>ERZ651108.811-NODE-811-length-14835-cov-9.994790_pt1 | contig 14835 bp, 9 predicted proteins | sample MGYA00512173_ERZ651108 | MGnify/ENA metagenome assembly ERZ651108 | reverse complement strand
CGAGGGCTACAACCCGACTCCCAACTTCTTCATACGAGGTACGATCGGAAAGGATCTATCCGACAAAGAAATCAAACTCCAACCAGAAGGGAAGGGGCGATATGAAAGCAAGCACTTTGAGGATCGCCTCTTTGACCGCGATACGCTCCTTGTCCTCACTTATGAGATCAACTTCCTCTATGTACTATCTTCTTATGTACAGAACCGAGGCTATGCTCCCGACAACACTCTACGAAAGCGATTCAGAGAAGACGTCATCAATGCCTTTGAGGAGCTATATCGCTTCTATGAACTATGGCCCGAAGCATCTGCAGAGAAAAAGAAAGACTTTGTAGAGGAGCACTTCAAGCAACTTCTTGGCAAGATCTATCAGACAGAGGACGAGACACTGATCTTAGCCCTCAAGAAAGAGGGTGATACGGTCATGGATGAGAGCATCCTCAACCTCATCCCTGAGAGCCAACGCAAGGACTACCCCCTCGGCTAAGAGACAGGTGCGAGGGGGCAGGTATGCGGGGCATGGCGTATCTTTGCGACAATAAATGACTCAGCCAATGGCAGACAACCGCACCACCCGCCCCTACCAGCTCGGGCTCGCCCTCAGTGGCGGCAGCATCAAGGGCTTTGCCCACCTCGGCATCTTAAAGTACCTCGACGAGGTAGGCCTACGCCCCGAGATCATCGCTGGCACCAGTGCCGGCTCCATCATGGGCGCCTTCTACGCATCGGGCTATGCGCCTGAGGAGATCCACGAGCTCCTCTCGAAGACGGGCTTCATGCAGATGACCAGCTTCACCACCAAGGGGGGCGGGATCTTCAGCACGACGAAATTCCTCCAGTTGCTTAAGAAGAACCTCCGCCACCGCAATCTAGAGGACCTACCCATCCCCATGCGTATCGTAGCCACCGACCTAAACCGAGGAGAACCACACGTCTTTACTGAGGGACCCCTGGCGAAGATTATCTTAGCTTCATCAAGCATCCCCATCCTCTTCTGCCCTGTAGAAATCGACGGTCACACCTACGTCGACGGCGGGCTCTTCCGCAACTTCCCCGTCACGGCCATCCGCGAGGACTGCGAGGAGGTCATCGGGATGAACCTCGGCCCCGTGCAGAGCGCAGAAATCCCCATGAATATAAAGGACATCGCTAACCGTGCATGGGAACTAATCTTCCGCCAGAATACCACCCCTGACTGTGCAGCCTGTGATTATCTCCTTGAGACGAGCGAGGTAATGAAGTTCGGGATGTTTGAGGTCAGCGCTTCCGAGCAGCTGATGAAGATAGGCTACGAGCTGGCCAAGTCCGAGCTCGCACCACTGGTCAAAAAGAAGAAGGACGCAAAGAAGCCTTAGCCCCACCACCTACCCATACCTATGCAGCAGAAGATCGTCATCTACTCCGCCCTTACGCGACTCTGGGGGAATAAGAATGCGACCCGCCAGCCCCATGGCACACTCTCCGAGAACGGCTCGGGGAAGCTCCGTGACTTCACACCCGAAGCCCTCGCCTATATCCGCAGCCTCGGAGCAACTCACGTCTGGTATATCGGCCTGCTGGAGCACGCCACGAAGACCGACTACAGCGCCCAAGGCATCCGTCCCGACCACCCCGACACAGTGAAGGGGCAGGCTGGCTCGCCCTACGCTGTCAAGGACTACTACGACGTCGACCCCGACCTCGCCGAAGATCCCCACACGCGACAGGCAGAGCTGGATGCCCTCATCGAGCGTACCCACCAGGCTGGGCTGCAGGTCTTGATGGACTTTATCCCCAACCACGTCGCCCGCACCTATCACTCCGATGCGTGCCCTGAGGGCGTCGCAGACCTCGGTGCTACGGACGATGTACAGCTGGCGTTCTCCCCGCGCAACAACTTCTACTACCTCCCCGACACCTCACTTATCCTACCCTTATCCACAGAGTCATCCCCATACACCGAGTGCCCAGCACGCGCTACGGGCAACGACTGCTTCAGCCCCTACCCCAGCATCACGGACTGGTACGAGACGGTGAAGCTCAACTACGGGGTGGACTACTGCGGAGGAAGTGGCCTACATGCCGACCCCATCCCCGACACGTGGGTGAAGATGCGTGATATCCTCTGCTACTGGGCTGCACGTGGTGTCGACGGATTCCGCTGTGACATGACCGAGCTTGTCCCGCCCGCTTTCTGGGCTTGGGCGATCCCCTCGGTACGTGAGCAGTACCCCAAGACGCTCTTCCTCGCGGAGATCTACCAGCCTCACCGCTACGGCGAGTACCTGCATGCAGGCTTCGACTACCTGTATGACAAGGTCGGCGTCTATGACTTCCTCATCGCCCTCGGCAAGGGCGCACGCGATGCTGCGGACTTCACCGGTGTGCGTGATGCCGTCGGTGGTGAGCAACCAGCGATGTGCTACTTCACGGAGAATCACGACGAGCAGCGCCTCGCCTCGGACTTCGTCTTCGCCTCACCCCGCCAGGGCTTCCTCGCTACGGCTGTCGCAGCCCTGAGTGGTGGCAATCCCCTACTCCTCTACTTCGGTCAGGAGCTGGGTGAGCAGGGCATGGACAGCGAGGGCTTCAGCGGACGTGATGGCCGCACGACGATCTTCGACTACTGGAGCCTCGACAAGCTCCAGCGCCTGCAAGCAGGTAATTACACCCCCGCCCAGCTGACGGACGAAGAGACCCACCTACTCAGTGACTACCAGCGCCTCGCCTCCTGCTACACCGACCCCATCATCAGCCGAGGGAGCTACTACGGCCTGCGTGCCGAGGGCTCTGGCAGAGAGCGCGTCCTCGCCTTCGCACGCGCTTCGGAGGAAGGGATCTACCTCGTGCTGGCGAACTTCTCCAGCGAGCAGGCAGACATTGCCCTCCCCCTACCCGCTGAGTTCTTCGCCGCTACGGGCATCACCGAGGGCACAGCCTTCCGTGCCGCAGACCAGCTCACAGATGCAGTGGACTTCCTCTGCCTCACCACACTGGCTCCCCTTCGCCTGAGCCTCGCTCCCCACGGCCTGCAGATCCTCCGCCTAACAGCGGTGTAAAGCAAAGCCCCCGCACATATCCGTATAAAAAGACCCGCCGGCTACCCTCCTTCGTGGAGCGTAGCCGGCGGGCTTATTATGGGGAGTAGCTTCCCTTAGTGCAGGGTAGCCGAGCGGACGATCTCGCAGACCGTGGGGTGCGGGAAGACGATGCGAGACAGCTCAGAGAGCTTCATACGCTGCTCGACAGCCATGACCGCAGGCACCAGGATCTCCGAAGAGCCATTACCGAAGAGGTGCGCACCGAGGATGACACCGTCCTTGTCCGTGAGGAGCTTGCAGAAGCCATTGCCCTGCTCGTTCTCGATGATGAAGCGACCAGAGAGCGTCATCGGCACACGATGCACCTCGTAGTCGATGCCAGCAGCACGCAGCTCCTGCTCCGTCTGGCCGACAGCAGCGATCTCGGGATCGGTATAGACGATACCAGGGATAGCGCGGTAGCTCATCACATCCTCCGTGCCGGTGATGTGGTGTACAGCGACCTGCCCTTCGCGAGCAGCCGTGTGAGCGAGCATAGACGTACCGTTGACATCACCGACAGCATAGATACCAGGCACCGAGGTCTGGAGGTGCTCATCGACGACGACAGCCCCACGCTGGAGCTCGACACCGACCGTCTCCAGCCCCAGACCATCGGTCACAGCACGACGACCAACGCTGACCAGCAGCTTGTCGAAGGGGATCTCCAGCGTCTCGCCCTCATGCTCAGCGATGACCTTGCCCTCACGCACGGCAGTGACCTTCGTGGAGAGGTGGAACTTCACCTTACGCTTCTCGAAGGCCTTCTGCAGCTCCCCAGAGAGCTCTTCGTCCATAGGCCCGAGGATCTTAGGCAGCATCTCGACGACCGTCACCTCCACGCCGAGCGTAGAGAAGAAGGACACGAACTCCATACCGATGACCCCGCCACCGAGGACGACGAGGCTCTGTGGGAGCTCCTCGACCTCAAGCGCTTCCTTAGCTGTCCAGAAGGGCACGTCGCTCAGCCCATCGATGGGTGGGATGAAGGCACGTGAACCCGTAGCGATGATGACGTGGCGCGCCGTATAGGTCGCCTCGCCTGCTACGATGGTGAAGCCCTCATCACCGCGACCCGTGAGGCGAGCCTCTTCGGTGACGATCTCGACCTCGTGACCCTGCAGACCGATACGGATACCGGCACCGAGCTTCTTGAGGATCTTCGTCTTGCGCGCCATCACCTTACCGAGGTCGAAGGCTGCTTCGGGGATCGTAAGACCATATTTCTTGCCATCGAGGGCTTCGGAGAGGAGATGGGCAGAGTGCAGGAGTGCCTTCGTAGGCACGCAACCTTCGTTGAGACAGACACCACCGAGCTTATTCTTCTCGAAGATGACGACGCGAAGGCCGTGGGCTGCTGCATGCTCTGCAGCGTCGGTACCGCCGGGGCCAGCACCGATGATAGCTACATCGTAGTTCATGAGTTTGAGTGTAGTGAGTGAGTTATATAGGTATTATTAGCTAAGACCCTCGATGTGTCCATCGATGAAGTCTATCTTTTCTGCTTGGGGGACGCGGGGCAGACCGGGCATACGCACCAGAGCGCCGAGGACGAGGACGATCATCTCTGCACCCGTGTTGATGACGACGTCGCGCACCTCGAGGTCGAAGTCACGCACGCTACCATAGGCCGTGGGGTCGTCGCTGAAGGAGTACTGCGTCTTGGCGATACAGACAGGGAACTTAGACCAGCCGTGGCGCTCGATACGCTCGAGCTTGCGATGTGCCTTCGCCGAGAAGTGGATGGAGCGTGCACCGTAGATGAGCTGAGCGATAGCCGTAGCCTTCTCCTCGATAGAGGCGGTGAGGGGATAGGTGAACTGCAGGGGCTGCGAGGGCTTCTGCTCGATGGTCTTGACGACGAGGCGAGCCAGCTCCTCCGCACCAGCACCACCTTCGCCGAAGGCCGTGTTGACAGCGAAGCCCACACCAGCGGCGTGGCAATGCTCACGCACCAGTGCGATCTCCTCCTCCGTATCGGTAGCGAAGCGGTTGAAGGCAACGACGACCGTCTGCCCGAAGCTCTTGAGGTTCTCGATATGGCGGTCGAGGTTAGCCAACCCATGGCGGACGCCCTCGATATTCTGCGTCTTGAGATCCTTCTCATCGACACCGCCGTGCATCTTCAGCCCGCCGAGGGTAGCCACGAGGACAGTGAGCGCAGGCTGGAGGCCTGCCGTGCGGCACTTGATGTTGTAGAACTTCTCTGCGCCGAGATCCGCACCGAAGCCTGCCTCCGTGATCGTGTAGTCGGAGTGCGCCAGCGCCATGCGGGTGGCGAGGATCGAGTTGCAGCCATGGGCGATGTTAGCAAAGGGGCCGCCGTGGATGAAGGCAGGGGTATGCTCGGTCGTCTGCGCCAGATTGGGCTTGATAGCGTCGAGGAGGAGGACGGTGATCGCACCCGCTACACCGAGGTCACGCACGGTAAAGGGCTCCCCCTGCTTCGTGTAGCCGAGGAGGATATTCTCGATACGGCGACGCAGGTCTTCGAGTGAAGTCGACAGACAGAGGATCGCCATAATCTCCGAGGCAGGCGTGATGTCGAAGCCCGATTCGGCTGGGATACCATTGACCTGACCACCGAGGCCCGTGACGATGGAGCGCAGAGCACGGTCATTGACGTCGAGGACACGCTTCCAGAGGACTTCACTGAGGCCCTTGTCCGTATTGCGGTTCTGGTAGATGTAGTTGTCCAGGAGCGCGGTGATCATGTTGTGCGCAGAGGTGATGGCGTGGAAATCACCGGTGAAGTGCAGGTTGATCTTCTCCATGGGAAGCACCTGAGCGTAGCCACCACCCGCAGCACCGCCCTTCATACCGAAGCAAGGGCCGAGAGAGGGCTCACGCAGTGCGACGACCGCCTTATGACCGAGGCGGTTCATGCCGAGAGCGAGGCCGATAGAGACCGTCGTCTTGCCGATACCAGCCTTCGTAGCAGTGATGGCCGTGACGAGGATGAGCTTGCCAGGCTTATGACCAGCTTGGAGCTCGGAGAGGTCTACCTTGGCGAGGTACTTGCCGTAGTGCTCCAGGTGGTCGGTGGGGATAGCCACCTTGGCAGCTATCTTTTCGATCGGCTCGAGGGCTATCGAGCGGGCGATTTCGATGTCGGTCTTCATTACCAGAAAGAGAGTTAGTGGGTCAATGATGTGGGTAAAAGAGCTTCCTGTATGGGAGGGAGATGGGCTAAAAGCAAGCCGTGCGAAAGGACTGTAGAGGGGACTAACAGTTCTTTCGCACGGACATATAGGGGTTACTTGAGGTACTTATCAAGCCAGCCGAAGAAGGTACGCTGCCAGAGCAGGGCGTTCTGCGGGCGGAGGATCCAGTGATTCTCATCGGGGTAGATGAGGAGCTCGGCGGGGATGCCACGGAGCTTAGCCGCATTGAAGGCCGCCATACCTTGGCCTGCGAGGATGCGGTAGTCGCGCTCGCCGTGGATGACCAGTATCGGCGTATCCCAGTTGGCTACGAGCTTGTGGGGGGAGTTGGCGAAGGTGCGCTGAGCGACTGCATTGTCCTTCTCCCAGGGAGCACCGCCCATATCCCAGTTGGCAAACCACATCTCCTCGGTCGTCATGTACTGCATCTCGAGGTTGAAGATACCTGCGTGGGCGATGAAGGCCTTGAAGCGCTTCTGGTGCACGCCAGCCAGATAGAAGACGGAGTAGCCGCCGTAGCTGGCCCCGACGCAGCCGAGGCGCTCGCTGTCGACCCAAGGCTCCTTCTTCAGCTCATCGACTGCGATGAGGTAGTCTTGGATATTCTGCCCCGAGTAGTCGCCGCTGATCTGCTCGTTCCATGCCTTACCGAAGCTGGGGACGCCATGGCGATTGGGAGCGATGACGATATAGCCTTGCTCAGCCATGAGACGCATATTCCAGCGGTAGGAGAAGAACTGACTGACAGGGCTCTGTGGACCACCCTGGCAGAAGAGCAGCGCAGGATACGTCTTCGTCTTGTCGAAGTTCGGTGGGAGGACGACCCAGACAAGCATGTTGCCCCCGTCGGTCGTCTTGACCCAGCGCTTCTCTACCGAGATAGGAGCGAGGCCGTCGAGCGTAGACTTATTCTCTGCTGTGAGCTGCTTCGCTGCACCCGTCTTAACGTCTACGAGGTAGAGATCCGTGGGCTCGATGTAGCTCTGACGACCAGCGAGGATCTTACCACCCTGCACATCCAGCGAGGTGTAGTCGTGCATACCCGTGGTGATCTGACGGATCTTACGGCCCTTGAGCGCGATCTCCCAGAGCTGGGCTTCGGCGTGCTTCGTCGAGAGGAAGAAGAGGCTCTGGCTATTAGCTGCCCACTGGAGCTCATCGACATCGTACTCGAAGCCGTCGGTGAGGAAGGTCTTCTGTCCCGTCTTCAGATCCTGGACGAAGAGGCGCTTGAGATCGGCTTCGTAGCCGTCGCGCTCCATGCTGATCCAGCTGATGCGCTTGCCATCGGGCGAGAAGCGAGGGTGGGTATCATAGCCGCCCATCCCCTCGGTGATATTGCGAGTCTGTCCCGAGGCGAGGTCGTAGAGATAGATATCGGTGTTGGTGGAGAGGGAGTACTCCATGCCCGTCTTCTTGCGGGAGGAGTAGGCTAAGGTCTTACCGTCGGGGCTCCATGAGAGTTCCTCGGCCCCACCGAAGGGCTTCGTAGGAGCTTCGTAGGGCTCACCTTCGAGGATGTCCTTACCGCCCGTGATCGCTTCGCCACCTACGGGAGCGATGAAGATATGGGGGATCGTCTCTACCCATTCGTCCCAATGCTTGTACATCAGATCGGTGACGATACGACCCGTAGCCTTAGGCAGGTCGGGGTAAATCTCCTTAGTGCTCTTCCCGAAGGAAATCTCCTTGATATAGGCCAGCTGCTTCTCATCGGGCGAGAAGAGGTAGTCCGAGAGCCCGCCCTCGATATTAGTCACCTGACGGCGGTCCGTACCATCGGGAGCCATCGTCCAGACCTGTGGAGCGCCACTCTCCGAGGAGATGTAGCTGATGCGACGGCCCTGCTGGATCCAGCGAGCGCCATGTACACCAGCGACACCCTGGGTGATCTGGCGGCGTGCACTGCCATCGGAGGAGATGGTGAAGAGCTCGGTGCGGATCTTATTGTCCTTGATGCTGGGGAAGCCCACGCTGTAGACGACCGTCTTGCCGTCGGGAGAGAGGGCGGAGGCACCGACACGAGCGAGCGAAAGCATCGTCTCGGGCGTCATGTGCTGCGACTGCTGAGCCACAGCAGGCAGGGTAGCTGAGAGGGCTGCTGCCGTAGCAAGAGCGGTGATGTGCTTCTTGATCTTCATAGCGATATGCGTATTGTATGTGTATGTGGTCTGGGATTAGGAGAAGCGCAGGCCAAGGGCTTCCTTGAGCTTGCGCACCTCGGGGTTGATCTCCGCAAGCTGGTTGAAGCGATCCTCTTGGGTGAGGACGATCTTCGCCTGCTCCTCTACAGTCTTCTCGCGCAGGACGAGGTTGAACTTCCGATTCTGCAGCGTCGTGCGGAGGAACTCTACGAGCTGAGGATAGACCTCCATCACCGTGGTATGGATGGCCTCACCCGGTGGGAGGGAGATCTCGGCCTGCACACCGTCTAAGAGCTTCGGTAGCTCGGGGCGCAGGATATTGCGGTAGAGGATCTGTGAGGGCGTCAGCTCTTGCTCGACGAAGCGCACCCAAGCTCGCTGGAGGTCATCCTCCGTGAAGTCCTTATCCTCGACAGGGGCAGGGGCCTCTGCTGGAGCCGTAGAAGTGGCTTCGCTGGGAGCGTCTGCACGACGGCGTGCTCCGAAGAGGCGCTTAGGAGCGGACGAGGGGGGAGCTGGAGGGGGAGGTGTAGCAGATGCCGCAGGTGCTAGTGCTGCTGGTGCAGGCGCTGGTGTCGGTTCAGCTACCGCGGGAGGAGGGGTCATCGCCGCAGGGGCAGGCTTGGGAGCGGCCTGCGGTGCGGGAGCTGCTACGGGAGCTGTCTGCGCTTTGGGCGCAGGAGAAGCTGGTGGTGTAGTCGCAGGGGGCGTCTGAGGAGCTGCCTGTGGTGTGGCCGTCTGAGGTGCAGCGGGGGCTGGCGCAGCAGGGAGATTGAGGTCGGAGTCCCGCTTGAAGAGAGGGACCATGCTGAGGAAGCTCAACTCGACTAAGAGGCGCTTATTCGTTGCCCCGCGATACTGCTGATCGGCCTGCACCAGAGTCTTGAGCGCAGCAAAGAGGCTGGCAGGCGTGCACTGCTGGGCAATGGTCGCATAGGAGGCGGCTACGGCATCCGGCTTCTCCAAGAGCTGGAGCGTCTCGGGATGCTGGGCTACAAGGAGGTCACGCACGAAGGCAGAGAGCCCCGTGAGGATCGTCTGCCCCTCGAAGCCCTTACCCATCAGCTCATCCAGGAGGAGCAGGACACTACGATGATCCCCGCTCAGGAAGAGCTCGAAGATGCGGATGAAGTAGGTATAGTCAAGGACATTCAGGCTCTCCAGCGCATGCTGGTAAGTGATATGCCCGCCGGCAAAGCTGGCGATACGGTCAAACATCGACAGCGCATCGCGCATCCCCCCATCGGCCTTCTCGGCGATGAGCCCGAGGGCCGTCTCCTCAGCATCGATACCCTCGCTATCGGCGACGTAGCGCAGATGGCGGGTGATATCCTGTACGGTGATTCGCTTGAAGTCATAGATCTGACAGCGGGAGAGGATGGTGGGGAGGATCTTGTGCTTCTCCGTCGTCGCTAAGATGAAGATAGCGTACGAGGGGGGCTCTTCGAGGGTCTTGAGGAAGGCATTGAAAGCCGCCGCCGAGAGCATGTGCACCTCGTCGATGATATAGACCTTGTAGCGACCGAGAGCGGGAGGCATCTGCACCTGCTCGGTGAGCTGGCGGATGTCCTCTACGGAGTTGTTCGACGCAGCGTCCAGCTCGAAGATATTGAAGGAGCGCTGCTCCTCGAAGGCCTTACAGCTCTCGCACTGCCCGCAAGCCTCACCTTCTGCAGAGAGATTCTCGCAGTTGATCGTCCGCGCCAAGACGCGCGCCGCCGTCGTCTTCCCCACCCCACGGGGGCCACAGAAGAGGTACGCATGGGAGAGTTTGCCCGAGCGAACAGCGGTGCGTAGTGTGGAGGCCATAGCCTCCTGCCCGACGATACTACGGAAGGTGTCGGGGCGGTATTTGCGTGCGGAGACGACGTAGTGCTCTGTCATTCTTCGAGGTCTGTGCTGGATCTATTACTGGTAGGACAAAGATACGTATTCCGCTCCAGCCTATGGAGTGCTATCTATAATAAAGTAGCGCCCCCCACCCGACGGATCATAGTCCGAGGGATGGGGGGCGCCTATTATATGGGAAGGTGACGAAGCACCCTTAGCCTACTTCGTGAGGCCGCGGAAGCGCAGAAGGCTCGACATATCGGGCTCCGTGAGGCCGGTGAAGTTCGTGAAGAACGTGCCGACAGGGGCGGTATTCCCGCGTGAGAGGACCATCTCACGGAAGCGCTGACCATTCTCACGCGTCAGCCCGCCGTGTGCGGCGAACCACTCAAAGATATTGTGGTCGAGGACCTCCGTCCAGAGGTAAGAGTAGTAGCCCGAAGCATAGCCACCAGCGAAGACGTGCAGGTAGTAAGCCGAGCGGTAGCGGGGAGGTACGAGAGCGAAGTCAAGACCAGCACGAGCGAGCACTTCACGCTCGAAGGCATCTACATCGCTCACCGTCTGACCAGCGGGGAGCATACCCCAAGCCATATCGATCGTCACGGCAGCGAGGTTCTCAGCCAGCGCGTAGGACTGTCCGTAGGTAGCAGCAGCCTTCATCTTGTCGATGAGCGCCTGAGGCATAGGCTCACCCGTCTTGTAGTGGCGGGCGTAGTGGCGCAGGACGACAGAGTCCGTCATCCAGTGCTCGTTGAACTGCGAGGGCATTTCCACGAAGTCACGGGGCGTATTCGTACCCGAGAGCGTCTCGTACTTCTGCGAAGCGAAGAGACCGTGCAGAGCGTGGCCGAACTCATGGAAGAGCGTCTCTACATCCGACGAGGTGAGGAAGGCGGGAGCGCCCTTAGCAGGAGCCTCGAAGTTGCAGACGTTGTAGATGACAGGCTTCGTACCGAAGAGCGTGCTCTGCTGGACGAAGTTCGACATCCATGCCCCACCCGTCTTCGTTGGGCGACGGAAGTAGTCCGTATAGAAGAGGGCCATGGGGGTATTATCCTGGTCGAAGACCTCGTAGACCTGTACGCCATCAGCATAGACAGGGATATCAGGACGGGGCTTGAAGGTCAGACCGTAGAGCTGGTTGGCAGCGAAGAAGACCCCGTTCTTCAGCACGCTATCCAGCACGAGATAGGGCTTGAGGTCGGCTTCGTTGAGGTCGTACTTAGCCTTCTTCAGGCGCTCGGCATAGTAGTCGAGGTCCCAAGCAGCGAGCTTGAAGTCCTTACCCTCAGTCTGCTGAGCGAAGGCTTCGAGTTCGGCGACATCATCAGCGACCTTGGCACGAAGGGCAGGAGCCAGCTGACTGATGAGGCGCTCTACGGCCTCAGGGCGGCCAGCCATCTGGTCGCTCAGTGCCCAAGAGGCAAAGTTGGGCAGTCCGAGGAGCTTTGCCTTCTCGGCGCGCAGGGCAGCGATGCGGGTGATCGTGGGGTGCGTATTCGTGCTATCACCGCTCGAGCAGCGTGAGAGCGAAGCCTCGAGGACGCGACGACGGACATCACGATTGTTGAGGTCGGCGAGGTAGCCTGGGCGTGACGTATTCGTCTGCTCCAGCAGGTACTTACCCTTGTGGCCTGCAGCGGTAGCTGCCTCGGCAGCACGGGTGATCGCTTCTTCGGAGAGGCCGTCGAGCTCCTCGACCTTGTCGACGAGGACGGCAGCTTCCTTCGTGCCAGCGTTCACCTGATTCGTGAACTTCGTCTGCAGCACAGCGATCTCGCTATTGATCTTCTTCAGAGCTTCCTTGTCGGCAGCTGAGAGGAGGGCACCCTCATGGACGAACTGATCATAGAGGACCTCCGTGAGGCGTAGATCTTCACCCTGGAGGCTGGAGCGCTGGTCGTAGACGGCCTTGATACGAGCGAAGAGCTTCTCATTCAGGAGGAGCGCATCGTGGTGGGCGGAGAGCATAGGCGTCGTCTCTTCATCGATCTTCTGCAGCTCCTCGGTACCGTCAGCACCTACGAGGCCTGAGAGGATAGAGGTAGCGCGTGCGAGGAGGCGACCGGACTTCTCATACGCCAGTACGGTGTTCTCGAAGGTCGGAGCAGCCGTATTGCTCGTGATGCTGTCGATCTCGGCGAGCTGGATACGGATCCCCTCCTCGATAGCGGGGACGAAGTGCGCAGGGCGGATCTTACTGAAGTCGGGAGCTTGGTAGTCAAGCGTGCTCTCGGTGAGGAGGGGATTCTCCTTGGTCGAGCTGGTCTGGCAAGCAGTGAGCATAGCGAGGAGGCTCAGGGAGGCAATGAGTCGTTTCATAGGTGTGTGGGGGGAATTAGAGGTGGGAGGTCGCTGGGGGAGCTACACCAGAGGCTGGGGCTCGCCAATCCAGGCGATGGCCTCATCGATTGTGTGGATCTGAGGGGCGTAGAGGAGGCGTCTGAGATCTTCGATAGTAGTCTTGACGCAGTAGTCCCCTGCGAGGCCTGCGACATCAATGCGGCGCGCGTTCATGAGGAGGTCGGGCACGGCGTCGTGGAAGGCACTGTAAGAGTCCTTGTGGCGAGTCATCGCCTTGGGGATGAAGAGGACATTTTGCCCCTGACGCTTGCGCTCCATGATCGCATCAGCCAGAGGAGGATAGAGAGCAGCCCCCGTAGTATAGCGGACGCAGTGGATAGGCCATGGGCCACCAGAGACATCGAAGCTACAGTGGTCGGCAGGATGCTGGTCCATGGTGACGACGATAGCATCGTACTCGGCGTGGTGCTCCTTGACGTAAGCGGTGAGGTAATCCATCGCTGGGATCGCGCCTTCGATGGCGAGGGAGCCGGTGATGAAGTCGTTCTGGGGATCTACGATCAGCAGGATGTTCATGATTAGAAGGGTGGTGTGGTTTTGGGGTAAAGAGTGAGGGGATAAGGGTGGCGCGCGGGGAAGGCGCCTGAGTGCCCCAAGGCTGAGCCTCTAAGAGAGGGCACTCAGGCGGCTCTGCTACGCCGCATCTCGAGCCTTATCAGAGCTCAAGATCGAGGTCGAACTGCTCATGCCAAGGTAGGCCCTGCTTCATGAGCTGCTCCATGAAGGGATCTGGATCGAACTCCTCGACGTTGTACACGCCTGGGCGACGCCAGAGACCCTTGAAGAACATCATCGCACCGATCGTGGCGGGTACACCCGTGGTGTAGCTCACGCCCTGAGCGCCGGTCTCCTGATAGGCAGCCTGATGGCTACAGTTGTTCCACACGTAGTAGGTCTTCTCCTTGCCGTCCTTGATACCGCGGATACGGCAGCCGATGGACGTCTCACCCGTGTAGTTCTCACCGAGCTCACCGGGGTTAGGCAGGATCGCCTTGAGGAACTGAATGGGGACGATCTCGACGCCGTTGTAGAGGACGGGGTCAATACGCGTGATACCGATATTCTGCATGACACGCAGGTGGGTCAGATACTCCTGCCCGAAGGTCATCCAGAAGCGCGCACGACGGATCGTGGGGTAGTTCTTCACGAGCGACTCCAGCTCCTCGTGGTAGAGGAGGTAAGACTCACGCACCCCGATATTGGGATAGGTCAGGGGCTTGTGGATCTCCTGAGGCTCGGTCTCGCGCCACTGCCCATCCTCGTAGTACTTACCCTTCTGAGTGATCTCGCGGATGTTGATCTCGGGATTGAAGTTCGTGGCGAAGGCCTTGTGGTGGTCGCCGCCGTTGCAGTCTACGATATCGAGGTAGTGGATCTCATCGAAGTGGTGCTTGGCAGCATAGGCGGTGAAGACCCCGGTCACCCCTGGGTCGAAGCCACAGCCCAGGATAGCCGTCAGCCCAGCTTCTTCGAAGCGCTGCTTGTAGGCCCACTGCCAGCTGTACTCGAACTTAGCCTCGTCGAGCGGCTCATAGTTCGCCGTGTCGAGGTAGTTGACGCCTGCCTCGAGGCAAGCATCCATGATATGGAGGTCCTGATAGGGCAGAGCGACATTGATGACCAGCTCTGGCTTGAAGGACTTCATCAGAGCGACGAGCTCGGGGACGTTATCAGCGTCGACGGCTGCCGTCTGGATCTTGACATTGGTAATCTCGGAGGCAATCTTATCGCACTTACTCTTCGTGCGGCTGGCGAGCATAATCTCAGTGAATACGTCGCTATTCTGTGCCACCTTCTTGGCCACTACCGTACCGACACCGCCGGCACCGATAATGAGGACTCTTCCCATACGCTATTCTTAGTCTTCTTAGGCTAAAGGATAAATAATACGATTTCCGTCTATACCACTTAAGGTACAGATCTACACAAAGGTACAAAAAGTAGAGGGAAGGCCTTCGCTCCCCTCTTCAGAGCGCCTTGCATCCGCCCTCTTGAGGCTGCTTCCGAGAGTCCTATCCTCTATTTATTCTGCTAAGGCATCGCACGCCCAGCTCCCCGATATACCCCTCCGAAGTGATACGCACGCCCTTCGCCTTATCGCGAGTATTCCTCTTATCCAGGGGAGGGGAAAGCGTCATTCCCGTGAAGAAAAAAGCACCTTCTCGTAGTGGTATTCTTCTATCTATGTACGTAGTCTTAAAGACCAGACACGTCAGTCCAAATATCCACGTACGTAGATATTAGAGCCACGTACGTAGTCCAAACTTATCT
>ERZ651108.805-NODE-805-length-14888-cov-13.049552_pt1 | contig 14888 bp, 14 predicted proteins | sample MGYA00512173_ERZ651108 | MGnify/ENA metagenome assembly ERZ651108 | reverse complement strand
TAATTACAAAATAAAAAAATGTAATTATAATTTTTAAAATTCTTATTATATTTTTTCGGCAACTATATTTCGTCTTTTCTGTAAACACTATTCATTAAAATAATATACGCTTTATATAATATCAATTCAAAATATATTTTAAAAAAATCCTCTCTAACAATAAAGTGGGCAAAAAAGACTTTTTGAACACTAATAGTAAGAAATAGTAGAAAAGAACTTCTTTTTTGCAAAAGAAATATTATGTTTTAAAATAATATTGCTATATTTGCAGCCAGAATCTACAATCTGTAATAAATGGATACAGTAAGAACAAGAAATCTATAACTGACACTGAACTATGGCTTAGGTGTTTTGCGCCTCTTTTATTTAAAAGAATAAAACAATAGAATAAAAAAGTTGCCATATTATAAATAGAACAAAGGGCAATAAAGCAAAAAATACCAATGCAATAACATTAATCTATATAGGTGCATAACAACAATAGCAGGCAAAAACTTATACAACGAAATAATAGTTCGAATGTCAAAATCTCGACAATATAGTCGTAAGTAAATGTAAATGCAAAGAGAATAAACAAAAAAATAGGAAATTATATTAAAAACGAATTAGTATGAAGAAAATTTGTCTTTTACAATTGCTCCTTATGGCAGCAATAACTGTCTGTGCACAGCCAACAAAAATACTGGTTTGGCTTACTAACGGACAAAAAGTATCGTACAATCTTTCCGAACGTCCTACAATGACTGTAGAAAACGACAATGTACGTCTTAAATCTAAAACAGTAGATTTACTATATGCTGTTACAGATATTCAACGAGTTACTTTCGACGACCAGACTGATGGTATAGAATCGGCAACAACAACCAATAAAAGTGGAAATGCTACACTTACACAAGAGTCGATGACATTTACAAAATTTAAATCTGGCGAAACTGTTCGCATATATAATAATGCCGGACAACTTGCCCAAAGCTATAAAATTGGTGCAGATGGTAGCTTAACCGTTTCGCTTAGCAATTTCCAACCAGGTATATATATCGTTAAAACACAATACAAATCATTTAAGTTTATAAAAAAATGAAAAAGTCTTTCATATCTACAGCCCTCACCTTTGCATTTCTTTTATGTGCCGTTGTAGCATCTGCACAAGGTGTTTACATTTACAAAAATGGAAAAAAACAAGTATTTAAGTCTGAAGAAGTAGACAGTTTAGTTTTCTTTGATACCGACAATAGTACAACACCAAGTGTTACAGAGGAAAATTTTGAACTTCCTGCAGCCGATTTCACAAAAACTCTTACAGAACTTAAAGCAACCGAAGAGGCAAAAGGCTTTACAGCTACACAACCTAATAGCGGAAAACTTATATTAGAAAAAACAGTTAATGGAAAAACTGTACACTGGGAATATAATGGCAACGGACAAGGTGTATATATGTATGCAAAAAGTACACTTGAAACCAACAAAATAGATGCGTTTAAAGCCTTTTTACGTAAGCAAGGTTACGAACTTGAAACAAAAGCTTCGCTAAACAACGATGTAAAAGTATATGTAAACAAAACTGCAAAAACAGTGGTGTTTATTAATAATACAGGAAATGGAGCAGAATATTTCTTCGGACCACATGACGATAGTTTTACATCGTGGACAAGAATTTCGTTTTTAACCGATGAAACTACCGGAGCATGGACACCATTCTACGGAAAAGGTGCCACTGTAGAACTAATGCAGCTATTTGAAAAACGTATGAACCATACACTAAATACCGAAAAATCTAAACCAGAAAACGGTGTTTATGTTTATAACACGGGCGAAACACGTTGGAAGAGCGTAAAATATTGGTTCGATATTTACACAAAAAATAGCTTGGAAGAAGCTTCGTTGTTTGTAGATGCTCAAAATGTACCTACACCTAAAGAAATAACAAACTATCTAAAGGAAACAAATTATATCTATACGGGTATGTACGATTCTGAAGGCGATGTTATTTACTATAACTACGACCAAAAATCGGTTTGTTACGTAAAAATGCAAGATAAAACACAGGGAAAAACAGAATATCTACCACAAATGCACTATGCTTATTCTGATTTAACAGGACAAGTTCCACCACTTACTGTTAATTTCCCAATGCCTTTAACAGAGTTTGGCAAAAAAACATTAGACGAGGTAGTTGCCGAATATCGTAAATTGCCTTATTATAAGAGCGAAGAAAAAATAGATTTAGGTATAGTTGTAAACACCGATTCAGAAGATTTCCCAAAAATTCTTCTAATGGACGACGGCGGTAAATATGCAGCTGCTTTGGTTATTACCTTTAATAACCTAACTGCTCGTTCACCTTATATTGTAGATTTACTTCAGAAAAATGGTTATGTAAATAAAGAAAGTGTAAGTGCATTGCCAACCTTTATAAATAGCCAGAATAATGTGATGGTTCAATTCGATTTAAATGATATTCTTCAAATGGGTTGGTTCTCTATTTCGTTCCAACCAAACGAATTTTAAAAAATAAGCCAAAAAACAAATATGCTATTCTTTTTCGGTTGAAATAGCAAATAGCACAACCATAATAAAAATGCTCCTGCCATTACGAATAAAATTCGTAGATAGCAGGAGCATTTTTTCGTTCTTATTTCTTTAAAATAGTGTTCGTTATGCCATATTTTTTAATAAAAAGTGCTACCTTTGCACCCAGAAACTTGTAAATAGTATAAAAAAAGGATATAACTAATAGAGAAATAGAAATAGTGATATGGCTATTTTCTTACTCAGGATTAACAAAAAACAAGCAATGAATAAAAAGAAAACAACTCAATGGTTACTGTCTTTTGTGCTTTTATTGACAGCAACTCTCTTTACAGCATGTTCAAATTCGGATAGCAATTCGGCAATCGACGAAGAAAACCAGCCAGCTGGTCCACAAGGAAGCTTAGTTTCTTTTGGTATTACAACAAATAAATATTCAGAAGTTTCGCGAGCTGCCCAAGAAAACGAAGGACGTGTAGTGTCGTCTTCAACAGAAAATCTTGGAAATGGCTTAGAAGCTCTTGTAGAAGTTGTAGAAACTCCCACAAAAACAGCAAATACTCGTGCAGTTGGGCAAGCTCCTGCAGGAGATTATACAATACTTGCATATCAAGGCACAGAATTGAAACAAAAATGGGAGATAAACTATACATCAAGTGGTACCTACACAATGAAAGATGGCTCTAATCCAGAGAAGTATCTTGCACCAGGTGGTTATAAATTCTATGTCTTTAAGAACCAAGATTTCGAGTTAGAAAATGGTAATTACGTAGCTAAACTTGAGAATGGTGAGAATGAACCTTATTTGTATGAGGGTAATGTAACAATTAATAATCAGCTTAAAACAAAACTTACATTTACTCTTAAACCATATTTTGCGAAAGTAAAATTTAAGGTTAAAGCTTTCTCAGCTAAGTTTGATAGAGCTTCTAAAACAGCAGGAGGAACACCATATACAGAACAGACTCCATTTGAAGGCCCAACTAATGGACATTTTGTATATAATGCCAATTCTATCCCTTCAACTATGACTCTTAATGCAACAAATGGTACAATAACACCTACAAATAATAGTGCTGCTGGGCAAACAAACGACTTTGTTAGCTTTACTGGAAATGTAGTTGATGGTGATAATTCTTATATTTTAAGCAATAATGCAATGTTTTTCTTGCCAGGAACTGATATTACAAAGTTGAAATTCCAATTTAAGACTGGTATTGCTGGTACTATATACAAAAAATCAATTGCAGGTAAATCGCTAAAAATAAGTAAACCTATTACAGGTGGACTAAAAAGCGGGTATGAATATATAGTTTCAACCACAGTTTATTATACTGCTACCTATCTTTTCAGCGATGGTACGGAAGGAACAATGGGAAATAAAGGAAATCGCACACCAATAGCATTATATGTTGGTACACATAATGGTCATAAATTTGCAATTGCTTTGAATGATGCGAAATATCCTAGAACAGGAGGACAAGGTAGTTGGTATCTTGGTCCTTGGTCAAGAAATAATTCCAATAATGCGACATATTTACATAATATAAATACCCAAACTCCAAAATATGATGGTTATGAAACTACATATGAACCAAATACAACTTGGGCTAATCCATCAGGAGGAAAAGTAAAGGCTGAAAATCCAAACTTTGATGCTTTTTATGCTGCAGCACACTATTCTCCAGGTGTAACTTTGACAGGTAGTATTGCAAATGCTAAATGGTATTTACCAAGTTGGGGAGAATGGGACGATGCTTATAGAACATTTGGCTTTGAATCTATTATAGGTAAAAAAGAAAAAAATGACGAAGTATGGTATTCAAGTGATTTACAATATCAACTTGTACAAATTTTGTTCTTACAAGCTGGTGGAAGTCCTGCTTCAGGTTTCTATTGGACAGCCGATACACACGGAAAATCTTATACTATAATGATTCGTCCAAAGATTACTAAAAAGCTCGATTGGCCACAAATTAACGATGCAAATAGAAATGATCAATATGGAGCTACCCGAGCTTTCATTAGGTACTAATAGATAAAACAGACAAACGAGAAATAGAAAATGAGCAAACTTTCCATAGTCTGCTCATTTTTTTATTAGTAGTTTTAAAAGCTCTATACTAAATATAGTATATAAATGCTATATAACACAATAGAGATGTACCAAATAAGTACATCTCTATTGTGTTATATCTGTTTCTTTATAACTCGTAATTATAAATCGTTTCCTTCTCCACCTCCATTATGCTCACCGCCGTTATTATAACCATTATCTATTTGGAAAGGATTATTGGGCTTTGGTTGAACACTACTGCAAATCATTTCTTGATTTTCCATATAAAGTAGCGTTGTTTGTGGCTGAGAATATACTTTTTTATTATCCTTCATATCATTTACTTCTTCTGTGCGTATTATTTTCGGTTTGTTATCTCTAAATTAAATCGGTTGCAAAGGTAATAAAAATGATGGATAAATTGTACAAAATACGAACTTTATTTATATAAATGGGGCTTTTCTTGGTGTAAAACAAGTTTTTGCTATTTCAATTTTGTTAATATTTATATATTGGTTTAAAAGAAAAGCAAGTTGCAAGTGTATTCCACCGAAATAATAATGCGAAAAAAAATTTTTCTTATTATGTTTCCAGAGTTTTTTAATTATTATTTCTGTTATTCTCGTTTTGTTTTTCTTCCCTATCATAATAGCCTAATTTTTGTACACAATGTTGAAACATACTTATTGCAAACACTTTGCGTTCTTTTTATGCTGAATGGTATAAACTATAATATGGTTTACGAAAAAATGTATAGCGATGTTAATTTGCTACAAAATATTTAAAATAAATTAAGTTTTTTCCAAATTTACTTGTACCTTTACAAAGATTTCATAGAACCTCTAATACGAAGAGTGTTATAGGCACTTTATTCTGGCGAATGAGATTACAGGCGAAATCTATACGAAAGTGAACCTAACAGATTGAAGAAATTTTAAATTATATAATTTTAAACATTAGCTTAAACATCATTCATTATGAAAAGAAACACTTTTTTAGCTGTACTAACAGTCATAATGACAATGAGTTTCTCGCAAACCTATGCGCAGACACAACTTGTGGTTACGCCACATTCAGGAGATGTCGGCAAGTATGCCATTACAGACATTCAGAAGATAACCTTCGATGCCAATGGTATGCATATTATAGGTAGCAAGTTCTCGGTAGAACCTGTGTGGAAACTATCGGTCATTAAGGGAATTAAATTTGTATCAACTCCCAGTGGAATTGGTAAAGTGGGCAACACCGAAGCAGAAAAAATAAAAATGTCGCAACGAGGCGATATGATTTATTTTAACGGATTAGGTGCCGAAAAGGCAGAAGTTGCAATTTTCGACCTGAACGGACAAACTTTGTTGCGTGCAAAAGTGTCTGACGGCGAAGGAATTGAAGTTTCTAACCTACACAATGGCGTATTTATTATTAAACTTAAAAACACAACCTTTAAATTTGTAAAACAATGAAAAAGAAAATATTACTTTGCCTAATGGCAATTTTTAGTCTTGCAACATTTGCACAGACCGAACCTAACCGTTTAGTTGTATTAGAAAAGAACAATTTGCACAAAGCATTTATTGTAGACCGTGTAGACAGCATTTTCTTTGCAAATGTAGAAGGAAGAGTTGCTGCCGATGTAACCTATAAGGACTATAAAAGTGGTGCTTCTGGCGATACACTTTGGGTAGCAGTTCAGAAAACTCCAGAGTGTGTTGGCTATAAAATTACTTGTATTCCAAAATCGTTGTCAAGCAGAATAACCAGCGACGACGTTGCAGCTTCTTATTTTGAAAGAATAAATGCAACAATGATGCACGACGATTTTACAAATGCACAAATGACAGGTTTTGACGAACCATTTAAAGACAACACACCTTATACGGTTCTTACACTTGGTTACGATAAATATGGTGTAGCTTGTAGTATGTCGAAAGCAGAATTTACAACACCAAAGAAACCACTTGTTGGAAATCCACAGATAAAAGGCGAAATAGTAAGCACAACTGCAACAACAATTAAAGCAAAATTTACACCAAATGCCGATGTTGCAGGCTATGCAGTTTGTATTTTCCCTGAAGGAAAAGCACAAGAACAATTCCAACAATTTGGTCCGATGATGGGATTAAGCAACATGGGCGATATGATAAAACGCTGGGGAGTGCCAAGAACTGGCGAAGGAGAACACGAATGGACAGGAATGGAGCCAAATACTAAATACGAAATATATATACAAGCGTGGGATAAAGCAGAAACTTATGCAGATATGGTTATAGTTCCAGTAACAACAAAGAAACTTGGCGGAACTGGTATAGCAAAAGTAGATATTGAAATAAAAGAATTTGCAAAAAGTGGCGATGCTTTCTATCAACGTGTAATTTATACTCCAAATGCAGAATGCTCTGTTCATAGAGATATTATTATAGAAAAAACAGCTTACGATAAAGCTGATATGGGAGAAACGGGTGTAATTAATTTATTGAAAACAGACCGTGCACAAGATCCATATTGGAATCAGTATGGTGTAGATAATGCTACATGGAGTGCAGACCCAAATACAACATATTATGCTTGTTCGTTGGCTAAAAATGTAAACGAAGAATGGGGACCACTTGTAAAAGTTGAGTTCACTACAGGTAATGGCGAATCAGAAAGTAAGGTAACTGTACCTATGCGTTTAGAAAATAGCACATCGCATGGTGTAACAACAATGCCAATAATGACAGGCAAAAAGGCACAAGCTAAATTCCAAATGATTCAGAACTAACGATAGTTTAATAAATATATAAAGTATATGGTGTGGTTTACTTCTATTTTTAAGCAAACAAATACCATATACTTTATTTGCTTTTTATAAATTATCTTTAACCAGAAACATTTTAGCAAACAACTTTAAAATCAATATTATTTATGCGGAAGATTTATACTTTTCTTTTTTCGGTTTTTCTTTGCGCAGCAACAGCAATAGCACAAGAAACACCAACAATAATAACACAACCTGCAGAGGGAGAAACCATAAACCTATATCGTACAACCACCGGATTTGAATCGGTATATTACTATGGAGTGCCACATAAAAGTACAGGAGATTGGCAAAGAATAGTTTTTGGAAACGATGGAGCAGTGTATCTTGAAAATCCACTTAACTCGCTTTATACAAAAACATGGATAAAAGGTAAGAAAACCGAAGGAGACACTATTGCATTTCAGCTTCCACAAGCCATATATTCGGAAGAAGACTTCTCTACGGGCGAACAAAAATATGGTTTTCTCTACCGAATACACCAAGGAACAAGAAATGGTAAAGAAACATTTGTGCCAAACGAAGAGAAAGAAAAACAAGTGCTAAAATATGTATGGCGCAACAATACACTTGAAATGGTGCTCGACCCGGAAGAAATGATAGGAATGTGCCGTCCAAATGGCGCATGGACAAGTTATGCCGAAAAAACTTATAGAGCAATACGCAAAGACGATAATAAGTTGGCACCTCCCGCATCGGCAAAAACCTACGAAGGATTAATGCTTTATATGGATATGGACGGAAAATCTCAGTTATATCCAGTAAAATATGCCTTCGATGGTAACGATGCTTATTTAGGCGATTTATCGGCAAACGTAAAAGGTTATTGGATAAAAGGTACAAAAGACGGAACAACTGTAACATTTCCACGTACATCGTATCTCGGAATAGACCGTACAACAGCTTGCTATGTATATGCTTCATCGGGCGTTATGGGAAAAGGTAAAAGCGAAATGGGCGACGAATTCGACAAAGCATGCATTGGTAGCGAACCATTAGTGTTTACTTACGATGCAACAAAGAATGAACTCAGCACAAAAGGACTATTAATGATACACAAAAGTGAGGACGACGACCGAAGTACTTTTATATTCGATGCTTATCGTTACCCGCTAATTAGCCAATGGAATAAGAAAGCTGCAGCGCCAATGCCACCAAAACTCACAGCTTATCAGGCATACGACCCACAACCATGGGGAGGTCCTGGCGGATTACAATTTACATTGAGCTATTATTCAGCCGATTTTAACTATCTCGACCCTACACATCTTTATTATAATCTATATATAGATGGCGAACGTGTAACATTTAAGCCCGATGTTTACAAAAACTTGAGTGCTGAAATGACCGATGTGCCGTATGCTTTCTCGGACCAATACCAATTTTATAAGTACGACGATAATGCACGAGCAATATACTTCTACAAAGAAGCAAAAGTAAAAGTAGGTATGGAAGCCTTATATATTGACGGCGACACACGTTTAAGTTCTGGAATTACAGAATATCAGATAACAACCGATGGTATAAATGCTGCAACCGTAAAGCAAATAGACCATATTAAATATTACGATCTTTCTGGTCGTAGAGTAGAAAATCCACAAAATGGAGTCTACATTCAAACCACCACTTATATAGACGGTTCGCAAACGTCGGAAAAGATAGTGAAATAAAGCCACAATACTTTTAACTTAAAAGTAAGACTACAAATCAACAAGCCTGTTTTGAAGATGAATAAATAGTATTCGTCTTCAGAATAGGCTTTATGTTATTATTAAGTATATTCCATTACAATAAGGATTAAGACTTGTATGTGCCGTTAATACTATTTACGTATATAAATATAAGGGTAATAGGTTTATTACTATTAACACAATTTAGTAAACAGTATTATTTACACCATATATATAATAGCTATCTTTGCAATATAAGAATAAAAGAAATATTAAAGGAAAGGGTATAACTCTTTCTCAACTTGCTGACACTATGGGCGTAAGCCGTCAAGCATTAAGTCGCCAAGTGGTAGGGATCTATTTGTAGAAAAAGCAGAAGAAATTGCCGATGCTCTTAACGTGCCTATATGGCAATAGTTCGTTTTGCTCGAAGAAGTAGTAGGGAGTGGTAGCTTTGTGGCATTCATAAAAAATGGGAATAAGACATATCATACAAATAATCTGTCTGAACTTGAAAAAATAGTGAACGAACTGAAAGGAGATTAATAAATGGGAAACAAGAACATAGTTAAATTATTCGACGACCGAAAGGTACGCACAATTTGGAATGAAGACGAGGAAAAATGGTACTTCTCTATTGTTGATGTGATTGCGGTATTAACAGATAGCGATAATCCGCAAACATACTGGAGAGTGTTAAAAAATCGTCTCAAAAAGGAGGGAAATGAAACCGTTACAAATTGTAACGCTTTGAAACTTCCTGCGGCTGATGGGAAAATGCGAAAGACAGATGTTGCGGATATGGACCAACTATTCAGATTAATACAATCAATACCGTCTCCTAAAGCAGAGCCATTTAAGCAGTGGATGGCACAAGTTGCCAGCACACGCATAGACCAAATGCAAGACCCTGAGCTTTCTATCAACCAAGCAATAGAGGATTATAAACGATTAGGGTATTCTGATGCGTGGATTAACCAACGTCTGAAAAGTATAGAAGTAAGAAAGCTCTTAACTGACGAATGGAAACGTGGAGGAATAACAGAGCATAATTTATATGCTATACTTACAAATACAATTACCCGTGAATGGAGTGGGTTGACTACCAAAGGATATAAGAAGTTGAAAGGATTGACAAAAGAAAGCCTTAGGGATAATATGACCAACGTAGAACTTGCTCTTAATACCCTTGCAGAAGCATCAGCTACCGAAATTTCAAAGCAGAATAATCCGAAGGACTTCAAAACTCATAATCAGGTAGCAAGACAAGGTGGAAGTGTTGCCAAAGCTGCACGAAATCAATTGGAAAAGCAACTCGGACGTTCAATTATAACAAAAGAAAAGGCAAGTGATTACATATTGCCAAATCACAAAAAAGAAGAGACATAGAAAAATTATATAATAGTGCAGGAAAATAAAGAATAGTTTGCACATTTAGGGAATATTATATACTTTTGTCAAAGTATAACTAAAAATTTAATGAAATGAGAAAAATTATCTTTGCATTGGCATTTTACCATTAGTATTGTTTACTGCATGCTCGTCTTCAGAAGATGATAACATTGACGCTTTTACGTTAAGCTACCCTTTTTTATGTCCTATTGGTTGGGTTGGGTTCTATGAAAGCAAGTCCGAGCTTAGCAAAGGTTCTTTCTGTGTTCCGTGCAAACGTACAATTCTTCCCCATGTATTTAAGATGATATACATCGGGGCTATCATCGGGGACTTGTATAATTACATCGCCTTTGTGCAATTCTTCTACAAATGCCCTATTTTTGAGTTGAAGTCGCTTGTATCACTCCCCTCTATCGTGAAGTTGAGCGTAAGACTTCTTTCGTTCACCTTTGTAATGATGCTTGCATATTGCACACCATCTCTTAGGCGGTCGTTATTGGTTATATAGTCTTTCAGTGGATAATATCTATTGATGGTATCTAAAAACACTCTCCCATACGGACACCTCACGCCTTTAAAGCATCTTTTCCATTTAATCATTAAGTATATTCCATTACAACAAGGTATGGGAGCAGGAACTCGACAGTTTCGGTAGAAAGAGAAGGAAGGACAACAATAATTCCTCCTTCATTCCGTTTAAGTATCAAGGTCAGTATGAGGACGTTGAGACGGGACTGTATTATAACCGTTTCCACTACTATGACTCTTGTGCAGGTAATTACATTAGTCAGAATCCAATTTGGTTATCGGGGGAGATAATTTATATTCTTATGTATAAAATCTAACAATATGTATAGATACGTTTGTATTATCTGGGCAAAGATGGATGGGAAAACAAAAAATAGACACTCATTAATTGCTTATGTCTTATATAAATGTTATTATGCCTTTGGTTGAGTTTGTGCCATATATTAACGATATGGTAGTTAGGTATGATTGTGTTGTATATTTTAGGAAAAAGAACACAAAAGATGTTTTTTGTACAGCAATCAATATGGCAAATTATAGAAGTGTTATTGGCAATGGTATAGAGGACAAGTTGTTTTTCTTTGTCTCTTTAAAAGATTACAACAAAGCAGGTATTTCTTTTTATGATGATGAAGTATGCAAGGGAACTATTGAAGGAATAGGAGGAAGGGCAAATGAAAACGAAGTTGAGTTGATTTCATTGCGGTTGATTTCTAAAGAACCTAAAGAAGGGATTAAAAGATTATTTAATGCCATAAGGAATAAACTAAAGAAAGATTCAACAATAGGCGTTGGTGTTCAAAGTGGCTCATCGAGATATCCTAAATTCTTTTATCAGAAGTCGCTGACAGATAATAAGGTCTTTAAGTTTGACTTCAATAATGACAAATTGCCTGTTATCAAGCCATTATAGGAGATGTTAAAGCCAAATCTATAGAGAATTTGGAAAGAAAAGCGTTATGAGTTACTATCAGTTATTGGAGAAAATATAATTATTAAGTATATTCCATTACAACAAGGATTAAGACTCATTCCTAACTCATATAGTGAAGGTTGACGATTTAATTATTAAGTATATTCCATTACAACAAGGATTAAGACTTAGCGAGTTTCAAACCCGCTTTCATATCATTAACACGATTATTAAGTATATTCCATTACAACAAGGATTAAGACGTAAATATTATTTGCGAACTCTTTCGCCTTTGATAATTATTAAGTATATTCCATTACAACAAGGATTAAGACTTTGCGACCACAAATCTATACTCACTGCGCAAGAATTATTAAGCACATTCCATTACAACAAGGATTAATATTTTCGGTGCTTAATGATTTAAGCTTTTTATTAAATATGGCATACAATAAATGCTTAAGGCACAATATATTCTGTTATTTTTAGTTTTATGTTAAGACAATTTGGTTTAGAGCTTTGTTGGCACCATTTAGAAACTGGGCTGGAAGAAGGTTTAATGTTAAACAATTAATGCTGAATAGCTAATTACGAATGGGCGCACGGCTACGATAAACAGATTATTTATATTTTAAAATAGTATTAAATTGATTATGAACGATAACGATGTTTCCTCTTATTATAAGGAGGCTTTAGCTACAGATAGTTTTACGGTACACAATAACTTTCTGAATATGTTATTGAAAGATGGTTCTGCATTAGGTATGGAACGCCATTATTGCTATTTTAAAGATTCGGAGAATGCTGATTTGAAACGAATTTTAGGGAACGGATTTCTAAAGCGTGGAAAAGAAGGTGTGCTCTTTTTAGAAGAAAAACTAAAAACCGAAACAGATGCTCTGGCAAAATCTAATGTCATTCATCTCATAGGATTGTCGTACAATAAAGAATATCTGCCCTATATTCTGCCTTATCTTGACGATGCAAACAACGAAATTAGATACAAAGCCATAATTGCTTGTGGCTGGTTGGGCGATGCTGAGGCTATTAAAATTTTAAAAGAACATTATGCTACCGAAAAAGATGCTTTGTTGCGTGGATTTATTGTATCGGCTATGCGACAGATTTTTTTTAGACATAAGGAAACTAAGCAACAAATTGTAGATTTTATTTATGTAAAAATGCCAGAAGAAACCCACAACGAATTGCTTGCCATTATGATAGTTGTTCTTCAGGACCTTACAAAGGTGAAATTTGGTTTGAAAGAAGATTCGTATTCTGGCGAAATTTCTGGCGATATCGCAAAGGCTAAAGATAAGGTGTTGAAGAAAATTAAAAAGTAAGTTTGCATTCTTCTTTATGTTTTTACAACTCTTGCAAACCAAAGTTTTCAGTCTGCTTTACCTAATGTATAAAGAAAGTAGAGTTTCCAAAAAACAAAATTCTCTTATAGCTTCCTATACTGAATAGATGTAGATAAGTGGTTGATAATAAGCTATTTTAAGAGTAGGAATCTATAATATAGGAATTCTATGAATATAGAAAAGGAATAAATTTTTGCAATTTCTCTACAAAAAGTTTGTGCGTAAACCAAAAAAGCATTATCTTTGCACCCGCAATTGTCCTATGGTGTAATGGTAGCACAACAGGTTTTGGTTCTGTTTGTAGTGGTTCGAATCCGCTTAGGACAACGCTTAAATAAATCGGTTGATATACAAAACAGTATATCAACCGATTTTCTTTTACAATAAAATAGATATGGATATACAAGTTTGGGAATCTTTATTCTACCACTAATAATATAGAATATAGTTTTGTTGTAAGTTGCTGTCATTTTTAACATTTCGTGTAATCTGCAGATAATAAGCAATTTATAGTGGCAATGAGAGTGATAGAAGTGACAGCAATTTCTAAACTTCAATGAATAGCATCTATCTATTCGAGCGACAATTACTAGACCGTGCTACACCATTACGTACCGTGCCAAATACTCTGTGCCGCACGAAGGGACTTTACGAAAAGAAATTATGTATTATTGCTGTCTAAAAAGAGTTATTTCTGTATGATTAATAATTTTGAGCCATTATCCTTAATTCCGCAGTATTTTTTCTTGCGAGAAAATTTTATATGTTGAGATGTCTTTTGGGGGCTCTATATGTTGATATGAGGTGCTTCAGTGTTTCTTGGGTCTTTTCTAAGCATAAAATCCCCCACCCAAGCCAATGGGGAAGTATGAAAAGCCACAAAGAAATACTGTAAATTCCACCGAAAGAAGTGATATTCTCGTTTTTAATTGCTACCTTTGTTATGTCAGTTTTTTGCTTACTTGTTATGTTTGCAGCACCAAGATAGGTGAAATTTCTGACATATCCAAGTGTTTTGAGAACTTTGTTTCTCAGGCACTTGGATTTCTTAAAAGATTTTATGCTGCGGAATTAAGGTATTAGTGCTTTTAACGTATTATTTTGCAACCCATAATGCTAACATTATTTGAGAAAATAATACTATCCACATTATTATGTATTTATACTTATTATTTTTCCCTATAATATAAGTTAGGCACGTTATTAAGGCCCATATATTGATTAATGCATTTTTATAATAAAATGAACCTGTACATATTTCCAATATCATATAACCCAAGATTATAATCAAGCTAATGATTACTACACATTGATAAAATATGCTGGAATATATGTCGAATATATTTTTGGAAATAGATGCCATAATCTTAGTGTTGCAAAAAAAAACAAGAGAATCTGACGATAGACATGGCAAAGATACAAATTAAATCAGAGAGACTCACTCTTTTTGGAGGATTATTTTCAATCATGGAGCAATTTGACTCCAAATTAACTTCGCACTTGTAGCTCTGATACTATCCTCAGAGCGATAAAAGGGTTGACGCAAGAAAACATTTCATACACATCAGATATGAGCAAGATCTACGATTTCAATACGGCTGACACTCTCAATACTTTATTGCTCAATTGTATATTT
>ERZ651108.804-NODE-804-length-14903-cov-11.868467_pt1 | contig 14903 bp, 10 predicted proteins | sample MGYA00512173_ERZ651108 | MGnify/ENA metagenome assembly ERZ651108 | reverse complement strand
TCAGCGATTACAACACACGATGCAGAAACAAGTTCCTCCGCATCGAAATCGGTATAGCACCACAGGATGAGGAAAAGCTGTCCGTTTCTGGACTCATGCGGATAGTCCATCTGTTTGCCAACCAAATGGGACTTGACAACCACCAATGGGTAGCAGTAACGCATAAAGATACCGACAACAAGCATATTCACATCATTGCCAACCGCATCAGTCTTTATGGAGAAGTCTATGATACCACCTTTGTGAGCAACAGGGCAGCGAGAGTGGCAGAGGAAATAAGTAGAGAGAAAAACTTGACTATCGCAAAGGAGGTCAAGGTGGAGAAGAAATACCAAAAGTCAAAAGCCAATCTAACGAGAGAACAGACAAAGCAGCAGGTGCAGAAGATTTGCTATGCCCTACTTGATAAGTACAAAGGCACAGGCATCACAGGGCATTCCATGTTCCTTTACGAGTTGAACAAGAAGGGCATTATTATAGAGCGTATGAAGAACAAGCAAGGCAATGTCTATGGTTTGAAGTTCTCCTACTATGGACAGACGTTCAAAGCTTCCGAGATAGGCAGGGAGTTTGGCTACCATTCCTTGCAGAAAAACTTTGAAACAACCAACAAGGAAGAATCAAAGATGCCACACCAAACGATACAAGAACCAATAGAAAGGAAAGAACAACCTGATACAGGCTATCAGCTTGTACCTAAAAGCCGTTCATACATACCACAAGCACCAAAAGAAACTCTGCAGATAGCACAGGCTATCGGTACAATGACAGATGCGACCATTAGCGCAGTTGATGAAGTAGCGGAAAGCTTGGGCGATTTGATTACACCAACTGTACAAGGCGATGCCTATGCCGAAACAGCATGGCAGCGCAAACTCAGAAACCAAGCCAACAGCAAGAAGAAGCGAGGACGAGGATTATAATCCCATTACAGCGACAAAATCAGCATTACAAAAATGCAGAAAGAAGAATATCTCATTAAAAACGCTTGTTATTCGGTAATAAAGTATTATCTTTGTAAACAGAATAACAAGCGTTCTTTGTTGATGCAGAAACCTGCGGTTAATGGCACTTCGCTCGTTTCCAAATCGTTACCTGTTTAGTTTGTATAGCAAGGTAACTTCTTTATTTTCAATTAGATACATTTTAGAAATTATCTCGGCTTGTAAAAGACGCAAGTCTAGTAGGTAATTAAAAGAAAGTATAGGAGAAATGAAACGCAAACAGGTACTCTAACAAGCGCTAACACCTAATCTTCTATTAGTATAGTACTATTTCCTTGATCCTTAGTCAATACTTCTAAATAAATAAAGTCCTTTAAGATAGAGGCTTCTTACAATCTCTTTAATTCTTCAAGAAACGTCTATTACGCATCTATTCCATTGTTTATATGCAAGGAGTAAGCACTAGTCTTTACGATGAATAAAGTATTGACTAAAAGCTTAGCTTACTTGCTTTATTAACAGATTATACTTATTTTTGTAACCGAGTTCAGGGTTCTCTCCAATGGAACTAGTTAGTTATTTCGAGAGTAGGGTAGTATGAGATTCAAATAATAAAAGGTTAGTCTATGTTAGGAGCAATAGTTGGAGACATCATAGGGTCAGCCTATGAGTTTAATAATACGAAGCGGAAAGAGTTTCATTTGTTTACTCCGAAGAGTAAATTCACAGATGATACGGTGATGACGTTGGCTGTGGCTCGATGGCTGTGTGGCGATAAGGAACATCGCAAAGAAACACTGGTTCGACACATGCAAGAGCTTGGTAGACGTTATCCAACGGCTGGTTATGGCGGTAGTTTTATGCGTTGGTTGTATAATCCAGAGCCTCAACCTTATAATAGCTATGGGAATGGTTCTGCTATGAGGGTGAGTCCCGTTGCGTTCTATGCGCATAGTTTACAGGAAGCATTAGGTCTTGCAAAGATATCAGCAGAGGTGACACACAATCATCCCGAAGGCATAAAAGGAGCACAAGCAATTGCTTCCTCCATTTATCTTGCACGTCATGGGGCAACGAAGAGGGAGATTAAGAGCTATGCAGAGGAGCAATTTCATTATGATTTAAGTCCGCAATTGGATGATATCCGACCTACTTATTCCTATGATATGTCTTGTCAGAATACTGTCCCACAGGCTCTTTTAGCATTCCTTGAGGGTGCCAACTTTGAAGATGTGATACGTTCGGCGGTATCTATAGGAGGCGATTCTGATACGATAGCAGCAATGGCTGGTGGTATAGCCCAAGCCTTTTATGTGATTCCGAAGAAGCTTTCAAGTTATTGCTATGCCCTTCTAACTCCCGAGTTGCGTGGCGTTCTTAATGATTTTGAAGACTTGTTGGGCTGTCGAGAGGCTGATCCTTTTAATATTGAACGTTTCATCGAAGCACAGAATACGAGTAATACTTATCGCCAAGCATTGGTAGAAATGCAGCAAGGACACAAGCAGACGCATTGGATATGGTTTATTTTCCCACAGCTAAAAGGCTTTGGTCACAGTGCGTATTCACAGTATTATGGATTGGCTGATACCGATGAGGCACGCACTTATCTGGCTCATCCACTATTGAACGAACGCTTGCGCACAATCACTAAGGCTGTCTTGCAGCATGGCAATATGGATGTGAAAAGGGTAATGGGGAGTAGTATTGATGCCGTTAAACTCAAATCTTCTATGACGCTATTTGACGTAGTTTGTCCTAATGATATCTTTGAAGAAGTACTGAAAACGTTCTATGGTGGGGAGCGAGATAGCCTAACCTTGAATAAAATAGGTTTATAGGATAAGAGGATTTAAATCAGAATAGCAAGCAGGGAGAGTATAATAAATAGCGAATAATATCGTTTTCTATGATGTAATCTTTAACTTAATAACATTCAAAACCCAATGAAACGGAGAATTACATTAGCTTTCTTGAGTGCCATCTCGTTAGCTTCTTTTGCGCAAAGTAAGGTTGGAACATGGTCGGTGATACCTCATGTTGGTGTGTCGATAGCCTCTCTAACTCATCAATCAGGCGGCATAGTGGTTGGTGATAATCAATCTCAAGAGGTGAAGCCACAGGCTCGCCCAGGTTTTACAGGTGGTGTCGATGTGATGTATCAGGTGTCTGATAATGTTGGATTATCTCTCGGTCTAAGTTACGTTCAAGCTGGTTGTAAGTACAAGGACGTTGATGATAATGGTGTGATATGGCACGATCATTACGCTCGAACGGACTATATCTCGGTTCCTCTTGTGGCTCATTCTTACATTGCGCCAGGACTTTCAATCAACGTAGGTGTCGCTCCTTCTTTCTTAATCTATGGTAAGTATCATGCTGGAATGCTTAGTTATGACCTTGATACAGATGGGCATAGAACGAATGTGCAAGAGGGTGTGATAGACATAGATACTAAGAAAGGACTACGCAATTTCACCCTTTCAATCCCCGTTGGTATCAGTTATGAGTATGAGAATGTGGTGTTAGATGCTCGTTATAATGTGGGTGTACTTAATGCTTATAAATATGGACTAACCGCCCGCAATAAAGTCTTTGAGGTCTCAGTAGGGTATAAGTTTGATTTGTAAGAACAGCTCTATTACCTTCTTCTAGTCTAACGGAAAGTCTCCTCAAGTCCCTCTGAAGGAGGGAATGTTGCCTAACGGAAGTTTGCTGGGAAGGTCTGGCTTGTTTTGATGGAACGCCCTCTTCAATGCGAAGAAGGCGTTTCTTCATGTCAAAGAAACGCCTTCCTTAAATGGAGAAGAGGCTCTCTTTACTTGCACCCATACGTTCTTCCTTCCTTTGAGGATGTTGGGAATGGATTCAAAGACAGCTTATTTTCCCCTTTGTTTCAATCTACGTAGAAGCCAGAAGTAGGCTGGGATAAGGAATAAATCAGCCATTATCCAAGCGACGGGATCGGCATAACAGACGCCTAACCATGCGAAGGTAGGTACTAACCAAAGGCTAACACCGCAACGGGCAATCATCTCCATGACACCACTCATCATACTTAAATTGCTATATCCGAGCCCCTGAATACTATAACGGAGGATGACGAGTACACCTAATGACGGATAGAACCAGTTGGCTATACGCATGAGTTGAGCCGCATTAGCGATGACCTCTTGCTCACCACTATTGACAAAGAGCATCATCATCTCGTCTGCAAAAGGATAGATAATCGCCACTGTCAATACGAAGTAAGCCATCATAATCCACATAGAATCGCGCACTCCCGTCTTTACTCGGTCTATTCTCTTAGCTCCAATGTTCTGTCCACAATAGGTTGCCATGGCTACGCCGATATTTTCCAGCACACAGGTGAAGAGATACTTAATGCGTATTGCCGCCGTAAACGACGCTACGTAAACCGTACCAAGGGCGTTGTTCGCACTCTGAAGCATGATGATACCAATGGAAGTGATGGAGAATTGCAATCCCATTGGTATGCCATTGTTTAGTAGAATACTAATTTTCTTGTTATCGTAAGAGCGTTCCTCGCCCTTGGGAACAAGGATCGTTAGCTTCTTTTTAATATACCACCAACACAGAACGGAAGCAACTGCTTGACTCAAGAAAGTGGCGATACCTGCTCCTTCTACGCCCATTCTCAATAAGAGAATAAGCACGATATCAAGCAAGATATTGAGGAATGACGATGCAATTAAGAAGTAGAAAGGTTGCTTCGAGTTCCCCAGTGCACGTATCTGACCTGATAGTAAGTTGTAAGCAATGGTAAATGGAATCGTACAGAATTGTAGGAAGAGGAAGACGTAAGCGTCATGGAACACATCCTCTGGCGTGTTGACGAGGTGAAGAATCTTACCACAAAAAATGCAAGAAAGCAATGTGATGACGATTGCCAATACAACGGCAATACGGATAGAATTGCTTACGTAGCATCGCATCTTGTGATAATCGCCCGCTCCGAAAGCCTGTGCTATAGGGATGGCGAAGCCTGCGCACGAACCATTACAGAACCCCATGATAAGGAACATAATGCTGCTTGAGGCTCCAACAGCCGCTAATGCGTTCACTCCTATCCATCGCCCGACGATGGCGGCATCGATGATTAGATACATCTGCTGCAATAGGTAGCCGAGAATAAGGGGTATGGCAAACTTGATGATGGCGCGAGATGGTGCGCCTTGGGTCATACTTTCTGTATGAATTGATTGTGGCATGGTGTGGTTGTGTTAGTGGTTGAGGAGTTAACGGGTAGATGAGTTGACGAGTTAATAGGTAGTGTCGCTATCATTACAAGCATCTTGTCAACTTGTCAACCCGTCTACTCGTCCACTTGTCTACTCTTTCTCCGGATACAGAAGATTAGCTTCTGTGATGTTATCCAGCACCTCTGTGAGGAATTTACGTGATTCCCACTTAGCCATGGGGAGGTCATGTAGTAGATAGTTACCGCAGTCGCGTGGTGCAGCACCAGGTATCTCGCCCTCGTAATCAGCGACGAATTGGAAGGTGCGACGCATGAGTTCTACAATATCCTTCGACTCCAAGTCGCCTTGAAGGATAAGATAATTACCCGTCAAGCAGCCCATTGGTCCCCAATATACAACTCGGTCTTTCCATTCCGGGTCGTTGCGAAGATAGGTAGCAGCCAAATGCTCAATAGTATGGATAGCCCCCACGTGCAGCACAGGCTCACGATTTGGCTCCTTCATACGTATGTCGAAAGTGGTAACAACCTCGTTGCCTACCTCGTCTTTACGGCTTACGTAGATGCCACGTAGCAATCGCTCGTGGTCGATAGTGAATGATGGAATCTTGTTCATAGTTGCTTTCTTTTGTTGTTATATTACTGTGTAACGAGGCTCTCACTCCTTTTATATGATACTAATAAAGTGCTTCGTCACCTCAAAGCTACCGTTAGCTATCCTGTTCCAGAAGTCGAAGTACTGGCTCGCCTTGTTATCCTTCAATGGAATATCACTGATGACACGGAAGGATAGAAAGGGTTTCTTGTAGATGTGGCAGACCTGTGCAATGGAGCAACTCTCCATATCGACAGCTGTTGCCGATGGGAACTTATCAAGGATCTGTTGCATCTTCTCCCGTGAATTAACGAACCATTCGCCACTAACAGTTAGCCCTGCTTTGACATGAATATCCTTACAATCGTTACGTGTATTTAGTGAGAGAGCCTTCTCAATAAGCTCTGTTGGTGCCTTAAAACGGGCTGGCATACCAATAATCTGACCATATTGTACCTCGTCACCACAATATGCGTCATGGTAAGTACACTCGCTTGCTACCACCACATCAGTTACCTCCAAAGAGGTGTCGGCACCGCCTGCACAACCACTTGATATTACTAAGTCGGGGTTGTAATGATTAATCATCTCCACAGCACCAATAGCCGAGTTAACCTTACCAATACCACATTGTTGCAGGATAATCTCCTTATCCTCTAGCGTTCCGGTTACGAAGTCTTTATGATGATAACGCTCTGTTTGCGTGTCTGAGAGAATTGACTTGAGTTGCGTGAACTCCTTGTCCATCGCAACGATGATTCCTATTTTCATACTGCAAAGGTACGAAAAAGTTAGAAGTTGGATGTTGTAAGTACTTTGTTTTTTGTAACTTTGCACGCATTAATACGCATACTTTAGAAGAAACAAAACGCTAGAAATATGAGAACTTATAAGAAATTCCTACCTGATGTAGTGGTGGTATTGGTATTTGCGATTATCTCTTTCGCTTACTTCCTCGTGCCCGTTACACAGGGAAAGATACTCTTTCAGCACGATGCTTCGGCGGGTGTTGGCTCGGCACAAGAGCTTACGGAGTATCAAAATCGTACGGGTGAGACAACGAGATGGACTAATTCTATCTTCGGAGGTATGCCTACTTATCAGATGTCACCATCTTATCAGTCGACCGATGGACTATCACAAGTGATGAACGCTTACCATCTCTGGTTGCCAGATAACGTATGGTTCCTCTTCGCCTACCTGTTAGGTTTCTATATTCTGTTGCGTGCCTTCGACTTCAGACAGACGTTAGCTGCACTCGGAAGTATCATGTGGGCATTCTCGTCCTACTTCCTAATTATCATCGCAGCAGGTCACTTGTGGAAGGTAATGGCATTAGCCTATCTACCGCCAATGATTGCTGGTATCGTCTTAGCCTATCGTGGTAGATACCTGTCGGGATTCATTGTTACGGCACTCTTCACGGCATTTGAGATAAAGGCGAACCATGTGCAGATGACGTATTACTACCTGTTTATCATCCTCTTCATGGTGATAGCTTACCTTGTAAAGGCTGTGCGTGAGAAGCAACTAGCAGGCTTTATGAAGTCGACTGGTGTGGTAGCAGCTGCCGCAGTGATTGGTATTGCAATCAATCTATCGAGCCTCTATCACACATGGCAGTATCAGAAGGAGAGTATGCGAGGCAAGAGTGAGTTGGTAAAGAAGAATGCCGCCAATCAAACAAGCTCTGGTTTAGACCGTGACTACATAACACAATGGAGTTATGGCATTGATGAGACTCTAACGCTCTTAGTGCCTAATGCGAAGGGTGGGGCTACTGTCCCATTGAGCAAGAACGCCACTGCTATGGCAAAAGCTGACCCACAGATACAATCGATGATACCGCAACTCTATGATGCAATACCACAATACTTTGGTACGCAGCCAGGCACTAGCGGACCTGTTTACGTGGGTGCCTTCGTGTTGTTCCTATTCATCTTAGGATTGTTCATCGTGCGTGGCTCTATGAAATGGGCACTACTGGCGGCTACTGTCCTGTCGGTTCTTCTCGCATGGGGACATAACTTCATGGGCTTTACGAACTTCTTCCTCGATTATATACCGATGTATGCTAAGTTCCGAACAGTGGCTAGTATCCTCGTAATAGCCGAGTTTACGATACCTCTTTTGGCTGCACTTGCCTTGAAGAAGATAGTTGATGAGCCTGAAGTACTTACCAAACAGATGAAGTTCGTCTATATCAGTTTAGCCCTTACAGCAGGCGTTGCACTATTGATTGCCCTGTTCCCTGGCATGATGGAACCCTTCATCAGTGACCAAGAGCGTCAGATGATAACCAGTATTCAAGGCATGGATGGCAATACTGCTAACACGATTCTATCCAACATCGCAACGATGCGTGAGGCAATGGTGAGTGCTGATGCATGGCGTTCGGTCATTATTATCTTGATAGGTTTCACCCTCTTGTTCCTCTACAAGATGAAGAAGTTACGTGCCGAGTATATGGTTATCTGCATGGCGGTACTTTGTCTTGTTGATATGTGGCAAGTGGACAAACGATACCTAAATGATGAGATGTTTGTACCTAAGAGTGAGCGTGATATGCCTCATCAAGCCACTTCCACAGATCTTGCCATTATGAAGGATAAGAGCCTTGACTATCGTGTGTTGAACCTCGCTTCGAACACCTTTAACGAGAACGAGACTTCTTACTTCCATAAGAGTATCGGTGGTTATCACCCTGCTAAGCTCCGTCGTTATCAGGAGATGATTGATGCTTACATCGCTCCAGAGATGCAGAAGACGATGCAGGCGATTGCTGCTGCAGGTGGTAATATGCAGGCGGTTGATGGTGTGAAGACCTTCCCTGTATTGAATATGCTGAACACGAAGTACTTTATCCTTCCACTGCAGGGTGGCACAACGGCACCAATACAGAACCCATATGCACAGGGCAACGGCTGGTTTGTCAATAAGCTCAACTATGTTGACGATGCCAACGCTGAATATGCTGAGGTGGGTAAGATTGACGTGCGCCATGAGGCGGTAGCCGATAAGAAGTTTGAGGCGGCTTTAGGTCAGGCGAAGGCGAACGACTCTACTGCAATCGTGAAGCTCGATAAGTATGAGCCTAACAACCTGCAGTACACTGTCAACTCAAAGAATGGTGGTGTTGTCGTCTTCTCTGAGATCTACTATCCGGGTTGGACAGCCACTATCGACGGTCAGCCTGCAGAGCTCGGACGTGTTAACTATATCCTCCGTGCTGTGAGCGTGAAGCCGGGTAAGCATACCGTAGTCCTCGACTTCCACCCAACAAGTATCTCAACCACTGAGACCATCGCTTACATTGCGATTGTTATCTTGCTCTTAGCGATTGCGGGGGCAGGGTATATGGAGTGGAGGCGTAGAAAATAAAGACTAATTTGAGCAACCTCTCAATATGAGAAAACAACTACAGAATTACATAAATTTTCCTATCTGATTATTGTTTCAGCAAGAACAACCCAATGAATCCTAAATTTCAATCCATACAGTCTAGCTGATATAATAAACAAACGGTAGGGAGATTTATTGTAACATTTAGAATTAGTTCTTTATTATAGCAATATAACAAACTCTGTTATGACAAGCTATAAATATGCTGTTTCATATTGAAACAATATAGTATATTTAAAATGTAAAAATAAAACAACATGTCATTGACTTTCAAATGTATAGAAAATTGTTATCAAGATGCATCTAAGCATACTGAAAAGGATGTTGATTTTTTTATTGAGGAAAATAACTGGGATGATTTTGGCTATAAAACGATGTACCATCTCCATGCTACAGCAAAGACAACAGGTAGCACACCTGACTATCTTGGAACGTTACGTATAATGAAGAAAGGACAACAGACAGACCAAAAATATCTCCTAAGGAACATTTCTAAAAATAAACAATTTAATAGTCTACCTGATGACTTTGTGTCATTATCATTTGATATAGTTTTATATAGGAAGTTAAATCATTACCTTAAAGATGATAATCTTAGAAAAGAAATAATTACTGCTCTTCGGTTGATATTAGATAAGGACTCTGAATATTATACACAGGATTTAGCTGAGGACCCTTGCTTCAATAATTCTCTCTTAAGAGATGGTGTAAGTTTAGATAATTTTGCATTACAGAAAGGGAAACAACTTCTATTAGGAGGTGAATATTATTATAATCTCCGAAAAGAATCGATTAAGGTTAAATTTGCTCATATTAATAATCCTATTGAACTAAAATTTAATGCACTTGAGGTGGATGATACTGCAATACTACCAAATGGAATTTTAGTTTTTATCGGAAAGAATGGTTCGGGTAAAAGCACAGTTCTTTATCGATTGGCAAGATTAATGTATACAAATCCAATGTCACGGTTAAATTTGGAAGAAACTGTTGGTTCGTTGACACCAAATAATGTTGGTGTCAGTAAAATTTTTCTTATTACTTATAGCCCATTCGATAATTTCGTATTACCAATTTCTGATGATATAAATTATCAAAAAATAATTCAATCTAATGACTTGACAAATTGTGGATTTATATTCTGTGGTATTCGTGACCTTTTATCAGAACTTCAAGATATAAAGCTCCAAAAAACAAATGAGAATAAAACTGAAAAATTATACGAGGAACGACAAGAAGAAACTTCATTGAAAGATATATCAGAGTTAGCAAAAGAATTTCACGAGGCACTAAATATTATTTTATTTGATAATAACAAAAGGGAAATATGGGAAAGTTTTCTTGAAAATACTAAGGAACTACAAGAATCGCTATATGAGGATATTATCGATTTTGAACTATTTTCTTATCAAAAAAAATGTATTGCTGGCTTCCTATCATTATCTACTGGTCATAAGTTTTTACTTCATTCTTTTGCAAGAGTATTGGCTTATATTGATGAGAACTGTTTAATCTTGTTTGATGAGCCAGAGAACCATCTTCATCCACCATTGCTTTCATTTATGCTTGCTGAATTTAGAAATTTATTGCATAAATTCCGCTCTGTAATGTTTATATCAACTCATTCTCCTATAATACTTCAAGAAACTTTTGCTTCAAATGTACTTGTTGTTCGAAAGTATGGTAATACCACTACAGTCTCAAGACCAAGTATTCAAACCTATGGAGCAAGTATCTCTAGAATTACTAATGAAGTATTTGACCTAACAACTGATATGACTAAGTATCAAGATGTAATTGAGTCTTTATTTAAAAAGTGGGCTATTCATACGTGCAACAATGTGGATGATGCATTAAAAACATTTTGTGAAAAAACACAGCAGCCCCTTAGTGCACAGACAGAATCCTATATTATTAATCTTTTTGCTAATTCAAAAAATGTGGAAGCTTAATAAACCAGATATTAATAGAGCTAAAAAAGAAGATATTAAGAAACTTGTTCAGAATACAAAATTAGTTAGTTTTGGTAACATCGAGAATCGACTTAAAGCATTGTATAAGAATTATGACACTCAGGATGGACAGGTAAATAATCAACAAATAGGAAACATCCAACAAGGTGAAGCACAGATTATATATAATGCATATAACTTAACTTATAAAGGTAAAAAACTAAATTATATACGTGCTGAATTATGCGAAAATGTTCTCTCATGTCCATATTGTGGTATCAACCAAGCAGAAACTTTGGATCATTATATGCCAAAAATAAAATATAAAGCTTTGGCTGTGTGCAGAATGAATCTAATTCCAATGTGCCCCACATGTAATCGACTTAAAAAAGATAAAACATATAATAATTTTGTTCACTGTTATTACCAAGAATTCCCTAGGGGAATTAAGTTTTTAAAGGCAGATGTTAAAATGATAAAAAATGTTTTCACCGTTAGTTTTGATTATGATTTTACACATTTCCCTAAAAAATATAATTCCCTCATAAATAAATTGAAAACTCAACAAACTGAAGTCAATTTATTTTCTCGGATGAGAAAGGCAGCCATTAGTTTTATCAACGACCTGTGTGAAGAGTGTTGTGTAAATAATAATGAGGACCTCAAAAAATGGCTAGAAAGACGAAAGTGTGATTCTATAAAATCACGTGGTTTGAATGACTGGCAAAGTGCTATTTGGGAGGGTATGCTAACTTTTCCCGACTTAGATATTAAGGTTATAGAATCGTATAAAAAAAAGAGAACTTATAATGTAGGAGCATAACTGTATTTTAATTAAAATGTAGAAAATTATTTAAAGAACTTTTCTTTACGATTACTTATATATGCCAACAAGTATCTCAACCACTGAGACCATCGCTTACATTGCGATCGTTATCTTGCTCTTGGCGATTGCGGGGGCAGGGTATATGGAGTGGAGGAAGAAATAGGAGGAGAAGAAGCCCAACAGCCAACACCCAAGCAGCCCCTCCCCCTTGCCCCTCCCCCGTAGGGAGGGGAGTGATTACCGAGATATCCCAAGGATTCTCTGAACTCGTAACCGCTGATTTAAGAGAAAGAGGGGCGTAAATAGTAAGCTATCCTTTTATAAGAATATAAAAACAGAGTAACAAGCTAATTTGTTGCTCTGTTTTTTTAGACCTTATAACAAGCAACTTGCTAACTCATCCAACTTGTCAACTCGTCAACTTCCAAGAGAGACAAAATAACATGAGAACAAATTTAGCTTTATAACAAGCAACTTGTCCAACTCGTCAACTCGTCAACTTCAAAGAGAGACAAAGTAACATGAGAACAAATTTAGACGTTATAACAAGCAACTCGTCAACTCGTCCAACTTGTTAACTCGTCAACTCGTCAACACAAAAACAAATTTTACTCATTATCATAGAACTTTCATCGACTACGAATTTCGCTAATTACACTAATGCTTTTATCCCTTGAACTTTCAACGACTACGAATTTCTCGAATTACGCTAAAACTTTTATCCTTTGAACATTGAACTTTGAGCTTTGAACTTTATGATTTGTGTTTTAAGCCTTGAGCTTTGAACTGTCACTACATCGGTAATCATAATTATGAATTATGAATTGTGAATTATAGCAGTAATCATAATTATGAATTATGAATTATGAATTAACAGCGGATTATGAATTATAAAAGAATATATATTTATATAATCCTGCGACAAAAAAGTGTAAAGTTTAATTATTTCAGCAATCTACCTATTTGTCGCAGATCAGCAAACAGCCTCAACCGAAGAAAGTTACTAATTTGTCGCGCTACCCCACAATCATTTGATTAACATAACATTACAAAGGTAGAAAATCAAACAAAAAACAGTAGCAAACAAATTAGTAACGATGAAAACAAAAGGAAAAGAACACAAATAGGATATATTTGTAAAGAAAAGAGAAAGGTAAGGAGACAAACCTCCTTATCCGTCTCTCCGCTCCTCCCTATCCGTCGAACAATCAGGAAAAAGACTCCCTTTTTGTCGCACAGAAACTACTTCGCTGTCGGGGACAACCTCCCATGGAGTCGCACGTAACCTACATATACGTCGTCTATTTTCAGCGTAAGTATCTGTACTTCAAATATATATAAGTGTCTAACTAAGTCTTAAAAAGTGACTGACAATGATTGTCTAAGTCCAAGACTGAGTTTTATGGGAGGAGTTTTACATACAAGAACTGACGCCTAATGTGGTTGCCAGCGCTGTGAGTACGGTAACGAGAATATGCAGGATATTCTTCCAAATAGGTTTAATCATAACGTCTAAATAAATTAAAAGCCCAATCGGCAAGCAGATCACACTGCCGTCCCTTCTTGTTAACGACATTGTATCCGAGCCGATGTAGACTAAAAGTGAATACTAAAGGTTCTTCTGAAATATGGGGTAATAGGCACACAGAGTCACAGAGGCAACGGAGGTAACGCACAATGTTACGGAGGTGCCGACGGCACAAAGAGCGACGGAGGTATAGCTTACAGATTCTTGACAATTATTTTTGGATAAACGCTTTGCATTTAAGCTAATAAAATTGGCAAACAAGCTCCGTCACTCTATGCACCGACGGTGCCTCCATAACATTGTATTTACCTCCGTTCTCTCCGTGACTCCGTGTGACATTGCTTCAAACCTAAACACAAGTGGCAAAACTCATCACCCAACATTCAACACCCAACACCCTATCCCTCTCGCTCATCAGAAGCCAATATGTTACGTTCTTACAATAACATTGTTTCCTAATAAGCGATTTAGGGTAAACGGAGAGCGGAGGGGCGCAAACTTGGCACTCCCCCACGCTCATCTCTCAAACCAATCGACTATGCGTGGCCCTCAGTAGTGGCAGTAGCCTCACCTGGCTCTGGACCAGCAGAAGGCTTATTCTCCTTCTTCTTGCCCTTGTTCTTCGCCTTCTCGGCAGCCTTAGGCGCATCATACTGCACAGCCTCCTGAATACGCAAACCGCTGATGAGGGTCTTCACACGACGCTTCATCGCATCGATAGTCACCGTTGGCGAGAAAAGTACATGCGCACCATAGATATCTCTCTGTGCGTTAAAGTCTTCCGCCTTCTGAACACCCTGTGAGTGAATACCTACGCGGAAAGTTCCCAATCCGTCGAGCTTCACACGGTTTCCATCCTTGAGGACCTGATTCATCTCGAACACCAACGCACTGATGACAGCCAAGATGTCTGGCTCAGTTACGGTGCAACGCTCACTGATACGCAGAGCGAGATCCTTAACACTAACAAGGTCTGGAGACACCGCACGGGCATACCAATAACCCTTGCGCTTGCTGTTCTTACGATTGTCCTGATACATACGAAATTTGATTGACATAACTTGAAAATTTAAAAAGTGAAACAAAGAAATTATTGAAATGAAAAAATGAAATCTTAACTCAATGCTCTAATAAGACAGAGGCAAATCCTCTCCGTGGCTCCACGCACGACGGTGCCTCTGCGACTTACATCGCTTTATTTTTATTACTCCTCCGTGTCCTGCTTTTCTCTGTGTGATACTACCTTAAAACTAAGTGGCAAACCTATTACTGAAGACTCCTCATCGCCCTTGTCATTCGCCAGTCCTCACCCCCTCCCCACACAAAAAGAAGGGGGAGGGACAACTACCTAAAAGACATACTGCGACAAAAAAGTGTAAAAATAAGTAAACGAGTAAACAAGTAAATAAATGAACACGTAAACAGATAAAAAGA
>ERZ651108.799-NODE-799-length-14950-cov-11.939107_pt1 | contig 14950 bp, 13 predicted proteins | sample MGYA00512173_ERZ651108 | MGnify/ENA metagenome assembly ERZ651108 | reverse complement strand
CTTCTTCAATGTTTGGACGAATGATATAAAGAATTTCGTATTTAGCCATTGATATGTTCCTCCTTTTGGTCTAATGACCCCAAGACTTTGCAAGGGGTAAGTGAGGTTTGCTCACAATTAACTATTATACTAGAAATACTAGTAGATAGCAAGAGAAAAAAGAGAAAAATGAAAAATAACTCTATTGATTAGAAATAATATTCTCTTTCAGTTCTAAAGCTCTGGCCATCTCTTTCAAAATGAAGAATAGTGAAAAGCCGACTATTACTAAAAAGAATCCTAAGTAAATAAAGGCTTCTACAAAACCTAGAGCATCAATCAGCCACCCCGTCAGAGGAAAAATAACAATCATACTCAGGCTGAACATCATGGAGTAGACACTTAGCATGGTTGCACGTACCTCACTTGGGAGTCGATTTTGTAAATCGTTGTCAAAAATCGGTTGAAAGAGAGCATATAAGGCGTTACTAATCAAATAAATCAAAATATAAATCAGTGGCGTACCAAAGTAGGAAAGTAAGTAGGTCACCCCCGTCAAGAGTACAAGAATAGGAAAGAGCTTTAAGGCTGCATACTTCTTTCCAATCTTACTCGCTAGATAAACTACCCAGATATTCAAAACACTGCCGATTAACATGACCATCGAAATCTGCCATCCATCTAAGTCCGGCAGTTGATTTTGATAGTAAAAATAAAACATGCACATCAGTGTCCCGATGATTTGGGACAGAATCATCCAACCAAAAAGACTGGGATTTCTCTGCAGCTCCTCTTTAACAGTCAACATAATCTTTTTCATGGTCAGACGCTCAGATTTTTGCGCTTTAACACTAGGCTCTTTTAGCATCCAAGTTAGGAAAAGAACGATTATAGAAGTGGCAATCATGATATAGTAGGTCAAGTGCAATTGACCATGGACAAAAAATCCCGCTAAAACGGTCCCCAAAGACCGAGTTCCTTCTGCTACTCCTGACATAAAACTTGAGATAGACAAGTAGCGCTCTTTTAATCCAGCCTCCACGGCCGAATCATAAACCATGGCTGCACTCGTCCCCGAATCAAAATTATAAGACAAGGCACTCACCACCATAGCGAGTGCATAAATCCAAAAATTACCTTGTCCTACTAACATGAGAATAGACGACGCAATCCCAGCAATCCGACTGAGATAAAGATTGGTTTTATATGAATAGCGGTCAGCTAACATTCCAGAGGGAATTTCACAAATGACACTGGTGGCATGAAAAATACTTTCCAATAAGCCAATCTGCCAAAGCGACATCCCGTTTTGACTGAGAAATAGAATCCAAAAGCTAGTAATGCCCAAAAAGGCAAAAAATTCCACCCCAGCCATGAGACCGATATTCTTCCGATAATTTGGTTTAAACATCATTTCTCCTTTAACAAGTGTATATATCCTTGTGTCTGTCACTTGTTAATCTGTGCTTTACATGTCCCTCACCTCTTCTTTCTTCTACTTTGAAAAAACGCCCCTAGGGCGTTTTGATTTATTTTACGGTTTAATACGGTGCAACATACGTGGGAATGGAATAGCTTCGCGGATATGTTTAGTTCCTGCTGCGAAGGTTACCATACGCTCGATACCGATACCAAATCCTCCGTGTGGAACTGTACCGTATTTACGAAGGTCAAGGTAGAATTCATACTCTGTACGATCCATGCCAAGTTCATCCATTTTTGCAACAAGGGCATCGTAGTCTTCCTCACGCATAGAGCCACCGATGATTTCTCCATAGCCTTCTGGAGCAAGCAAGTCTGCACAAAGCACGCGCTCTGGATTTCCAGGAACTGGTTTCATGTAGAAGGCCTTGATAGCTGCTGGGTAGTTCATAACAAATGTTGGCACACCAAAGTGGTTTGAAATCCATGTTTCGTGTGGTGAACCAAAGTCATCGCCATGCTCAAGATGCTCGTAGTCAGCATCTTCATCATTTTCATGCTCTTGCAAGAGGTCAATGGCTTGATCGTAAGTGATGCGTTTGAATGGCTCTGCAATGTAGCGTTTCAAAAGCTCTGTATCACGTTCCAAGGTTTCCAAGGCTTGAGGCGCACGATCCAAAACGCCTTGAAGAAGAGCTTTCACATAAGCTTCTTGCAAGTCAAGTGACTCATCGTGTGTCAAGTATGAGTACTCAGCATCCATCATCCAGAACTCAGTCAAGTGACGACGAGTTTTTGATTTTTCAGCACGGAATACTGGACCAAAGTCAAAGACGCGACCAAGGGCCATAGCACCTGCTTCCAGATAAAGCTGACCAGATTGGCTCAAGTAGGCTGGTGTTCCAAAGTAGTCTGTTTCGAAAAGTTCTGTAGAATCTTCCGCTGCATTTCCTGAAAGAATTGGGCTATCAAACTTCATGAAGCCATTTTTATCAAAGAACTCATAAGTTGCATAGATAATAGCATTACGGATTTGCATGACAGCTACTTGTTTGCGTGAACGCAACCACAAGTGACGGTTGTCCATCAAGAAGTCTGTTCCGTGTTCTTTTGGAGTGATTGGGTAATCTTGAGATTCACCGATGACTTCGATGTCTGTAATATCCAACTCATAACCAAATTTTGAGCGTTCGTCTTCTTTTACAACCCCTGTTACAAAGACTGAAGTTTCTTGGCTCAAGTGTTTGATGGTTTCAAATTTTTCAAGACCTACTTCTTCACCAAATTTCTCGATAAAGTTTGGTTTAAAAGCCACACCTTGGAAGAAGGCAGTCCCGTCACGCAATTGCAAGAAGGCAATTTTTCCTTTTCCTGACTTGTTAGCAACCCAAGTACCAATAGTGACTTCTTGACCAACGTAGTCTTTTACTTCGATAATTGTTACACGTTTTGTCATGTTTTATCTTCCTTTTTTTGTTTAACTTGTCTAAAGACATTATTACCCACTATTGTACCACAAATAATGCCTGATAGCTAGATTCTATCAGAGAAAAATCTCCGGTTTTATCCAAAAAAATCTCCGTCAAGACGACGAAGATCTTATTTTTATTTTTCCATAAATTGGTGCAAACGACGAATGGCTTCTTTAAGAGTTTCCAAGTCTGTCGCATAGCTGAGACGGACATTTTCTGGTGCTCCAAATCCAGCACCTGTTATCAAGGCTAGCCCCACCTCTTCAAGGATGGCCGTTGTAAATGCTGTTACATCGGTAAAACCTTTCATCTCCATCGCTTTTTTGACATTTGGAAAGAGATAGAAAGCTCCTTGTGGTTTGACAACTTCAAAGCCAGGAACGTCACACAAGAGTGGATAGATAGTATTCAAACGCTCTTCAAAAGCTTGACGCATGATTTCTACAGAATCTTGAGGTCCAGTTAGCGCTTCAATCGTTGCATATTGAGACACTGCTGTCAGATTTGAAGTTGTTTGACCTGTCAATTTGCTCATGGCAGCAATGATTTCTGGATCACCTACTGCATAACCAACACGCCAACCAGTCATGGCATAGGCTTTTGAAACCCCATTAATAACAATGGTTTGCTTACGAATAGCTTCTGACAGACTTGAGATTGGGACGAACTCATTCCCATTATAGACCAAACGACCATAAATATCGTCTGCAAGAATGAGAATATCATGTTCAACTGCCCAGTTTCCGATGGCTAAGAGTTCCTCACGAGAATAGATCATACCGGTAGGATTAGATGGTGAGTTAAGGACCAAAACTTTGGTCTTATCTGTACGAGCTGCTTCTAATTGCTCTACAGTTACTTTAAAATGATTGTTTTCCTTGGCTTGGACAAAGACTGGAACACCACCAGCCATTTTTACCTGGTCACCATAGCTGACCCAGTAAGGAGTAGGAATGATGACCTCATCTCCAGGATTAACTACAGCCATAAAGAAAGTGTAGAGAGAGAACTTGGCACCTGTAGCAAAGGTAACTTCGTTAGCTGCTACAGAATAACCATAATAACGTTCAAAATAGGTATTAACCGCTGCTTTTAACTCAGGCAAACCTGAAGCTACCGTATAGAAAGAAGCTCGTCCATCTCGAATAGCCGCAACAGCAGCATCTTGAATATTTTCAGGAGTATGAAAATCGGGCTGACCTAAAGTTAAGAAAAGAACATCTTTTCCTTCAGCCTTTAACTTCTTTGCTCTTGCATCACTAGCCAGAGTGACACTTTCTTCCATTTCTAATACACGCTTGGATAGTTTCATAGCTTCTCCTTTTCGATTAGGGTACCAGATTCAAAATCTACTAGATAATAGTCTCCTCCAGACTTGATTTCCCAGACGGGCTTATCAGCGTACCGTCCAAAAGTAATCTTGTCAATCTCAGTTGCTCCTTTTTCTCTAACAACTGCTTCTGCTTTTTCTTGAGAAGTTCCATTTTCTAGCTGATATACGTAAATATTATTGTTACTTTTTTCTATTAAAACAGCAACTGGTTTCTGATTCTTATCTTGACCAAGAACACTATAATAGCTTTCTAAACCATTAAAGATATCAACCTGGCTAACCGTTTCTAGATTCGCATACTGCTTGGCAAGTTTTTCCCCTTCAACTTTTGCAGTTTGATATGGTTTCATACTGAGCCATACCAAATAGAGAAAGGAAGAAGTCACAACTAGAGCCAGCAAGGTTAGCCCAATAGTATACTGAAATAATAGGGAATTTTTTTCTTTTTTTTGTCTCTTTTTCACTCGTCTATTTTACCATCTATCCAAGTGAATTACAAGTGAATAAAGGGAGGACTTCTTGATATCCCAGATGTTGTTAGACTTTCAAACTAAAGCGTTAACCTTTGATTTCACAGGCTTTTCTGCATGCGTCATTTAGAAATTTCATCTTACAATTCATTGATTTTTAATTTATGAGCAGATTATTTGCAAATGATTTTCCTTTGTTGTAACATCGATTATAACAACAGAGAAAGCTCTGTAAAATTAAAAGGAGATATGTCATGTCAAAAAAAGTATTATTTATCGTCGGTTCACTCCGTGAAGGATCTTTTAACCACCAAATGGCGCTAGAAGCTGAAAAAGCTCTTGCTGGAAAAGCTGAAGTGAGCTACCTTGATTACTCAGCAATTCCACTTTTTAACCAAGAACTTGAAGTTCCAACTCTTCCAACTGTAGCAGCAGCTCGCGAAGCTGTTCTAGTTGCTGATGCTATTTGGATTTTCTCTCCAGTCTACAACTTCTCAATTCCTGGAACAGTGAAAAACTTGCTTGACTGGCTTTCACGTGCTCTTGATTTGTCTGAGACTCGTGGTCCATCCGCACTTCAAGACAAAATCGTTACTGTATCTTCTGTAGCAAATGCAGGTCATGAACAACTCTTTGCAATCTACAAAGACCTCTTGCCATTCATCCGTACACAAGTTGTTGGTGAATTCACTGCAGCTCGTGTCAACGATTCTGCTTGGGCAGATGGCAAATTAGTCCTTGAAGACAGTGTTGCTACTTCACTAAAACAACAAGCTGAAGACTTGGTTCAAGCTATTCAATAATTGAATGAAAAAAAGATAGTAGAAAATGTTAGTTTCTACTATCTTTTTCTTAATCAACTAATTCATCAATCATACTATGTTTTAGTGGTAAACTACACATCACTAAAAGGAAAATAAAGGATGATTGAAGCCAAAAGAGAGCCAAATCAAAAATTCCGTGCACAGCTACTACTGTCAAGAAAGAGAGGTAAAGTCCAAGAATAGGACGCTTACTAGGTACCTGACTCATATCAATCAGCATACGGATTGGAGTCGCTGAAGCAATCCCCAAGAGAACTGTACCAACAACTCCATAACTCAAAATCGTATCTATATAAATACTATGAGCATGTTCATGATAAGGTGCTCCAATACGAGGGAAAGAGTGCATGTAGGTTAGTGGTCCTTCACCCCAGAATGGATTTTGCTTAAACAAGGCCATTCCAGCATTCCAGATAGAAACACGCTCTTCCATAGATGAATCTAAGGTTCCCATTCGAACACCCAAATCACTTGAAAATAGAAAGGCTAAACCAACCCCAAAAACTCCAATACTAAGCCAGAAAGCACGCCAGTTCTTAATAGTTGTGAAGAGATAAATAATCGCTCCAAAGATAATGGCTGGAAAAGCTGTACGATTCTGCGTAAAGTTTAAACCGAATAAATTAGCAAAGATGGCAATCATAGAAAAGATTCGTAACCACCTTAACTTAGTTGTGCTAATCAGATAAAAACCAATCATGATACAGAAACAACAGATAATTCCATAGTAATTGGGATTAAAGAAGGCAACTTCCGCTCGATTTTGATGCCAAACCTGCATTCTTGGTGAGAGGAAGGTATAATCAAATTTCTTTACAATTTGGAAATGTTCCAAGGCTGCAAAGACTGCTGCCAAGACACTCGAGGCTAAAACTCCTTCAATCGTCAACCTGAAAAATTTAGGAGTCAATTGAGATTGGTAATAGTAAAAGAAGATTGCAAACAGAAACATTGCAACTGAGGCAACTACTCCCATCACATTTTGTGCTAGAAGAGAAATTGCAGTGCTATAGGCAATAAAAAAGAGCAAAACAGGGTGTTGAGACAAACGTTTCAAGATCCCCTTCATCTCCCCAGTATATACTAACCAAAGTAAGTAAGAGATAAAAATAATAACAAAAAGATAAAAAGGGAGAAAAATACTCAGAATAACTCCTAAAAGAAGTCCTTCTTGTTTCGATAAACTTTTTAACTTTTCAATGACACCTATTGATTTCACAACAGATCCTTTCCTTCTGAATATCACATTCAGATAAATAAGCTATTAAAACATTTTACCATTTTTCAAGCGATTTGAAAACCTCTTTACCTCTATACTCCTAACTAAAACTGGGTAAAATTTTATAGTTAGCTAAGATTACTTGAAAATCGCTATCCCTTTTTTAAAAATATGGTACAATAAATCTAATTATTCCAGAAAGGGTCTAGCATGAAATCCTACCAAGAAGTCTATAAAATACTAATTACTGAGACTGATTATCTAAGCGGAGAAAAAATAGCTGAGAGATTAAATCTATCTCGAACTTCAGTATGGAAAGCTATCCAACGTCTCCAGCAAGAGGGACTGGAGATTGATAGTATCAAAAATCGTGGGTATAAACTTCTGGACGGAGACCTTATCTTGCCTCAGGAAATCGAAGCGAATAGTCCCATTACTGTCCAGTTTAAACCCTCAACAAAATCTACCCAAACTGATGCTAAAGAAGCTATGGAAGCTGGTGCCAAAGGGGATAGGCTCTACCTTTCCACTAGCCAAACTATGGGACGCGGTCGTTTTCAACGTCCTTATTATTCCCCAGATAAGGGGGGAATTTACATGTCTCTCCACCTACAACCCAATCTCCCTTATCAGAATCTTCCAGCCTATACACTTCTAACAGCTGGAGCTATCTACAAGGCTATCAAAAACCTTAGTTTAATCGACGTGGATATCAAGTGGGTCAATGACATTTATCTGAACCAGAAAAAAATTGCTGGTATTCTAACAGAAGCCATTACCTCCGTCGAAACTGGACTCGTTACAGATGTCATCATTGGGGTCGGGATCAACTTTTCGATCGCTGAATTTCCCAAGAATCTACAAACTAAAGCTGGAAGCTTATTTTCTCAAAATACTCCCATTACTCGCAATGAATTGATTGCTGAAATCTGGAAATGTTTCTATGAAACAGAAGCCGATGAACTCCTCTATCTCTATAAAAAGCGCTCAATCGTTTTAGGAAAAGAGATTTTCTTCAAGAAGGATCAAGAAATATTCACAGGGAAAGCCTGTGACATCTCTGACCAAGGACAACTGCTGATAGAATTAGCCAAGGGTGAAAAGATTTGGCTCAATAGTGGCGAAGTTTCGCTGACTAAATGGTAGTTCTACTAGATCAAAAAAAAATCGACCTTTCTTATTGAAGGTCGATTTTTTGATCTGTTATTTTTTCAAACGTTCAACGTCACGCGCGATAACGAGTTCTTCATCCGTTGGAATAACAAGTACACGAATTTTTGCTGCTTCTGTTGAGATATCTCCAGTCACACCAAAGACATTTTTCTCTGGATCTACATCACAACCGAACCAAGAAATACCAGTGATAACTTTTTCACGTACACCAGCTGCATTTTCACCAACTCCTGCGGTGAAGATAATAGCATCCGCTCCGTTTAGGACAGCCAAGTATTGGCCGATGTGTTTTTGGATACGGTCAACGTACATTTCAAGAGCCAAGGTTGCATCAGGATCACCTGCTTCCATTGCCGCTTGAACATCACGCATATCACTAGACTTACCTGAAACACCCATCAACCCTGACTCACGATTGAGGATACGACTGATATCCTCTGGCTTGTTAAAGTCCTCTGTATATTGCATTAAATAAGGAATGATGGCAGGGTCAATATCTCCTGTACGAGTTCCCATCATAACACCACCAAGTGGAGTGAATCCCATGGATGTATCAACAGATTGACCACCTTTAACAGCTGTGATAGAAGCACCATTACCGATATGGCAGGTAATCAATTTCAACTCTTCAAGTGGACGTCCCAAGAGTTTTGCTGCTTCTTGAGCAACATACTGATGGCTTGTACCGTGCGCTCCGTACTTACGAACCTTGTTTTCTGTATAGTACTTAGTTGGCAATGGATAACGGTAGGCTTTTTCTGGCATTGTTGTATGGAATGATGTGTCAAAGACTGCTACACTTGTAATCTCTGGCAACAATTCTTTGAAGGCACGAATTCCAGCAGCATTTGCAGGGTTGTGCAATGGAGCAAGAAGTCCTAGTTCTTCAATTTTTTCTAAGACATCGCCTTCAACAACTGTAGACTCTTTGAAGTACTCTCCACCTGCAACGACACGGTGTCCAACACCAGTAATTTCATCATAAGATTTAATAATTTCAAAACGAATCAAGTCATCAAGTAAAATCTTAACTGCCAAGGTATGGTTTTCAATATCAAGAACTTGTTCTTCAGAACGACCATCAAATTTAACTGTAGAAACAGAATCCTTCAATCCGATTCGCTCAATCAAACCTTTTGCAAGCACCTTTTCTTCTGGCATTTGGTAAAGTTGCCATTTCAAGCTAGAGCTTCCAGCGTTAATTGCAATGGTTTTTGTCATAAATTTATTCCCCTTTTTAAGCGTTTTCAACTATTATATCAAAATTTACACTAGATTTCATGCCCTTGACACCAATTTTGAAAATTTTCCTTAAATTCCATCAAAATCTCAGGGTCACGAAGACTGGTAAGTGGATAAACAAATGGTTCAACCCCTTCTACGGTCTTCTTCTGGAGGACAAAAATGGTTTTAGATTGGGCTCCTTGAGCGAAGAGATCCTCTGGTAAGGCAATAATGGCCACTAGTTGAGCCTGGTCAGTGAGCCATGATTTCAAAAGTTCACTCTGAGGGCTTGTCAGGAGATCTGTTGGAGCTAGAAAAATCGCATAGCCTCCTGTTCTGAGATACTTGAGTGATTGTTCCATTAACAAATGATGAGCATAAGTTTGTTCATTCTTAGCCGCTACTTGATAACGTGAGGCTGTCTGATCATCTGGATAGTAACCAACAGGCAGGTCGCTCACAATAATATCACTCTCTTTTAATACTTGTGGACGTACTGCATCTCCTTGGACAAAGCCCATTTGAAGATCCATTACTTCCGCCATGCTTGCCGCCAAGTCAATCAAGAGGTCATCAAGTTCTATTCCAAGGTAATCTACCTTTTTGTTCATGGACGTTAAGAAGCTAGCACCTAGAATTCCCATCCCAGACCCCAACTCTAATAAACTTAGATCTTCAGCAGGCCACAGTTGCTCTATCAGAAAAATCATCAAGTGACCAATGGCATCTGGTGTAAACTGGTGATTTGCTTGGAGAGGTTCTGTTTGCGCTGCCTTCATTAACAAGAATTGGTAGGTTCGTAACCACTCTTCTTTTCGAAGAGCCAATCGTTTTAATGCTTGATTATTTTTCTTGACATCTTCCAGATTTGTCTGACCATCCAGATAGATTCCATTTTGCTCAATCAAGGCATCGTAAAAATTTGTCGTCAAATCATTTTGAATGATTTGGACATTTTCTAGTAAATAGGTATATGCTTGTTCAATTTTTTCAAAATCCATACCCTTATCTTACCAAAAATAATGTCCTTTTTCCAGATTTTCATAATTGTGAAAATGAAAAAAAGAAAATCTACCTCCTCAGTAGACTTTCTCTGTTTAACATTTATTTCCAAACGCCATTGGCATCTACATAATAGCCATCTGGTGTGCGTGTATTGCTAAGCATATTACCAGATGAAGCCAGATAGTACCACTTACCATTATCTTTGATCCAGCCTGTTGCCATTGCACCTGAATCTTTTAGGTAATACCAAGAGCCTTTATCTTTCACCCAACCTGTTGCCATGGAACCTGAGTCTTTTAGATAATACCAAGTACCACCATCATTAAGCCAGCCTGTCGCCATGGAACCTGAGTCTTTTAGGTAATACCAAGAGCCGTTATCATATAACCAATCAGCTGAAATCATAGCTCCTGATGATTTAAAGGCATACCAGCTACCTCCTTGATGAAGCCATGTTTGATTAAACATAACCCCTTTATCATCCATAAAATACCAGCTTCCCTGATCCTTAATCCAAGCATCTTTAACTAGTTGTCCTTGTTTTTGATAGTACCAGTTTTGTTTAGATTTTAGCCAGCTTTCTGTTTTTATAATTGGATAAAGTTCTTGGAAAGCTCCCCCACCCTTATAAGAATGACTGACAGTTTCTGGTTTTGCAAGTTTCAACTCACCATTGTCATAATCTGCCCAAGCATAGACTTTTTGACCATTGATAGTCTCTGGTAAGGTTGCAGTGTAAGTCTTAGTTTGATAGTCCCATTTGGTATCAAGGTAGATGTATTGATCGTTTGATTCTTCAATACGGTAGTAGCCACTCTTTCCACCGTCATGATACACATCATCAACTACTTTAGTGGACCAGGTCTTTACTTCATTTCCGCTCTTGGCTTCTACCTTGATATCTCCTCTATAGCCATAAGGTACGTAGAAATTCAGGTAACGCCCCTCTGTACCGACCATAGACTTGTCCTTTTCTTGACCTAGAAAATTGACAGTCTGATCTTGACCATTTAAAGTAACTTTCCACTCGATTTTCTCAGTTTTTGGCAAATCTAAGACTTTGATATCTACTTCATGTCCATTTTCAAATCGAAGAATTTTACCATCTTGATATTGAACACCACCCTTAATAACCCATTCTTCTTCAAGCTCGAACGCCTTTCCTGAATGAGGAAAAGCTAGTAAAACTAAACCTGCTAAAGACAAACTAAATAGTGTAATTTTTTTCATGAGATTTCCTCCTGTTTTTATCCATGTTAATTATATCACTATGTTATTTTTTTGCAAGAGATATCCTAAATGTATATAGGAAAAACCTCTGAGATGACTCTCAAAGGTTTAATCATGACTATTTACTATTTTCGACAGCTGCTGTTACAAAAGCAGTGTAAAGTTCTTCTGGGCGGTTTGGACGACTTGAAAGCTCTGGGTGGTACTGACAAGCCACAAAGAATTTGTTTTCTGGAATTTCCACAATTTCGACCAAGCGATTGTCTGGTGAAACGCCTGAAAAGACAAAACCTGCTCCTTCAAACTGTTCACGGAAGGCATTGTTAAACTCATAACGGTGACGGTGACGGCGTTGCACCACCTCTTTGTTATGATAAGCTGCCGCTGCCTTAGAACCACGGTTTAACTTAGAAGGATAAAGTCCCAAACGAAGGGTACCACCCATGTCCTCAACATCAATCTGATCACGCATAATATCGATGATAGGATATCTGGTATCAGGATTTAGCTCTGCTGAATTAGCTCCTTCAAGACCCAAGACATTACGGGCAAATTCGATACAGGTCAACTGCATACCCAAGCAGACTCCCAGCATTGGTACATCATTTTCACGCGCATAGCGAATCGCTTCAATCTTACCTTCTGTTCCGCGTTGACCAAAACCACCTGGCACGATGATTCCGTCAGCGTCAGATAGGAGTTCTGCCACATTGTCAGCTGTCACATCGTTAGCATTGACCCAATCAATCTTGACTTCTGCATCATTGGCATAACCAGAGTGTTTCAAGGCTTCCACAACGGAGATGTAGGCATCTTGCAACTCAACATACTTACCAACAAGGGCAATCTTGACTTGTTTTTTGAGGTTCATAACCTTGTCAACCATAGCTGACCACTCTGTCATATCTGCTGCAGGTGCATCAATCTTCAAATGGTCGCAGACAATTTGATCCATGCCTTGTGCTTGCAGATTAAGTGGGATTTGGTAAAGATGATCCACATCCAAGGACTCGATAACTGCTTCTGGTGCCACATCACAGAACTGGGCTAGTTTATTTTTAATTCCTTGTCCAGCTGGCTTTTCAGTACGAATAACCAACATATTTGGTTGGATTCCCAAACCACGCAATTCTTTGACAGAGTGTTGAGTTGGTTTGGTTTTCATTTCACCAGCTGCCTTGAGGTAAGGAAGCAAGGTTGTATGGATATACATGACATTATCTGCGCCGACATCTGCCTTCATCTGACGAAGAGCTTCTAAGAATGGAAGGGACTCAATGTCTCCAACTGTTCCCCCAACTTCTGTGATGATGACATCTGAATCCGTCGTTGTTGCTGCTCGTTTGATCTTTTCTTTCAAGGCATCTGTAATATGAGGAATAACTTGGACAGTTGCACCAAGGTATTCTCCACGACGTTCCTTGCGAAGAACTTCACTGTAGATTTTACCGGTTGTCACGTTTGAGTATTTATTAAGGTTAATATCAATAAAACGTTCATAGTGTCCTAGGTCCAAGTCTGTCTCAGCCCCATCATCAGTTACAAATACTTCCCCGTGCTGATATGGGCTCATGGTCCCTGGGTCGATATTGATATAAGGGTCAAATTTTTGAATAGTTACCTTCAAACCACGATTCTTCAAAAGACGCCCAAGGCTCGCTGCAACGATACCTTTCCCAATAGACGACACCACTCCACCAGTTACAAAAATATATTTCGTAGACATAGATTCCTCTTTCTAAAATGCTCAAGGTCCTGCTCACTAGTAGGGGAGATAGGAAACAAGACCTTCATCAATAACCACAATCCAGGATAAAAGTTCCCGGAAAAACAAAAATAGCTCCCTAATAACTAGGGAGCTCCGACCTCTAAAAGAGGGGTCGGGGATTTCTCCGGCGTCGGAGCCGCGCAGGCTAGACACCCCAATGACCGGCAGGTCCAAGCCCAAATGGTCGTTGATGAGCCGCCGGTTGTCGGCGATGATGGATTTCCATCTACGGATATTTTTGTCGGTTTTCGTGACCGCAACAATGACCCCACCGACGGTTTCTTTGGCCTCCCGGAGAATGTCCATTTCCGGGGCGGTGATTGGGCTGGATGCGTCGCACACCATGAGGAGGACACCCGCGTTTCGGGCCTCCAGGAGGGCGGATTTCACGGCCTGCTGGTCCAGGCCACCAACACCGGGGGTGTCGACCAGGGTGATGCCGGCGAGGCTATCGCAACGCAGGGTGATTTCGGCGGCACTGGGCAATTCAGCCTCCAGGTTTCCGCTGGCCTGGGTGCCGGCCTGGGTGACCCACTGGTAAAGATCGTTGGGGTGCACAGTTTGGCGTTCCGTGCCGCGGACCAGCGCCACCTGGGGGTATTCGGGGGCTTCGTCCCCACCCTGAATGTGCACCCGAATGGGGGCACTAGTGCAGGTGAGCACGTCGACAGGCAAGAGGTTGCGGTAGCCGATGAGCGCATTCACGAGCGATGATTTGCCGCGTTTCACCTCGCCAATGACGACGACGGTGCCGGCGCGGAATTTCGCGGTGAGAGTGGCAAGAGCGCGGTCAGCCGCGACGGTTTTGCCGTATCGACGAGCGATTTCGGCGGCGCGGGTGACGGATTCTACGGGGGTGCGTTGGGTTTTTGTGACCATAAACTTTTTGTTGGGATAGTGGTGATAAAACTACTTCCTACTTTAGTAACACAACCAACGATGACTGACCACCGTCTCCCGTGATTATGCTGGTGATCGCGGTGATGGAAATTTTTTTGACCCCCTGGGAACAATTCCAGCAATCGCAGTATTCCATTCACGACAGAGCAAGAGAGAACGCCGAAAGGAAGCACAAAATGTCCGGCGAAAACACCAATAGCCACCTGACCGACAGCAGCATGATCGACCTGACCGATGTGGATGGGACCCACACGACGGGAAGGGTGATGGGGTCCGTCGACAGCGACGCTGACGGTAAGACCGACACCTACTCCGTCGACACCGACGGTGACGGTTTCGCCGACGCCCAGGTGGTCGACAGCAACGAAGACGGCAAGATTGATTCCATCGACTACGACACCGACCATGATGGTGTCGTCAACGCCCACCTACAAGACAATGACAACGACGGCCGCATAGACGAGGCATCCTTCGACACGAACCACGACGGCAAGCTGGACACCACCATCGAAGACCAGGATCGTGACGGCGACATGGATGTGAAGCAGATCGACACCGATGGCGACGGCCAACCCGATGTGGAAATCCGGGACACCAATAATGATGGCATCACCGACTCGGTGGCCTACGATACCGATGGTGATGGGGTCAGAGAGTTAAACCTTTCTTTTGGTTGAGTAGTTTTTCTGAAGGTGGAGTTCAGAAGCGGCAGTAATGGATCTTTTTCTTCGGTGAATTGGCTAGGCCAGCATAAGCTGTTCTGTTTGGTAGAGAGAGAAAGAAGTTTTCTTTGGATTTAGGCTGAGTTGATCGCAAAAGTGACTTGCGATAGTATGTTCTCTTGTGTTTGTTGGAGATTGTCCGGATTTCTTTCAGGAAGTCAGAGTTTGTCTGCATTTGGAGATCGAGTTTTCTTTACAGAAATGGAACT
>ERZ651108.798-NODE-798-length-14956-cov-48.142742_pt1 | contig 14956 bp, 9 predicted proteins | sample MGYA00512173_ERZ651108 | MGnify/ENA metagenome assembly ERZ651108 | reverse complement strand
ACCAGGGCGATGAGAAGACGAATAGACCGCTGGACAACATGATCTGCGCGAGCACGAAGCACTGCCATCGCTTGCCTCCTGAGGGACCGGCGTGATGGGCGCGCCGGGATGATGGGTTTTCTACCCATTGAGCGTAGCCACATCTCGCCCAGGTGAAAAGTAGTCCGATTAGGTTCTCCTAAATTGCAACCTCATCGCGACAATATGTAGCGCCCCCACACGCCCCACTTTTGGGACCAAGGACCCGCGATTGTAATTTGGTGACGCGGTGCCATAAAACGGCTTGCTTGCAGCGATTAGTCAACGTCACCCTCCCCCACCGGACGCCGCTCTATTTCAAAGTCTGTCAGAATATCCCCGCACCATCATTCATCGACAGGAAGCACCCAACAGCCCGTGACCACCGACCCTCGCCCCGCCGAAATCTCCCTTTCACCACAAACACCGACCGAATTCCCCGACCCCCTGCCTACCGTCACCACGACGACGGACGCCACCCCGGCCTCGTCCCCCACGCGCCCCACCCGCGCCGACTGGGTGCGCATCGCAGTCTTCGGGATCCCCTACGCAGCGTTCTTCCTGCTCGGGCTGGTGCCGGCTTCGATCATTCCGCAGTCGTGGGATCTGACCACGGTCAATATCGCGATCGATTCTGTCTTCCTGGTCATGGTGTTAGCTTTCTTCTGGCGCGAGTTCGCCTCCACTTTTTCCTACCTGCGCACGCACCCGCTCCTCAAGATTGCCGTACTGTTCGGCCTGTGGTTCGTCGTCGCGGTCGTCCAGCTTGTCTCCCGCCTGGCCATCTACGGCATTAACCCGCCGGTCGCCGAGAACCAGCAGCTCGTCATCGACGCCCTCACAAGCAGTCGACTCGCGCTGCCGTTCGCGTTCTTCGTCGCCGTCGGCGTGCCCCTGGTGGAGGAAGTCTTCTACCGCCACATCCTCATCGGCAAGCTCAGCGCGTATGCGCCCACGTGGGTCGTTGCGTCAATCTCTGCGCTCCTGTTCGCCTACATGCATTGCCACCAGTGGCAGGACATGATCGCCTACCTGCCCATCAGCATCGTCCTGACGCTCGTTTACGTGTTCTCCCGCAAGAGCGTCGCCTACTCGTGGATGTTTCACGCGCTCAACAACTCGATCATGGTGGCCCTGATTTTCGCCATGCAGGGAGCTTTGCAGAACGCCTGATTGATGGGTGTGGTAGCGCCCCGCCCGGTTTCGGGCGGGGCGCTACCACACCCACGTGCGAGTACAATCTGCCGGGCAGCCGAGCAGCCGGGCAGCCGGGCAGCCGCAGGGCCACTGGCTACCCCAACCAGCAACGCGCAAGCTGACAGGTGACAATCTGGTCCCCATCATGCACACGTTAACCCGCTACTACGCACGTGGGCCTTCTAATCCGCACGTTAACCCGCTACTACGAACCTGGGCAGCCCCGCCCACACTCCAAATAGCGGGTTCACGTGCGACATAGCGGGTTACCGCTCGCAGCATCGGGTTCGCGCGCGAACAACACACCCTGCCAGACGCCATTGTGCCCAAAACGCAGACCACCTCGCCCACAACAGCCCATTTTCAGCGTTTTTCACCGAGGTGGTCTGCACTTTGAGCGCCGCACCACCACGAACCGCAACCTCACTGCCTCAAAACGGGGGAAACGACGTCATTAGAGCCGCGACACGCCGGCGACACGCCGCCAGCCAGCTCCTAATGCTGCACCCCCCAGCGGGCCAGATTGGAAACCAACGCAGGGCATACAGCCCCCGGCTGGTGCCCAACTGCGGTGCCGGTGGGCGGGGGCAGGACCTGGCCGGGCTTCAAAACGACGCCGATCACCCACCAGCACGCCAGGCACCGCCCTTTGTTGAGGGCACCGCGAGGCCCGCGGAGCCTGGCCGCGGTGCCGGTGGGCGGCGGGGCCTGGATGGGATGTGCACAGCAATGAAAAGCCCCACCGGTGTGGAGGGTACCGGAGGGCTTGGCCGGGCTTCGAGATCGACGACTCCGAGCCGCAGGTTCACGCATGGAGGGAACCGCGAGGCCCGCGGAGCCTGGCCGCGGTGCCGGTGGGTGCCGGTGGGCGGCGGCAGGGCATAGCCGGGCTTTAAAACGACGCCGATCACCACCAGCACACCAGGCACCGCCGGTGTGGAGGGCAACGCGTGAGCTGCGGGACAAGAGAGGCCTGGCTGTGGAGCTTGGCGGCGGTGCCCGTGGGCGGCGAGGCCTGGATGGGATGTGCACAGCAATGAAAAGCCCCACCGGTGTGGAGGGTGCCGGTGGGCGGCGGCAGGGCCTGGCCGGGCTTCGAGATCGACGACTCCGAGCCGCGGGTTCACGCATGGAGGGAACCGCGAGGCCCGCGTGGCCCGCGGAGCCGGGCCGAGGTGCCGGTGGGCGGCGGCAGGGCTTGGCCGGGCTTCGAGATCGACGACTCCGAGCCGAAGGCTCGCGTGTGGCGATCTCGCGGTCGGGCCGCCGCCCACCGGCACACACAGCCCCACAACAACCAGCACCCACAACGCCACGAGGCCGCGACCGGTTTCCCGGCCACGGCCTCGTCGCGCTCAATCAGTGCCGCTCAGAACGACGGCACTGCGCAGAAAGGTGCCACTCAGCAAAGCGGCACCGCCAGCGATCAGGCGGTCATGTCCACGTGGTCCTCGACCGCGGCGCGGCCAGCCTCGAGGCGGGCGACGGGGACGCGGAACGGGGAGCAGGACACGTAGTCGACACCCACGTTATGGAAGAAGTGGATCGACTGCGGGTCGCCACCGTGCTCGCCACACACGCCGAGCTTGATGTTCGGCTTGGTGGAGCGGGCGCGGCGCACGCCTTCGGAGACCAGGGTGCCCACGCCGTGGACGTCGATGGACTCGAAGGGGGAGACACCGAAGATGCCGGCCTCGATGTACTGCGGGAAGAACACGCCTTCGACGTCGTCGCGCGAGAAGCCCCACACGGTCTGGGTCAGGTCGTTGGTGCCGAAGGAGAAGAAGTCGGCTTCCTCGGCGAGGTCCTCGGCCGTCATGGCGGCGCGCGGCAGCTCGATCATGGCGCCGATGGAGACGCCGGACAGGTCAACGCCGTGGGCGGCGGCGACGGAGGCGATGATGCCTTCGGCTTCTTCGCGCACGAGCTGGAGCTCACGCACGGAGCCGACGAGCGGGACCATGATCTCGGGACGCGGGTCGAGGCCGCGGCCCACGAGTTCAGCGGCAGCCTCGCACAGGGCGCGCATCTGCAGGGCGAACAGGCCGGGCAGGTAGATGCCCAGGCGCACGCCGCGCAGACCCAGCATGGGGTTCTGCTCGTGCATGCGGCGGACCTCGACGAGCATGGCCTCGTCGGCGGGGTCGAGGGTGCCGGTGGCCTTGCCGACGGCGACCTTGGTCTCCAGCTCGATGAGGGCGGGCATGAACTCGTGGAGCGGCGGGTCGATGAGGCGCACGGTCATCGACTTGCCGTCCATGACCTCGAGCATCTCGAGGAAGTCCTGCTTCTGCAGCTTCTCGAGTTCGTTGAAGGCGGCCTGGCGCTCGTCGGACTCGGGGGCGGAGAGGATCGCACGCTCGACGAGCGGGCGGCGCTCACCCAGGAACATGTGCTCGGTGCGGCACAGGCCGATGCCCTCTGCACCGAACTCGATGGCGCGCGTGGAGTCGAGGGGGGTGTCGGCGTTGGCGCGCACGCGCAGGCGGCGGACCTTGTCGGCGTGGGACAGGAGCTTGTCGACGGCCTCGACGAGCTCGCGGGTTCCCGCATCCTCGCCGGCGGCGGCGAGGCCGGCCTCGAGGCCTTCGGCGAGGTAGGTGGTGACGGGCGAGTCGGTCACGGGGACCTCGCCGCGGAAGATTTCGCCGGTCTGGCCGTCGATGGCGATGGTGTCGTCAGCGGTCAGGACGAGGTCACCGATGGTGACGGTGCCGGCGGCAGCATCGATAACGAGGGACTCGGCACCACACACGCAGGTCTTGCCCATGCCGCGGGCGACGACGGCGGCGTGCGAGGTCTTACCGCCGCGCGCGGTGAGGACACCCTCAGCGGCGACCATGCCGGGCAGGTCGTCGGGGTTGGTCTCGCGGCGCACGAGGACGGTCTTGATACCCTTTTCGGCGGCTTCGATAGCCTGCGCGTTGTCGAAGGCGATCTTGCCGACGGCGGCGCCCGGGGAGGCGGCCATGCCGCGCGCGATGAGTTCCTTCTCGGCCTTGGCGTCGAACTGCGGGAACATCAGCTGGGTGAGCTGGTCGCCGGTGACGCGACCCAGGGCCTCGTCGCGGGTAATGAGCTTTTCGCCGAGGAGCTGGGTGGCGATGCGGAACGCGGCGGCCGCGGTGCGCTTGCCGACGCGGGTCTGGAGCATCCACAGCTTGCCGCGCTCGACGGTGAACTCGATGTCGCACATGTCGCGGTAGTGGGTTTCGAGCTTGCGCATGATGGCGCGCAGCTCGTCGTAGACGGGCTTGTTGATGCGCTCGAGGTCGGACAGGGCCAGCGTGTTGCGGATGCCCGCAACGACGTCCTCGCCCTGCGCGTTCTCCAGGTAGTCGCCGTAGACGCCGGAGTGGCCGGAGGAGGGGTCGCGGGTGAAGCACACGCCGGTGCCGGAGTTTTCGCCCATGTTGCCGAACACCATGGTGCAGATGTTGACGGCGGTGCCCAGGTCGTGGGGGATGCGCTCGCGGCGGCGGTAGATGCGGGCGCGCTCGGTGTTCCAGGAGCGGAAGACGGCCTCAATGCCCATGTCCATCTGGGTGCGCGGATCCTGGGGGAAGTCCTCGCCGGTCTGTTCCTTAACGATGCCCTTGAAGGTTTCGACGAGGCCCTTGAGGTCCTCGGCGGTCAGCTCGGTGTCGCCCTTCACGCCGCGCTCGGCCTTGAGGTCGTCGAGGGCGTCGGAGAAGAGGTCGCCGTCGATGTCGAGGACGGTCTTGCCGAACATCTGGATGAGGCGGCGGTAGGAGTCCCACGCGAAGCGCTCGTTACCGCTAACGGCTGCGAGGCCGAGAACGGACTCATCGTTGAGGCCGATGTTCAGGACGGTTTCCATCATGCCGGGCATGGAGAACTTTGCGCCGCTTCGCACGGAGACCAGGAGCGGGTCGGCGGGGTCGCCGAGGTGGCGGCCCATCTGATCCTCGACGCCGCGCAGGGCGCGGGTGACCTCGGTGGCAAGTGTCTCGGGAACGGCCGACTCCTTGAGGTATGCGCGGCACGCCTCGGTGGTGATCGTGAAGCCGGGGGGAACAGGCAGGCCGAGCTTCGTCATCTCGGCGAGGTTCGCTCCCTTGCCTCCGAGCAGGTCCTTCATGGACTTGTCGCCCTCGGAGAAGTCGTACACATACTTGACCATCGTGGTCCTCAACTTCCATGTTTGCGATGATTGGCCCGACACCGGGCCGCTACCACAGGCAAGGATACACGCCTCAAGGGACTAAGGTCACTTCAAGACACACCCTCTTATGATTGTCCTGACATGAACGAGGCCGTGGTTGCTTGTCGGGTATCGTACCCTCGCGCGGGAGCGGGCGTCAGGCGGGTTGGTCAGCGGTATCGGCGAGTCTGTCACGCAGGCACCGGCGGGCGCGGTGTTCGGTCGGCGGGGCGGGTAGACAGATGTGGGGCGGACCCGAAGGCCCGCCCCACACTCGTCACAGGAGCCAGGTCGCCGGCGAGGCTCGCCGGTCCAGCTATCTGACCTGTCGGCCGTCGACCCACTTTTGAAGGAGCGTGAAGACGATGTATCGCTCACCGGCCTCGTCGAAGCAGACCGCGCCACGCACGTCCAGCCAGATACGGTGCTCCCGTGTGGTGACCGTGATGTAGTGGGCAGCCAAGCTCCCCGGCAAGCTGTCGCTGACCTCCCCTACGTCAATTGACTCAACATCCGCAACGTTAAGATCGGGACACAGGGCCTGCTCTGGGCTTTCCCCGCGAATGCACGATTCCAGAAGAGGCACGAATTGCTCCTGTTGCCAGGCCTTTGTTTCCCTGTTCAAGACGATGTCGATTTGGTGAGGTTCGTCAGCATCGAACAAGTCGATCGTCGCACCCGACGGAACGGAGTCGACACTGTACTCAGTGTCTTCACTGAACCGGGTCACGCTGATGTCGTAAACGCCGGGATACGCGTACACTACACCGCCGCCGCCAGCGAAGTGCCACAGGTCGTCTGTTACGGGAGGAATCATCCGTTGATTGCCCTTGGTCGCTCCGACGTCCCCGAGCGGCACTCCAGCAATCGACAGGTCTGAGGCGTACCCGTCCGCGAACACAGCGACACTACGCGCCGCACTGGAAACGACCCTCCACGAGCCGATGTGCGACTTGGGCACACCTGAGCGCTCGAGGTAGATCACGCGGGTCGTGGAGCGGCCGTTCGCCGAAAACTCAATGTTGACCCCCTGCCTCCCTTTGCTGTCCAGTCCGGAGTGCACCCACACAGCGCCCACACTCATCGCTGGAGTACTCAACGAGCGCTGGAGTCGCCGCAGATCGACGGCGTCGCCACGCCCAACATTGGGATCGGCGTCCGCATCGGCGCTCTCAACCGCCATCGCGTCTTCGAATCGTCCCTGTGCCACGGCCTCGGCGTAGTAGCGCGCCGCCGCTTCCGCGCTCACACTGAACGAATACACGAGGCCACCCACCAGCGGCAGCACAACAAGAACACACACGAGGACAACGATCATCCGCGCGCGTTTCTTCATGACACGCTCACTCTCGCCAGGCCGGTGGCAGCAAGCGTCAGCGCGCGCAACCTCCAGCAGGTCTTAACAGCCACCCTAGTACATACGCGTGCGGGGTGGGCCAAGCGGTCCACCCCGCACGCGTTTGAGTAGCAGATCAGCGCACGCGGAACTCGATCGTGGTTCCCTCGCCGACGTCGATGAGGTCACCGTCGTTCAGGGCGATCGTCACCATGGGGGTGACGTCCTGGAAAGAGCCGTCAGCGTGACGCAGGACGGTGCCGTTGGCGCTGCCCAGGTCCATGAGCGCCCACGAACCCGGCGTCGTCATCATAACGGCGCAGTGGGAACGCGAGATCTCGGTGGCCGGGCTGGGCACGCGCAGCACGGTCGCCACGGGGCGGCCGGTCAGGGCGCGGGCGTCGGGGTCGCGGCCGATGACGACGTCACGCGAGACCTCAACGGGCACGGTGCCGCCGTGGATCAGGAAGGCGACGGGCGCGGCGGGGCCGGAGTTGACGGGGGCGAGGCGCAGAATCGTGGCCTCGGTGTCGGTCTCGGCACCCAGGTCGGCCAGGCCGGCGGCGCTCATGGCCTCGGGCGCGGCGGGCGGTTCGGGTGCCGTCTCCGGCTCGGGGGCAGGCGCGGGTTCCGGCTCGGGGGCGGATTCACGCTCCGCTTCCGGCTCAGGAGCAGGCTCGAACTCGGGGGCGGACTCAAGTTCCGCTTCCGATTCGGGAGCAAGTTCGGTGTTTTCCTCCGACTCGAACTCGGACGAGGCCTGGGCGGGTTCCACGAAGGCGGCACCACGGTCGATGGTAGCGGTGCGGTCGAGGGACTCAGCCGTATGGATCGGCGGCTCGACGGCGTCGGCGACGACGTAGAGCTCGCTCGAGGTCTGTTCAAGGTCCTCGGAGGGCGCCTCGTCCTGCGCATCATCCGTGGCGTCCACGGGCGCGTACGGATCGGGGGTGGTGCGGGAGGCACCGGGCAGCGAGACGGGACCGTTGCTGGTGGCCGCGAGGAACTGGGCTTCGACGGCCGCCAGGTCAACCGCAGGCGCGTGCGTGATCGTGGGTTCGGGCAACTCTTCGCGGGCGTCGCGACGGGCGCGACGCTCGTGGTCCGGGATATCCGGGTTGATGAGGAAGCCCATCGTATCAACAGGCATCGACGCGAGGGCCTCAACCTCGTCGAGCGCGCGACCGATGCGGATCTCGCCAGCCTCGACGCGGTCTGCGGCGGGCACCATCCACGTGATCTCGTCACCGTCGATGATGGTGGCCTCGAACGTCTGCCACTCGCCCGGGTTGAAGGGCCAGGCCCAGATCGGGTCGTTCCACACCTGCTCGGTGATCTGGCCGGCGGCGCGCATGCGCAGCTGAATATTGCCGAGGACTGTCAAGTAGGGCTGTTCGCCCGCACAGTCGAGAAGCAAGACATCGCCCTGCTCTGCCTGCACGTGAGAGAGCCACGCCTGGGTGTCAGCGCGCCCCCACACGACGTCGGCCGCGGAATCCGCGAAATCGAGCGGCACCAACGCCGCGCCGAGGGGTCCGGTGACGAGCATCGCGCCCTGTCCGCGACACAAGAAGCGTCCAATCTGAAGCATCAGTCACTGCCTTCTCTACGAGGAACCCGGCGCGCTGTCTGAATCGACGCCGGACGTACTGGTTGAATCATCCGATTCATGACATTCGTTGTCAATGTTACTCGTGATTCTTTTCCTGCGTAGACTACTACGGCTGTCGTGTTGTCGCGAGTGCCCGCTTCGAGGCTGGCTTTCACGAGTGCGTCAGCGGTGCCCTGCGGCCCATTGCCGGCGGCAACAATGGCGTGGATCTGCGAATCCTGTAGGACGCCGTGCACGCCGTCTGTACAGATGACCGCGCGGTCGCCTTCTTCCATCGGCATGATGGTGTAGTCGGCTTTCACACTTCCGGTTTGTCCGGCACCCAGTGCCTTGGTCACGACGTTGGCTGGAGGAATGACCTGGGGCGCGCCTGAGGTGGCCGCCAGGTCGCGAGCCTCCTGCAGCGCGGAGTGGTCGTGGGTGAGTTGGCGGATGCCGCCGGCACCGACGACGTAGGCGCGTGAGTCGCCAACATTGAAGGAGAGCCAGAAGGCACCTTCCGCGGTCCACAGGACCATCAGACCGGAGAGTGTCGTGCCGGGGGCACTCATCGGATTGTCAGCAGGTGCCAGGGAGGCCACGTCCGTGGCGGCTGCGTCAATCGCGACGGACAGATCGACCAGGTCGACGGGACGGTCTCCGAGTCGATCAGGACTCAGGAACTCCTGCAGTGTAAGGACGGCCTGTGCTGAGGCCCGGGCACCGCCGAGGTGGCCCCCCATCCCATCTGCGACTGCGAAGACGGGCGAGACCGCCAGCCAAGAATCCTCGTTGTGTGAGCGGACCGGACCGACGTCGGTCGACGCACCCCACAATAGTGGAGCACGCTCGGCATGTTCACCCTGAGCCATCTACCTTTGTCCTTCTCGCTACGTTGTGCGCGTGGGATAGCGCGTAACGCATTCATTCTACACGTGCATCATTAATGGTTACACAAAATGGACCGCAATTCGCCCTGGTCAGCCACGCGCTGGAATACGCTACACGGACGGTCAGGGAACAGTTTGACAGGCCCTCACAGGGTCGGACATACGGCCCGAGGAACGCGACACCGTCGTGATTTCCATGCAGTTTTCGCCGCTGGCTCCATCCACGCTCACCGTCGCCGCCTCGACGCTGCCGTGCGTCGTGCCCGCGGGGCTGCTCCCCTCGTAGGAGTACGTCACATCCGCCGTGGCCAGGCCATCGGGAACACTCCACGTCCACGTCACCTGGCCGTCGGCGTACTCTCCTGCGAGCGAGGTGACCTGTGGGGGTGCTGCTCCGAGGGGGTTCTCCGCGTTCGTCGACGCGCTCGTCGTCTCCTCAGCAGGGGCGATACGCGTGAAAGATCCTTCGTCCCGCAGAATACCAACCACCAGACCCGCTCCAATCACTGCGGCCAGCAGAGCCAATCCCACCGCTGCGACGGGATTCAAGCCCCGCTTGGAAACGTCAGGGTCGTCGACCGTACGACGGGCCGAGGCCTCGGCCTCCTCCGTCGACTGATCGGCGTTCCATGAATCAGCCACGGCCTCGACGCCGCCGGAACCCGCCCCACCCTCGAAGGAATAATAGGACGACGAGCGCATGCGCGTGTCGTCCGGGTCGATGACGGTGGCACCACGCGTGCGCGTCTTCTGGTCGCCAGCAGAACCGGCCTGCACCTTGGAGCGCTTCTCCTTGATTTCCATCTCGGTGCGCGCGTAGCCCAGCTCTTGTTGGACGCGCTGGAGGCCCTTGCCGAACTCTAACGCCGAGGGGGTGCGCTCATCCGGGTTGATTGCCATCGCCGCGCGCAACACACGCTCAAGCTCCGCCGGCGCGTCCGCGCGGCCCAGGCCTCGCATGCGGCCGCGCTGCACGCGGTTCGCGATCGACGCCGCCGAGTTATCCCCGATGGGATCCTCGAAGGGGCTGCGGCCCGTGATGAACGTCCACATCGTCGACGCGAGCGCCCACACATCCTGCGTCGGCACGGCCGGCGAGTTGATGTCCTGCTGCTCCGGGGGTGCCCACAGCACCGAGAAGCCGTCAAACGCGCCGACCTCCAGCTTGCCGATCTTCGAGGCGACACCGAAGTCCGCGAGGACCGGCTTCCCATAGGCGTCCAGCATGATGTTCGACGGCTTGATATCGCGGTGCACGTAGCCCTGGCGGTGGAACATTTCGACGACGCCGCACACCTTGATCATCGTGTCCAGCGCCGTCTCCAGCGACATTGGCCGCGCGCGCACCTGCGTCAGCAGGTCAGCAACCGGGCAGTACTCCATCACCAGGTAGGCGCGGCCGTCGGAGGTCGTGCCCACGCCGTGCAGCTCCACCACCGCGGGGTGGCCGGCCAGCAGGGTCATGGCGTCAGCCTCGCGGTGCAGCTCGAGGGTGCCTCGCTCGTCCCCTTTCGCGCGCACCACCTTGATGGCCACGTCGCGGCTGGGCAGCTCCTGGCGGTACAGGAACACGTCGGCGAAACCACCCTGGCCGAGTGGGCGAACCCACCGGAAGCCGGGAATCTGGGGGCCACGCGTGCCCGCGACCGCTGAACTCACTGGTCGTTCTCCTCCTGCATCGTGCGCGCAACCGCTGCGCTCAATCGCAGCTTACGGCGCATTCGCAGGCTTCGCAGGGACAGCGCGCGACGAATGCGCGCAAAGAAACCGGCGTTCTTGCCCACCTGCGAGCGCAGCGCACTCACCTGCACCCACGCGTCACGCGCGCGGTCGCGGGAAGCGCCGTGAGACGCGAAGTCCGCGACGTCCGCATAACGGGCGATCACGACCGGGGTGGGAACGTCGTCACCGAATCGGCTCCACCCGTCGATCACATAGCGGCCCTTGGTCGCCGAGGCCTCGTCGAACTCGACCGAATCGGTCGAGCCGTCGTCGCCATGGCGCACCGCACCCGTCACCAGGCTGAAGGGGTCACCCGGGTGCTCGCCGAGGTTCCACTGGGAGGCCAGCGACCAGGCGGTCTCCTGGCGGGTGCGTCCCACCTCGATGGTCAGGCCCGAGTCGGCGGCCAGGTCCACGACCTCGTCCCACGAGCCGATCAGCGCGTTGGCTGCGGCGGCTCGGCGGCGGTGGCGTCGACGTGCGGCCTTGTAGGCCAAGATCGCCAGAGGCGGCACCAAGATCAGGAGGATGCCACCCGCGACACCGGCGACGACGCGCCAGGGGAAGTTCTCATCCGGTGTCTTTACCGGGTCCGCGTTCTGGTCGCGCGTCGACGGCGGCAGCTCGGCGGGAGCATCCGGGGGCTCCGGCGGCTGGAGGACCTGCGGGCGCGGCACACTGCGAGGCTTGGGCACCTGCGTCTGCGGCGTGTGGTCGCGCGGAGGGGTGGGGTCGAAGACGGCCCAGATGCCGTCTCCGAACTCAACCTCGACCCAGGCGCGGATGTCAGAGCCGCGCAGGGAAGCGGCACCGCCCTGCGAGCCGCCCTCAGGGTAGGCACCCATAACGACGCGAGCGTTGATGCCCAGCTGGTGGAGCATGAGGGCCATGAGGGCCGTGTACTGCTGGTCGTCGCCGATCAGGTTCTCGTCGCCGGAAATCATGCGCTCGAGGCGGTCGGCGCGCACGCCGGGACGCGAGAACTGCGTGTTCTCGTTGAGGTAGTAACCGTAGGTCGACAGGTGGTGCTCGATCGCGCGCGCGGCGGCCAGAGCCGTCGACGCATTCTGCGTCAGATCCGTGGCCATCGCGCCGATGCCCTCGGGCACATGCGTGTCCTTCGACGTGTTGGGAGCAACTGAGAGGGAGGATAGCTCCTCGTCGCGGATGGGTTCGACGAACGTGGTGCGCACATCGTAGGTCATCGTGCCCGCGCGCCCTGTCGTCAGGGCCGCGTTCCCCCACGTGTCGACAAAGAGGCCGTCCTTTTGCGTGTCCGCTCCGGTGCCGGAGAAAGTAATCTGCGAGGGGATTCCCAAGACGGGTACCCACGGGCCGGACAGGCCGTTGGTTGACACGGTGACGGTTGAATTGCCTTCGGCCCGCCCGGGGATCGCCGTCTCGACGGGGATGTAGCCGGAGTGGCCATCCCCTCGGGTTTCCGACATGCCAAAAGTGGTGCCGTCGTACACGTCCATCGCGGCGATGCGCACGCGCTGGTTCTCGGGCAGGTCAGAGACGGTAATAAGCGTCTCGTCCTTCAGATCGGTCGTGTAGTGACGGAACGAGGCCATCGGCGAGGGGTACGCCTGGATGTCCAGCGGCGGCTCCACGAGGTCGCGGCCAACGACACGCGCCCCGGACTTGCCCAGGTAGGAGGCGGCAGGCAGGGCCACGCCCACGGAAATCGCGAGCATGAGGGTCGCGCCGAGAATACGCCTACCCACGTAGACAGTGGAGCGAGAGCTGCGCCCGAGGGTATTCTCTGCCCCGGCCGCACCGGAGCGGCCCACCAGGACGTCCTGCCCCAGCGTGATGCGCTGGTACTGAGCGGCTGCGGCCCACCACGCGCCCAGGAGCGCCCACCACAGCAGGACCGCCCACACGGGCAGCGCGTGGCCTGACAGGCCAAAGAAGATGGCGATCACGCCCATCGCGACGAGCGGGATGGACCCCAGGATGGCGCGCCCAGCACGGGCGGTGATGAGGCCTGAGAGCACGGCAAAGAGGAGGCCGCTCATCCACGGGACGAGGCCGGGGCCCGAGTATGCGGACACGGGTGCGGTCAGCGTCAGCAGGTCCTTCCACGCGCGGAAGGAACCCAGGACCATGACCTGCAGGGTCTTACCGGTGGGCAAGAACCCGAAGAGGGCCTCGGCGCGCAGGGCTGCGGCGCTCCCGAGCAGGAAGTAGGCGACCAGGACGGACAGGACCGTCGTGAGCATATCCCAGCGCCACTTCGTCGACGCGTAGGCGATGAGCAGGCCGCAGGCCACGCCCGCGCCCGCCGCGATAGCGCCCACTCCCCCGCCGAAGACGGGTTCGAAAGCGGCGACCGGCCCGGCGAAGAGGACCGCGAGGACGAGCAGAGACCACATCGGCAAGCGCGCGCGGAACGTCGCGAAGCGCTCCGTAATCGTCAACAGGCGACTGCGCGTGGTCCTCGGCTTGGGCATGTGCGCCTCAGAGCGCGCGCCCGCGAGGGCGTGTGCTGCGGAGGGCTGTGTGGGTTCATCCACCGAGCGGCGGTCCGTCTTAATGGGAGAGCCGGGGACGGCCTCGCCCTGAGGATCGACGCGCCGGGCGCGGGGCTTGGTGTTCACGTTGCTGCTCATGCCAGACCCCCGGCGACGATAATGCGCGGCAGGTCATCCAGGGTTGCGCAGTCAAGGAGAACTCCTCGGCCGAGGTTTCGGCGGGCGCGCGCTTTGTTCACGCCGATACGGATGATGGATACGGGCACGTCGATGGGTGCGAGGCGAGCCAGGTGGGCGGCGTCCGAATCAGTTGTCTCGGGGCCGACGATGAGCGTCAGTGCGGAGACTCCGGGGCGCTGAGCCACGGCCTCGCGCACGCGCAGCGCCAGATCCCCGGAGGAGCGGCGCGAAATTTCGGACAGGGAGTCCAGGAGGCGCATGGCGACCGAGGACGGCAGCCACTCATCGGTCGTCGTCACCGACACCGGGCGCGACTCACGCAGGTTCGCCAGGCCCAGGGAGCCCGCGACCGACACAGCAGTCTCGAAGGAGTCGTGGTCCCACGCGTCGCGGGAGGTATCCAAGACGATGACGTGGTGGGAACGGTGGGTCTCCTCGTACTGGCGCACGATGAGCTTGCCGAGGCGAGCGGTCGACTGCCAGTGCACAGCGCGGCGGTCATCGCCCGGCTCGTAGTCGCGCAGCGCGTGGAAAGACACGTCGGAGCTGGAGAGCTTGCCGGTGGACACGCCCTCGACGTCGAGCTGGAAGCCGGTTGCGTCGAAGGGGACGCGGACCGTGCGCGGGTGGACGTGCAGGACGACGGGTTCATCCCAGGAACGCACGCGGCGCAGCAAGCCGAGGGCATCGGAGCGCACGGAGCGCGCAGGGCCGACATTGATGAGCCCTCGGTGACGCGAGGAGATCAGGAACATCTCGTCCCACGTCGCGTGCGCCCCCAACGGAGGAACGACGAACTCGCCCGTTCCCGTGCCGATCGGCAGTTCGATGATGCCTGCGCGCACCGGACGGGCACGCTCGTTGCGCACCACGAGCTCGCCGACCGCCGTCTGGCCTGCGACGATACGTTCGTTGGGCACGCGGATCGACACGAGGTGCGGGGGCTTCCACGCCACGCGCGTGGCCGCGAGCACCAGGGCGACGACGCCCGCGAGAGCGCAGGCCAGGGCCTCGACCCACCGGAGGGTCGCCGCGAGAATCAGGGAGACCGCGACGAAGAAGATGAGCGCCCACCCGGTGGGCGTCACTAGGTCGGCCAGCGCCTTCAGAGGGTGCTGACGGGAGGCCTGCGCCTTACGCGGCGAGACCATCGTTGCATTGTTCGAACTCTTCCCTTGCATCGTCGTTTCCGGTCGGCGCGTTACGCGCCCACCGCCGGGGCAGGCACCGACGTCAGGGCGCGCTGGATGACGCCCTCAGCGGTCGCGCCGGAGAACGCGGCGTCGGGGTCAACGATAATTCGGTGCGCCCACACGGGCACGGCCAGGGCCTTGATGTCGTCGGGCAGGACGAAGTTACGCCCCTGCGCGGCCGCCCACA
>ERZ651108.796-NODE-796-length-15016-cov-5.518415_pt1 | contig 15016 bp, 13 predicted proteins | sample MGYA00512173_ERZ651108 | MGnify/ENA metagenome assembly ERZ651108 | reverse complement strand
CCCCACCGAAACAACTGGGACTAACCCTCCACCAACTCTTTTTGTCCTTTAACCCCAAATGTTGCTACCAAAATCAGCATGTTGCGACGGCGCAAATCTAGCAGCGCTAGGGATATTCACCGTTTAGTGACACTTACTCTTTATAGACAGCAACCACTTTCATAATAACTACCACTACCTGTGTAACAATAAAGCCTAGCAGCGGAAAATTAATCAATGCACCTATATATCTCGTAGGATCTACAGAAGCCCCACCATCCCCATAAATTCCAAAAAACGAGGTTATATACGCCATAGCCACCCAGGGACTAACTAATATTAGAACCCCAAGAGCATCAACGCACCTTATCCAAAAAGCTAAACTGTTCTGTTTCTTATCGGCCATTTGCCGCACCTCCTTTAGTACACCGCCAGTATTGCATCAGCGCATACAGCACATACTGCGAGTTGACACAGCTAACGCAACGACGCTCTAGCTACTAATAAACCCCCTGCCAAGAGCACAAAACCTATAGGGACGTACAAAAATAAAATTGCGACACAAAACCAGCTAAAGCTGTCAACATCATCGACATGAGCCCCTGGAACAGCAGCAAGACCGCTAGCAACAAATAGGCTCATCATTAAAACAAATCCAACCAATGCGCTACGTGTCGCAATTATACGCAGGATCTGTCGCTTACGCTTACCCTTAGCAGAAAGCACCTTTTTTGGCGGCGGCACAAAGGGCATTGGTTGCTGCATAACTGGAGGCACTTGCCCGCTTATCCGCTGCGACCTAGCCAGTTTTTCATTAAACGCTTTTTCTGACTGACTCTCACACATTTATTAGACCTCTTTAATGCCAGTGCATACTCGAAACTAGATCACTCTTTAACTTTGGCAGCCAGACCCAACATAGCTGCCGAAATAACGTATACAACAAGCCCTATCGGAGTAATATATACGATCGAGAAAAAAGCCCTCGAATCCCAGCCATCACCATTAATACCATGATCTCCCGGCACACCCGCAATAATGTAACCCCAAATAAATATACTGAAGATCAGAGACACTGCCGGAATAGCAAAACAAAGCGCCAACATATATAAAATCAGCCGCTTACGCTTACCCTTAGCAGAAAGCACCTTTTTTGGCGGCGGCACAAAAGGCACTGGTTGCTGCATAGCTGGAGGCACTTGCCCGCTTATCCGCTGCGACCTAGCCAGCATTTCCTTTAAGGCCTCCCCGGGCTGCTTCTCAGGTATTTCCTGTTCCATCAGCTACCACTCCGTCCGCTCAAGGCACTCGCAAGTGATTTGATTACGTTTGATTGCAACTGCCGCCAGGGCACCCTGCTTTGGGGGCCCTGGCGGCCAGTCTATCGCGCAAAACTCATTCCACTTGGCGCATTAGCGCCGAGAGTAGCTCAGTGTGGGCCTGTGGCCAGCCCACCAGCACGCTACCGGGGTAGCGCACATCCAAAGGCGTGCCGTCCAGGCGAGTAAATGTCACGCCGCTTTCTACACAGATCAGGTATGCCGCAGCGATGTCCCAGGGAGATACCCACATGTGTACAAAGGCGCCAGCCCTGCTAGCGGCCACCTCCACACATTCAAGCGCCGCCGAGCCGTAGCGGCGGTGTCCGCGTGATTCCACCAGGCAGCGCGTCAATCGAGGCAAAGCCACGATTTCCTTAATGTCGGTGATGATCACAACCTCACGCCGTCCACGCGTCTCATTGACCCGCGCCAGTGGCTGCCCATCACAGTAAGCCCCCTGCCCAGCGATAGCCGTATAGGTGAGCCCAGCGACGACGTCGACCACTACCCCCAGCACCGGGCGCCCATCCTCACACAGGGCCAAAGAAATGGCGTAGTCGCGGTGAGTAGTTACGTAGTTCATGGTGCCATCAATGGGGTCAAGCACCCACACCCGCCCCGCAAATGAGCTGACAGAATGGCTTTCCTCCCCCAGTAGCGGGTAGCCCGTGGCCGCCACCAGCTCCTCACTGATGTAGGCCTCAATGCGCTTATCCACCGCCGTAACCAGGTCATTGCGGTTAGATTTGGTTTCAACATCCAGCTCAAAACCGGGATCTAGAACAGTCTGGCGTACCCCAGCCAGCAAGTCGCAGACTAGCTCCAGCAAATCCTCTAAAGCCAGATCCTTAGCTTCACTCGCTTTATCAGCCGCCATTTCTAGCCTTCTTTCTCGCCTTGGGTGTCTTTACCGTCTTTGCCGTCAGCGCCAGCAAAAGCCCGGTCGGCACGGATCATGCGCTCCTCAAACAGCGCCACCAACAGCAAGCAGGCCAAACCAACCGCCGCTGAAATAATCAGCACCGTAAAGGTAGAACCCCAACCGTGCAGGTTGTAGCCCAAAATGTTAAGCCCATCCTTCTCAGGGTCAGCGATATAGCCCAGCATCACCTTGGCCATGGAGTCACCAAAGATGTAACCAAAAGCGCGCGGCACAGCGTTAACCACCACCGTGGCAGTCTTAGGCGCAAAGCCAATCACGCAAATACCAATCAGAGTTACCGGCCCAAAGATTAAGAAACCGATAAAGAACAAAGACACGTAGACCGCCGTCGGCGTAGTGGCCTGGGAGTAGGTGAGAATCGGGATAATCACCAGGCCCAAACCAATTGCGGCGGTAAACGCGCGCCTACCACCCAAACGGTCAGAGAAGTAACCCCACAGTAGCGAGCCAGCCAAACCGCCCAGCTCCAGGCCAACCGTAGAGTTAACTGCCCACTGCTTGCTAAAGTGCAGCGCCTCAGAGGTGTAAAGCACGTTCCAGTTATCAATACCGATACGCACCGAGTAAGCCGCCACGTTCGCAATGCACAAGAACCAGATGGCCGGGTTTTTAACCACGTAGTTCCACACGATCGCGCCCTTAGACATGGAGGTGGTGACAGTGTCTACCTTGGATTCGGGCTCACCAAAAATAGCTTCAGGCTTGTCCCAACCCAGCTCGCCGGGCTCATCTTTACCAAACCACATGCCCCACAAACCAATGGGTATACAGATCAGTGCGGGCACAATAAACATGCCGGCCACACCGCCACCAAAGAAGGTGTTGGCACCCCACAGGGCCAGCGCACCGGCGATCATGGCACCAATGTTGTGCGAGGCGTTCCACCAGCCGATAAAGCGCCCACGGTATTTACGCGGAGTCCACCGGTTCATGGTGGAGTTACAACAAGGCCCACCCGGCGCCTGCGCTAAACCGTTTAGGCTCCACAGCAGCACCATGATGCCCATCGGGTGGTTCACGCTCAGCAGCACCCCACCTACCAGCACACTCACCACGCCGGCACTGACCAGCAGGAAGCCCAGGATGCGTTTAGTGTTTCGCCCATCGCACAGGAAGCCCAGGATCAGGCCGCCAAAGCCGTAGGTGAGCGAGAATGCGAAACCGATCGTACCCAGCTCGGCAGTGCTCAGCCCGGCTTGTTCTTTCAGCAGTGGCTGGGCGGCCTTGAAGTTAGTGCGCAGCAGGTAGAAACCGCCGTAAACCACAATGAGTACGGCGTAAGTCTTTAAAAATTCTCCTAGCCAAGCTTTCTTTTGCTGCTCCAAAGTTAGCTGGGTAGTTCCGGTGCGCAGCTCAAAAAATCGCGTCAGTGCGCCCATACGTAAACCTCCTTGGTTACGAGTTGCCACAGGCCACGGCACCTGCAGCGGAAGTTTCTCCACTATAGCGCAGCGAGGTTAACTTAGGTCACATTTGTTCTACTTATTTAGTGCCGACGCCGCCGCCTGCACATCCGTTAAGTTGCTCTTGCGCTATGGCCGGCCCCGATGGCGACGACGCCGCCCTCCTCCGCTGCGTCCTAGCGGGCAGGGCTGTGCTTGGCTGGAGAGAGCGCATCGGGACGTCGGCTGCGCCCGTTGCTCGCTTCAGGCGGCAAGGGCAGGCCAGCTCAGGCCTGCGGGCGCAGCTGCACCATTAATGATTCCAGGGCTAGCAGCGGCGAAACATAGGTTTTTAGGCGGGTGCGGCATTGCTCTACAGCGGCCACCCTAGCCAGTGTCTGCTCAGCCGTAGAGCCGGCTGCCACCTGGCCAATTTCTTGCTCTAAGTCAAGGTTGACACTGTCTAACTGACTGCCTAGTTGGCGTGAAAGCACGTCGCGATAGAAAGACAGCAGATCCACCATGGCCCGGTCTAACACGTCAGTTACAGCGCGTTTAGCACGACGTTTCTGGTTGTCTTCCAGGGCTTTGATCTGGCCGCGCATGGCTGGGGGAATACGACTCTCCCCCTCTAAACCAAGCGTGCGGATCAGGGCCGCTTTTTCTTGGGCGTCGCGGGCTGTGGAGGCAGCTTCAGCTTCTTTTTCGGCCTGTTCTAGCAGGTCAGCTGCCGCAAAAACGGCGTCACCCACACTGCGCAGCGAGATCGGGGCGGACATAAGCGCGCGCCGCCGCTCCCAGGCCCCCTCATCTTTGGCCAGGTGCCGGGCCAAACCGATATGGGACTGGCTGGCCCGAGCGGCCCGCAAAGCCAGCTGGGGTTCGGCGCCGTCGCGCTTAACTAAAAGATCAGCCACTGCCTGAGCGCTGGGCACACACAGCCGCACCAGGCGACAGCGCGAGCGAATGGTGGGTAAAACGTCCTCGCTGGAGGGCGTGCACAGCAGCCACACCGTATAGGGCGGCGGCTCCTCAATGCTTTTAAGCAGCACGTTTGTGGTGCGCTCATCCATACGGTCAGCGTCTTCCACCAGGATTACCCGCCAGCGCCCCTGCCAGGGCATCCGCCCGGCCTGCTCAATCAGGCTTTTAACCTCATCGATGGTGATAATCATGCGGTCGGTAGCTAGACGCACCACATCTGGGTGAGTGCCGGCCAGGGTTTGGCGGCAGCCCTCACACTGGCCGCAGCCAGGCTCAGCGCCGCTGCATTCAAGGGCGGCAGCAAAGGCTAGTGCGGCGGTGGATCTACCTGATCCGGGTGGGCCGGTAACTAGCCAGGCATGAGACATGGCGGCTGTGGGCACTTGCGGGCGTGCCCCCGTGGCGGCGGCCTGGAATGTGGCCACCACCTGCGCTTGCCCGACCAGTTCGTCCCATACGCTCATGCGTCAATAATTCCGCGTTCTTTCAGCAGTTCGCTAACCAACGCGCGCACCTGGGCAGCTATCTGCTCAATTTCGACGCTGGCATCAATGATTTTTATGCGCGCACTTTCCTGCTCAGCTAGGCGGTGGAACTGCTCGCGCAGGCGATACTGAAATTGCAGGCCTTCAGCTTCAATCGCGTCGGCCTGGCCACTGCGAGTGTGTACGCGCTTGGCGGCAAGCTGCGGATCCGCGTCTAGCAGCAAAGTTAGGTCTGGCAGTAGGTTGTCGGTGGCCCACAGGGATAGGTCACGCACTTCCTCAGCCCCCAGGCACCTGGCGGCGCCTTGATAGGCCACAGAGGAGTCAATGTAGCGGTCGGTTACAACCACCTGACCAGCTGCTAAGGCCGGATTGATCAGCTCATTTACGTGCTGAGCCCGGTCAGCTGCGAACAGTAGCGCCTCAGCTTTGGCGGTTATTTGCGTCCGCTGTGCATTTTCCGACGCCGTCCCCAGCAGCAGGGAGCGCAGCTGGGCACCCAGGGCGGTGGCGCCAGGCTCGCGGGTGCGACGCACGCTTACCCCCTGGTCTTCAAGCCAGTTGGTAAGCAGCTCTACCTGGGTGGTTTTGCCAACCCCGTCGCCGCCTTCGAAGCTGATGAAAACTCCGCGCCCCATTTAGGCCTCGCTAGCCTCAGCGGCCTTAGCCGCGCTGGTTTTGGTACCAGCGGCCTTAGTACCAGCGGCCTTGGTGCCAGCAGCCTTCTTAGCGGTAGTCGACTTTGTGGCAGTCTTCTTCTCGGCGGCCTTGGTGGCAGCCTTGGTAGTGGCCTTCTTAGTGGTGGTCTTTTTAGCTGTGGTCTTAGTTGCCGTCTTTTTGGTGGTGGTCTTCTTGGCGGCAGTCTTCTTAGCCGGACCCTTGGCGCGCTTTTCAGCCAAACGCTCATAGGCCAGCTCAGGGGTAACGGTGGCTGGGTCGTCGTCGCGGCGCAGGGTCACATTGGTTTTACCGTCAGTGAAGTAAGGGCCAAAACGCCCGTCTTTAATGACCACCGGTAGCCCAGAGTTAGGGTCAGTGCCCAGTTCACGCAGCGGACCCTTGGGAGCAGCCGCACCACGCCTACGCTTGGGCTGGCTAAACAGCTCCAGCGCCTGCTCTAGGGTCACCGTGAACAGCTCAGCCTCGGTTTCTAGCGAACGCGAGTCCTTGCCCTTGGTTAAGTAGGGGCCGTAGCGACCGTTTTGGGCGGTGATTTCTACGCCTTCAGCGTCCGTGCCCACCACACGCGGCAAGCTCAGTAGCTTAAGGGCGTCGTCGAGAGTAACGGTGGACAGGTCCATGTCCTTAAACAGGCTGGCGGTGCGGGGCTTAGGCTTAGCGGCCTTACGGGTGCGCTTTTTACCCTCAGTTTCCGCCTCCGGTTCCGGCTCTGGCAAAACCTCGGAAACATAAGGCCCAAAACGCCCGCTCTTAGCCACAATCATGTGCCCGGTTTCGGGGTCAACACCCAGCTCACGGCCATCTTCAGCGGCTACCGCAAACAGCTCGTGGGCCTTAGCTACGCTGAGCTCGTCAGGGGCCAGGTCTGCGGGCACATTAGCCCGCTTACCTTCAGCGTCCTCCAGGTAGGGGCCGTAGCGGCCTACGCGCAGGGTGATACCGTCGCCAATTTCCATGGAGTTAACCGCGCGAGCATCAATTTCACCCAGGTTATCCACCAAAGTTTTCAAGCCCGCACCGTGAATATTGGCTTGCGGATCAGCGGCCATGTCGCCGTTATAGAAGCGACGCAGCCAAGCCACGCGTTCTTCTTCACCCAACGCAATACGGTCCAGGTCAGCCTCCATGGAGGCGGTGAAGTCATAATCCACCATCTGCGCGAAGTTTTCTTCCAGCAGACGGGTGACGGCGAAAGCCAGCCACGTGGGCACCAGCGCCTGGCCCCGGTGATCCACATAGCCACGATCGCTAATTACGCTCATGATCGAGGCATAGGTGGAGGGGCGGCCAATTTCGCGCTCTTCCAGGGCCTTAACCAGTGAAGCTTCGGTGTAGCGCGGCGGCGGGGTGGTTTCGTGCCCAGAGGCCTGCACCTGGCGGGTTTCCAGCTCCTGGCCAGTGCTTACCTCCGGCAGACGCACATCTTTAGCATCACCCTCGTAGCGGTCAGCATCGCGGCCTTCCTCATAGGCGGCCAGGAATCCCTTAAAGGTAATTACTGTTCCCGACGCCGTCAGTTCAGCCTGCTTAAAGCTCGCGCCCCCGTTTAGAGGGGCCTGCACATGTATCACAGCGGTAGAGCCGGTGGCGTTAGCCATCTGTGAGGCCACTGTGCGCTTCCAAATCAGCTCATACAGCTTGAACTGCACCGGCTGCAGGGAGTCTTTAACTTCACTGGGGGTACGGAAGTGGTCACCGGCAGGGCGGATAGCTTCGTGCGCTTCCTGGGCCCCCTTGTTTTTGGTGGCGTAAACACGCGGTTTTTCGGCCACATACTGGCTACCGTAAAGCTCACCGATCTGGGTGCGGGCGGCAGATACAGCCTGGCTAGAAAGCGCGGTGGAGTCGGTACGCATATAGGTGATGTAACCGGACTCGTACAGGCCCTGGGCTACACGCATAGTGTCGCGCGAGTTCAGGCGCAGTTTACGCGAGGCCTCCTGCTGCAAGGTGGAGGTGGTGAATGGCGGGGCCGGACGGCGCGTGTAGGGGCGGGTTTCCACCTTGCCCACCTGGGCTTGGGCCTGCTCAATAGCCTGCGCTACGGCCTGCGCGTCAGTCTCATGCAGGTGCACCACCTTGGCGGCCTGGGCCTGGGAGGTTAGTGCGGCGTCGTCGGCAAAATCGCGGCCAGTAGCCACCCGGCGCCCATCCAGGGAGACCAGGCGGGTAGCAAACTCACTGTCGTCGGCGGCAAAAGTAGCCTCCACACCCCAGTAACTGGCAGGAATGAAAGCCATGCGCTCACGTTCACGCTCCACCACCAGGCGCGTGGCCACAGACTGCACACGGCCAGCCGAAAGCCCCTGACGGATCTTGCGCCACAGCACCGGGGAAATTTCGTAACCCACCAGGCGGTCCAGGATACGGCGGGTTTCCTGGGCGTCTACCCGGTGAATATCGATTTCGCGGGTGTTATTCAGGGCGCGGGTGATGGCTTCACGGGTGATTTCCGTGAAAGTCATGCGGCGTACGGGAACCTTAGGCTTGAGTACCTCTTTTAGGTGCCAAGCAATAGCTTCACCCTCGCGGTCATCATCAGTGGCCAGGTAAAGCTCGTCGGCTTCCTTCAGGTGGCGCTTAAGCTCAGCCACCACTTTCTTCTTATCCGGGTTAACCACATAGTAGGGGGTGAAGTTACCCTCCACATCCACGGCAAACTTCCCGAAGGGGCCCTTCTTCATATTGGCCGGCAGTTCGGAAGGCTGAGGCAAGTCACGGATATGACCAATGGAGGCCTGGACGTCGTAGTCCGCGCCTAAATAGTTTGAAATTGACTTAATTTTGTTCGGGGACTCGACAATCACGAGCTTGCGTGACACGACTTTCCTCCTACATCCCGGTTCTCTTGCCGCCGCTGAACTAGGCTAGCGAGGCAAGGGCGCGCAGGCTCGCGCCGACACACCTATATATCAGCGTAGCCTAGATTTTATGTAATTTACTTTAAGCCCAGCTTAACCAGGCGCGACATGCCCAGGGCACTGACTGCCCCAAAACCGCCCACTCCTACCAGGTAGGCAGTGAACTGCAGGGAGCCAAACAGGTAGAAATTACGGTAAGCAGCAGAGGCCAACATCACCACTAGCGCCAAACTCAGGTAACCACCTAGCGAAAGCAGGTAGCGCGCCAGTTTTGAGCCGGGCAGGCCGCGATACTCGTCTGTGCCCCAAGCCCCAGCCGCGAGCGCCACAAAGCCCCAGGTGAAGGCCACTGCGGCGGCGGCAATGATGTCTGAGGGACGGTGCCATTGGCATACCAGGGTGGACCAGCCCATGAAGAAGGTGAAGCCGGCCCCTACCCAGGCGGCAATTACGCGCCAGGCGGGCGGCACTACCAGCAGTAGGGCCACGGCAATGGAGGCGGCCACGCCGGTGTGTCCTGAAGGCAGGGTGTTGGCGGCGTCGACGCGTTGACTGTAGCCCCAGTCTGGGCGGGTGAAGACGAAGTGTTTAAGTGCCTGGATGGTTACGTTGGTGCCTACTACGACGGCGGTGGCCCACAGGGCGGCGCGGGGGCGGCGTCTTAGCAGGGCAATGGCTAGGGTGGCGATTATGGCCACCACGATTAGCGGCACGGATACGGCGTTTAGTAGTGCGCGGGCCTGGTCATCAATCCTGGCCGCACCCCAGTAGGAGCCTTTGAAGGCGGCGTCGTCGATAAACTGCCCCTCACGCGTGTTTACCAGCAACGCCCACGACCCCCACACCAGCAGGGTGAAAAGTAGGGCGTAGACGCAGGCTATGCGGCGAGCAAGTTTTGACATAACCTCAGACCTTACAGGTAACGAAACGATAAATAACTAATTGTGACCCCAAAGACGCTGTTAGCTAAGTCCGTTTGTGGCAAATTTGCACACAGGCTTAAGCCGCGCCTGGCTGGCGTAATTTTTACGCTGCGGGGTTTTCAGACGATAGTAACCATCCCAGCGTGAGCAAAAGTCCTGGTGGCGGCCACCATATCGGCCAGGACTGCGGCTGGGTCTTCACTGGTTAGTGAGGCTACGGCAGCCGCGATTTGGGCGACAGTGAGCAGTCCCTCATCTGAGGCGCTCAGTAGGGCCACCTCGGGCATCCCTACCGCAATTACGCGCCCGAACCCTTCGGCTTGGCGGATCACTGGCGCGGTGGGCACGGGTGTGGGGGTGAGGGCTTCTTCTTTGCTTAGGCCCGACGCCGTGCGTAGCTTAAGTGCGGCTACTTGCGCGTCATCTAGGCCGCGTAGGGTTTCGTGGGCGGCAATTACTTGGGCTACGTGTTCGCCTAGCGCTCCTTGGCCGCTGGTGGGGACTTCTTCCAGGACCCGCCAGGGCTCGACGACGGCGCCGGGGGCTGCGGCGTCGCTGGCAGGTTCTTCTAGGGCGGTTTGCCCTTCTAGAGCGGTGCCGCCGGGGCCGCTGGTAGCTGCGACGCTGGGGGCATGGAACACCAGGTAGCCCATGCCCACGCCGCTTACTTGGCGTGAGTCGAAGTCTTCTTGCCAGGCAGCCAGGGCATTTTCGAAGGCGACGCCACTGCGTTCAGGGGTGAGTCCGCCGTCGCGCAGCCACATGGCGGCATACTCCACCGGGTCTTGCACTTCGCGCTGAATAATCCAGGCATCTAAGCTCTTGCCGATCCACTGGTTTACGCTGGTGCGCCAGCTGGTGCCTTCACGATGTTCCCAGTTGCCGAGCATGACAGCCACACCGTCGGGGTTTAGGTGATCCTCCAGGCCACGCACCAGGGCAGGCAAGATGGGCCCACCGGCGTCGCGGTACTCCATTAGCGGCAATCCGGCCTGACGCACGCTGGGTGGGGTGATCACAAAGGGCGGGTTGGAGACGATCAGGTCAAAGCGTTGGCCGGCCACAGGTTCTAGCAGGTTGCCTTGGCGTAGCTGCACGCGGGCACTATCCACCCCGGCCAGGGCCACGTTGAAGGCGGTAAACTCCAGGGCGCGCGTGGAAATGTCGGTGGCCACTACCTGGCGCACGTGGCGCAGCAGGTAGAGGGTTTGGATGCCGCAGCCTACCCCCAGGTCCAGGGCGGTTTCTACCGGTTTGCGTGGGGTTAGGGCGGCCAGGGTCAGCCCGGCGCGGCCAATTCCCAGCACATGATCGGGGGCAAGGGCTTGGCCGGTGACGAGTTCACCCAGGTCACTGGCTACCCACCAGCGCACGGATCCGTGGGCGTCTTCAGCTTCGTGGGGGCGCAGGTCGACGGCGGGGGCGTAGCGTTGCTCTCCGCTGGCGCTTTGCGTGGGCACCACCAGGCCAATAGCGAGAGCTCCGGCCACGCCAGTGCGCGGCAGGGCGGTTTCTAGGGCGGCGGCGCTTACTGGCTCGCCCAGCATGAACAGGGCGGTTAGTACTGCTACCTTGTAGCCCGCGACGTCGCTGTCTTGGGGCACGTTGGCAGCTGAGCTGGTGCTATCTGCGCCAGTGGCCGGGCTGGGCCTGTCTGAGCTGGTGCTAGCGGCGCCGGCCCCGGCAGCCAGGGCGCGGCGCACCACCCGCAAAGCTGGGGCCCGCAGCTCACGTTGCAAAGCAGCGGCAGCTACCGGCCCTAGTAAAGCCTCCACGCTTTCCACTCCCCAACCTGATTGGGCCAGGTCAGCGCGCAGTAGCGAAGCTTGCTTAGCGGTTAGGCGGGGGGCTTTAGGCATTGGGGCTCCTTAGAATTCCAGATCCACCCAGGTAACCAGATGATCAGAGATAGCTAGTTTAAACGTACCCGAATCAACCGCCTGCGCGCTCGCCCCGCTAGCTGGTGCGCCCGACGCTGGTGTGCCTTGGCTTGGTGCAGCTGGCGCGCCTGGCGCTACGGCGACTGGCTGGCCTTGAACTGCGGCAGCTGGTTGGCCGGCCGCGCCCAGAGGCGGCAGGGCGTCGGTGAGGAAATGATCAATGCGTCGGCTTGGGGCAGCCGAAGGGAAAGTAACCCCCTGCCCAAGCTGACGGCCTACCCCAATACGGGCCAGGGCGACGTCGTCCATGTTCATATCCCCACCCAAAATATGGGCCCCAGGCAAACCAGCCAGCTTCCACCAGGCGTGGGCCAGCTGGCGCCGGGCGGTGGTGGGGTGGGTGGCCAGGTGCACGCTAGCCACGTTAAGCGGCACCTGCCCGACGCCGTCGACCAAAGTAGCCGCCAGCATCAGGCGCGTTGAAGCGGTAAACAGCGCATAGGGCAGCTTGCCACCCTCGCGGCGCACAATCGTGGGCACGCCCCGCCCCAGCCGCTCCACACGCCAAGTTTGCACCGGTAGGCGCGACAAAATGGCGTTACCAAAACCGCGCAGAGGGGCCAGTGGTTCCAACACTCGCAGCGGGTCGTCACCAAAGGTTCGCACCTGGCTGCGGCGCGGGCGGTGACGCAGGCGGTCCACTCCCCCAGCGTAGGTGGCGGCAAAACGCCAATGCGGGTAACCGGCCTGCTCAGCCAGCAAACCTGCCAAATCTACTCGCCCTGAGCGGTTTTGGTGCAGATCCACTTCTTGCAGCAAAACCACGTCGGCGTTCAGCTCACGCAGCTGACCGGCCACCTGGCTGTAAAGCTGGTGGGCAACTTCCGTACTGTAGGGCTGGCCAGAGGCAGCCTCGGGCAGCGTGGCAGTGTCGTTGGCCCGCCCATATTGGAGGTTGGCGCTGGCCAGGCGCAGCTTCTTGATCACTCTTTAGGCTCGTCAGCGGCGAAACTTAACGCCACCGAGTTCATGCAGTAACGCTGACCGGTGGGGGTGGCGGGGGCGTCGTCGAAAACGTGGCCCAGGTGGGAGCCGCAGTTAGCGCAACGCACCTCGGTACGCTCATAACCCAGCTTGTAATCTGAGTGCAGCGTCACCGCATCGGTTTGCTTGGGGTCATAGAAGGACGGCCAGCCACAGCCCGACTCGAACTTGGTGGTGGACTTAAACAGCTGCGCCCCGCAGGCGCGGCAAGAGTAGATACCTTCACGTTTTTCATTCAGCAGCTCACCGGTGAAAGGCATTTCGGTGCCAGCCTGGCGCAGTACCTCATACTCAGCCGGGTTTAGGCGCTCACGCCACTGGGCGTCAGTCAGCTGCGCAAACTCTTGATTCTCACTCATGACTCATCCTTGGTTTTATCCGACACGGCAGGTAGTACAGCGGTTTTATCCACTTCATTTATTCCCGCCTCGGCGTCAGGAGCCTGGGTGGAGATGGCGCCAGGGGCCTGGGTGGAGATGGCGCCAGGGGCCTGGGTGACCTTAGCGGCAGCCCCAGCTGAGCCAGCAGCGACGGCGTCGGGGGCCGCACCAGAGCGTCCCACCTCAGCCGCACCAGAGCGAAGGGCCTCTACCTTGGCCTTAGCGCTACGGCTAGCCGCGCTGAGCACACCGCGTGCCTGCTCTGGGCGCAGCTGCCGCTTTGCCTCACCAACCGCAGAAATCTGGGCTACCTGCGTGGGGTCAGAGAGCACCATGGTGGCCGGCTCAGGTGCGTTAGTTGCTTCCGACCCGGTTTGCACGCCCGGCAACAGTCCACGGCGCAAAATCCGACGCCGCCGCATCTTCTTGGAGCGCACTGCAGCCGCCTGCACCCGGGCTTCCTCAATGGGATCGCCCTGCTCAGCTTTAGTTACTGCCGGCTGGGACTTGGTGTCACTTGATAGCTGCGCCAATTCCTGGGCTAGCTTAGCCACCTTTTCGGGGGTGGGATCTTGCATGACGGTAACGTTTTCCACCTCCACACGCTGACGCGGCAGGGCATAGGGGGCTTCTTTTTGCAGCCAAGTCACCATTTCTTCACGCACATGGCATTGCAGTTTGAAGGCATCAACACTGTTTGCTGCCGAAACAGTTAGGCGCACCCGGATCAAAGAGTTTTGGGCATCAATTACTGATAGCGCTGCGTCACGCCCATCCCAGGTGGATGAGGAGGCCACAAACTTAGCTAGCTGCGCCCGCATAGCGGCGATAGGTGCACGCCAATCCAGGTCAAAATTGATTTGTGCAGTCTGCCGTTCATCGCGACGCGACCAGTTAGTAAAGGGGTTCTCTGTGAAGTATTTGCTGGGCAGCAAGATACGGCGCCCGTCAGCGGCCAAAACCACCACATAGGTGAACGTGATTTCTTCGATTCGGCCAGAGTCAGTGGCATTAATAACCACCTGGTCATCCACACGGATAGCGTCAGTGATGGCCAGCTGCACACCTGCAAACAGGTTTCCCAGCACTGATTGTGCAGCCAAACCGGCTACCACCGAAACCAGACCGGCACTAGCAAGCAGCGACCCCATAGCCAGGCGTGCTTGTGGGAAAGTCATGACGATGGTGATTGCACCAATAATGATGACGATAACTTCAGCTACTCGCCGCAGAATCTGGGCCTGGGTGGTGATCTTATTGGCCCGGCGCACATTGGTGGGATCATTGCGCGATTCGGCATGGGCCACCACGGTAGCCGAAATGGCTTTAACCCAGCTTACGCACACCCAGGTCAGGGCCGCTTTAAACAGGATTACCAGCAACAAAATAGCGTAGCGATACCAGGCCGGGGAGGAAGTGCCCTCCATGGCCAGTTGGGCGCCGATTAGCGCGCCAACAATGGCAAACAGTGCGTAGAAAGAGTTACGCCCCTTGTCCCCCACGTGGTGCCACAGCAGGGAGCGGCGTCCGGCCACATGCACTGCAATAACTACAGCTAAAGCCAGCACCAGGCCGATTGATAGACCCAGAGCGGTGCGCCATAGCAGACTGAAAGTATCTAGGGTGACTGCTGCGGCAGATTCTGTGGGCGATGGCGTGGGGATAGGAGTCGCCACCGCGAGTATGTGCCCCTGATTTAACATGGCAGCCACACTAGTAGCGCAGGCTGTGCGCAAGCTGTGGTTTTACCCGCGCGTCCGTATAGGTAAGGCAGTCCACAAAGCTTGAGGTTGCAACATAAAACTCACTGTTCACAGCTACCCCAGAAGTCCCAAAGTGGGCGCCTTAAGTCCCAGCTCTCAACAGCGACGCCGCCGCCGCACCGCAGCGACGCCGTCGGCAAAGCCGAGCGCCCAACAGTGGCGGCAAAACCTAACGCCCAGCCACGGCGACGACGACGCCGTGCCCCTCTCGCTGGCGGCTGCAAGTCCCAGCGCAACACGCCAAGCCTTCCGACGCAGCGCCGTCGGCAAAGCTCACAGAAACCCCGCAGAAACCAAAAAACCCCGCATCGCTTACGCAATGCGAGGATTCAAGTGGTGGCTCCGACCGGCGTCGATCCGGTGACCTTTCGATTTTCAGTCGAACGCTC
>ERZ651108.794-NODE-794-length-15026-cov-15.748247_pt1 | contig 15026 bp, 16 predicted proteins | sample MGYA00512173_ERZ651108 | MGnify/ENA metagenome assembly ERZ651108 | reverse complement strand
GTATTGGCAGCTCGTCGTCGTAAAGGACGCAAAGTTTTGGCTGCATAATCCAAACAAATTCAGCAAAGAAGCCAGTAGGAACTCGAGTCTACTGGCTTTTGTTTTGCTCAACAAGTATAGATAGTGAAAGATTCATACATTTCAGTATGAGTTTTGTATCATGGAATAAGTCTCTGATTTATAAGAAAATTTGAGAAGTTCAGATAAAAAAGCTCAAAATCAAAAACAAATGATTTTGAGCTTTTGTTTATTCTTTTAAGTGATAAGAGTAGCTAGCGACAACGACGTCTTCATGCCATCTGAGAGCGTATTTTAGTTTGAGGCTCATTTGATTGTGCAGGATATTTTGCCAAGGCTTGTTAGGGATAAACTGTGGGACGAGGACTGTAACGGTATAGTTTTTTTGCTTAGCTTCTTGGGCGATTCGTTTGACATACTTAACGCTAGGGGTGATGATGTCGCGGTAGCTGGTATTGATATTCTTCAGAGTGATATTTGGGAAGTAATCGGCAAATTCCTGGAGGATTTCTTGGTCTTTTTCTGCCGTTTCTTTAGTAGAAATGTGCATGGCCAACACTTCGTCACCGATACTTTGAGCGTAGTTGATGGCTCCGATACTTACTCGAGTGACATTTCCTACTAGGACAAGGACAAGGTTACCGTCATAAGTGCGTTTTTCAATTCCTTCGTAGAGTCGTAGTTGTTTTGCCACTTTTTGGTAATGGTTGTGAATGGACAAAAAGAGGAAGGTTAAAACTAGGATAATTGGGAAGAATGGCCAGATATCACCCAGTCTGAAGAGGAGTAAAATGAGGACAATGGCATAACAAATGATGGCCCCAAGGATATTAGCGAAGGCAGATTTTAAGAAGTTTGCTCCTTTTTCCTTTTTCCAATGGCGAATCATCCCAGTCTGAGAAAGGGCAAAGGGAACGAAGACTCCGATAGTATAAAGAGGAATCAAGCGTTCAGTATTCCCATTAAAAATGAGAAGAAGGATCATAGCTCCAAAAGCCAGAGTTAAGATACCGTTGGAGTAGCCAAGGCGATCCCCTTTTTCCATAAAGAGATGGGGCATGTACTTGTTTTTGGCCATATTGTAGGACAGCATAGGGAAGGCTGAAAAGCCAGTATTTGCAGCTACGGCTAGAATCAAGGCTGTCGAGAACTGGAAGAGATAGTAGCTAGCATGACCAAAGAATGAATCACCAAGAATGCCCTTGGCCATTTGCGAGAGGATGGTTTCTCCGTGTTGAGGCGTGATACCCATCCAGTAGTTTAGGAAGGTAATGCCTGCAAAAAGAAATCCTAAAATCAGCGACATGATGGTCAAAGTCTGAGCAGCATTCTTTTCTTTCGGAGTTTTAAAAAATGGTACCGCATTTGAAATAGCTTCAACCCCTGTCAGAGAGGCAGAGCCACTGGTAAAGGCTCTCAATAGGAGAACGATGGAAAGGCTCGGAACGGTTTGCCCAATGGTTGAAGTCGCCTGATAGTTTAGGGAACCTGTGAATAGTTGAAAGAACCCATAAAGCAAGAGAAAGACGGTACTGAAGATAAAGAGGTAGACGGGAATCATCAGAGAGCTGGCAGATTCTTTCAATCCTCTTAAATTCAAGAGCATGAGCAGGCAGACTAGGAAAATAGAGATATGAAGATTGTAGGGATGGAGGGCAGGTATGGCTGCTGTAATAGCATCAGCTCCAGAAGCGACGGATACGGCTACTGTCAGCATATAGTCAACAAGGAGACTGCCTCCTGCAATCAAGCCCAGTTCAGGGGAGAGGTTTTCCCGAGTGACCATATAAGCCCCTCCACCTTGAGGATAGGCATGAATGATCTGACGATAAGAAATGGTCAAACTAGCGAGGAGTAAAAGGACAAAGATACCGATAGGGAGGCTCCACCAAATAGCGAGAGGAGAGAGACTGACTAAAACGAGAATGACTTGTTCAGGTCCATAGGCAATAGAAGACAGGGCATCACTGGATAACATTGCAAGTGCCTGCATTTTTCCCAACAATCCCCCTTCGCCGTCTGTGAGAGACTTGAGTGGTCGACCGATAAAGGTATATTTTAATTTTCTAAACATTTTCTTTTCCTTTGATGAAAATTTCAATAAGTGTTATTATACTGCTTTGAAAAAATGCAGTCAAGGGAGAATGATCGGTATTAGAATATTTTTACAAGCCGGGGGATGCTATTTTTGGTATAATAGATGGAAGAAAATGAGGTTAGAAGAGATGATTTTTGATACGCACACACATTTAAATGTAGAAGAATTTTCAGGACGTGAGGCCGAAGAAATCGCCTTGGCTGCTGAAATGGGTGTGACGCAGATGAATATTGTTGGTTTTGATAAGCCAACCATTGAGCGAGCCCTAGAATTGACAGATGAGTATGAGCAACTCTACGCAACTATTGGCTGGCATCCGACGGAAGCAGGGACTTACACAGATGAGGTCGAAGCTTACTTGCTTGAAAAACTAAAACATCCCAAGGTTGTTGCCTTGGGGGAGATTGGTCTGGACTATCACTGGATGACAGCACCTAAGGAAGTGCAGGAACAGGTTTTTCGTCGTCAGATTCAGCTGTCTAAGGATTTGAATTTGCCTTTTGTGGTCCATACCCGTGATGCGCTAGAAGATACTTATGAGATTATCAAGAGCGAGGGCGTTGGTCCTCGTGGTGGCATCATGCACTCATTCTCAGGTTCTTTGGAGTGGGCTGAGAAGTTTGTCGAGCTTGGCATGACTATTTCTTTCTCAGGAGTGGTGACCTTTAAGAAAGCAACGGATATCCAAGAAGCTGCTAGGGAACTTCCTTTAGACAAGATTTTGGTAGAAACGGATGCGCCCTACCTAGCTCCTGTTCCTAAACGTGGCCGTGAAAACAAAACAGCCTACACCCGCTATGTGGTGGACTTTATCGCCGACTTGCGTGGGATGGCTGTTGAAGAAATAGCGCAAGCTACCTATGATAATGCAAAGAGTTTATTTGGTCTGAGCGACCTAGTTGAACAGGAGTGAACGATTGTCTGATACACAGAATAATGATAAAAATTATTTTAGAGGTATTTCCGAAGATTTGATGGCAAGGATTAATAAAACATCAACTATTGCGTTCAATGATTTACTTCAAGAAATGAATTTATGTGAGATTTTGATTTCTCCTCTCACTTTTGAATTACTTGGATACAGTTTGAAAAATTTGCCAGATACAATCTGCCTCTTGAATGAATTAGGAGAAATCAATTATGAAGATAATCTAATATCAGAAAAAAATTTGCTGAATTTTTTCAAATATTTAATCATCAATGTTCCTGAATTAGAGGTACGATTTCAGAAATTATGTCAAAAAATTAAAGAGAGGCAACCGCTTATTTATTCTTTAAAAGGGGAAAATGGGGAACTCTTATTTTTGGAATCAGGTGCCGTGACTGGAAGTGTTCGCTTATTGGTTTTTCCAGAAGAAATCGTTCTTTTAACTTTGTCAGGTTATGATTAAAATGGAGTACGATAGTGATAAATAGAATAAAAATTTCCCAAGTCATCGTGGTTGAAGGTCGCGATGATACGGCCAATCTCAAACGTTACTTTGATGTAGAAACCTATGAAACACGAGGTTCCGCAATAAATGACCAGGATATAGAACGCATTCAGCGCCTACATGAATTGCATGGAGTCATTGTCTTTACAGATCCTGACTTTAATGGTGAACGCATTCGTCGCATGATTATGACGGCCATTCCAACAGTGCAGCATGCCTTTCTCAAGCGAGATGAAGCAGTGCCCAAATCTAAGTCCAAGGGACGTTCTCTGGGAATCGAACACGCCAGCTATGAAGACCTAAAAACAGCGCTGGCTCAGGTGACAGAGCAATTTGAAAACGAGAACGAGTTTGACATCAGTCGTGGTGACTTGATTCGCCTAGGTTTCTTGGCGGGAGCGGACAGTCGTAGGCGCAGAGAGTATCTAGGCGAACAGCTCCGCATCGGTTATTCCAATGGAAAACAGCTACTCAAGCGGTTGGAGTTATTTGGGGTAACCTTGGCAGAAGTGGAAGAAGTGATGGCTAAGTATTCAGACTAACGGAGTCAGAAATGAAAAAAGTGATTATTACGGGTGGCAATAGTGGTATTGGCTATCAGGCTGCAAAACAATTAGCTGAAAAGGACTGGTCGGTAACTCTCTTTTGTAGACGGGAAAAAGCTGCCGAGCAAGCTTGTGAGGAAATTCGTCAACAGACAGGAAATCCACATGTAGATTATATCTTGGTTGATCTATCTGATATGAAGAGTGTTAGGGAAGCAGCGGAACAGTATATTCAAAAAGAAGACTTTCTAGACGTTCTAATTAACAATGCAGCTGACTTTGATTTGTCAGTCAAAAATCCCATCCTGACTAAGGATGGTTTAGAAAAGCAATTTGCGACCAATGTTGTCGCCCCTTTCTTGCTTTCTATCTTGTTGAAAGGTTTGTTGGAAAAAGCTGAGAGTGGTCGGATTATTAATATTTCTTCTCAAGGGCTGATGCTTTATCCTTTCATGAAGCTTGATTTTGAAAATTTAGCTGGTCAAAAACATTATAGTCCTGCCAAGACCTATTATCAGAATAAACTGGCCTTGTTGATGCTGTCGCTTTATATGCGGAAACATTGGAAAGGTATCAAGGTTCAGGCAATCCGTGTGACCAATGTCAAAGTTGATATGCGCCGCTATGATCACATCAGCGCTTTTATGAAAAATTTGTATAAAATCAAGTCAAAATTTTCGATTAGTCCTGAAGAAATGGCCAAAGTTTATACAGCTTTATCTACAGAAGATCGCTATGAAGGATTTTTGTATGACGAGAAATGCAAGGAAGTAAAAGCAAATGCACCTGCTTACGAAGAAGAGGCGCAAGAAAAACTCTATTCTTTGCTTGAGCACCTGACTTTCTCAAGAGACAATCCATAAAGAATGAGAAAAATAAATTTCATGGACTGCTTCAATAGTGGAAAGAAATTCAGACATTTAACTCTGTTTGGAGTGACCTTGGCAGAAGTGAAGAGGTTATGAAATCTTATTGATAATAGTTGAGCAGACCTCAAAATGCATGGAGAATGTGTTACAATAGAGGTACTTAGATTTACTTTGATAGCGTTCAAATAGAAACTTATAAGGACAGTGCGAAATGAAAATTCGAGTTGATAGAGATTCTGTATGTATGGGGGACGATGTATTGCCTCATGAGACAGAATTTGAGATTCCTGAAGATATGACGGTGAAAGAATTTTTTGACTTTCTAGAATTGGAACGTTATTTGCCGTCTGTTCAAGGGAATAATGTTGCCTGGGAACTTCGTAATAGAAACGGGGAACACGGAGTTTATTTCACCAAAACACGAGAAATCATTCATCCAGATGCACTCCTAAAAGAGATGGTGGAAGGATTTGATGGAATACCCTTATTTGTTTTGCTCTATCATTCTACTCCAGAAGCTTACTATAATAGAAAAGAGAATAAATGAGAATTGCAGATTATAGCGTGACTAAGGCAGTGCTGGAGCGTCACGGTTTTACCTTTAAAAAGTCCTTCGGGCAAAATTTCCTGACCGATACCAATATCCTTCAAAAAATTGTGGATACGGCGGAAATTGATGACCAAGTCAATGTCATCGAGATTGGGCCAGGAATTGGTGCTTTGACTGAGTTTTTAGCTGAGCGTGCAGCTCAAGTCATGGCATTTGAGATTGACCACCGCTTGGTACCAATCCTAGCCGATACCTTGCGGGATTTTGACAATGTGACCGTAGTCCACGAAGACATACTAAAAGTTGACTTGGCACAGCACATCCAGAATTTTAAAAATCCTGACTTACCAATCAAGGTAGTAGCCAACTTGCCTTACTATATCACGACGCCTATTCTCATGCACTTGATTGAAAGTGGCATTCCTTTTAGTGAGTTTGTGGTTATGATGCAAAAAGAAGTGGCAGATCGTATCTCTGCTAAGCCAAATACCAAGGCTTACGGCAGCTTGTCGATTGCCGTTCAGTATTACATGACAGCTAAGGTTGCTTTTATCGTACCTCGTACGGTCTTTGTGCCAGCACCAAATGTGGATTCAGCTATCCTGAAAATGGTACGTCGCCCAGAACCGGCTGTAGCAGTGGAAGACGAGAAATTCTTCTTTAAGGTTTCCAAAGCTAGTTTCACCCATCGTCGTAAGACCTTGTGGAACAACTTAACAGGATACTTTGGCAAAACTGATGAAATCAAGGATAAATTGACTAAGGCTTTGGACCAGGCAGGACTATCCCCAAGTGTACGCGGTGAAGCTCTTGGCTTAGAAGAATTTGCCAGTCTAGCAGATGCGCTTAAAGGACAAGGACTCTAGGATGCAGGGACAAATCATTAAAGCTTTGGCCGGCTTCTACTATGTGGAAAGTGATGGTCAGGTTTATCAAACACGCGCGCGTGGAAATTTTCGTAAAAAGGGGCATACGCCCTATGTTGGAGATTGGGTAGATTTTTCTGCGGAGGAAAATTCCGAAGGTTATATTCTCAAGATTCACGAACGAAAAAATAGTCTGGTTCGCCCACCCATCGTCAATATTGATCAAGCTGTGGTTATCATGTCGGTCAAAGAGCCTGACTTTAATAGCAACTTATTGGATCGGTTCTTGGTTCTTTTGGAGCACAAGGGCATTCATCCTATCGTCTATATTTCCAAAATGGACTTACTAGAGGATAGGAGAGAACTGGATTTCTACGAGAAAACCTATCGTGCTATTGGTTACGATTTTGTGACGAGTAAAGAAGAACTTTTACCCTTGTTGACAGGCAAGGTTACGGTCTTCATGGGGCAGACGGGTGTTGGAAAGTCAACTTTGCTCAATAAAATCGCACCTGATCTCAATTTAGAAACGGGAGAAATCTCAGACAGTCTGGGTCGTGGTCGTCACACCACTCGAGCGGTTAGTTTTTACAATCTCAATGGTGGGAAAATCGCAGACACACCAGGTTTTTCATCGCTGGATTACGAGGTAACAACAGCAGAAGACCTGAATCAAGCCTTTCCAGAAATTGCTAGTGTCAGTCGAGACTGCAAGTTCCGTACTTGTACGCATACCCACGAACCTTCTTGCGCGGTTAAGCCTGCAGTAGAAGAGGGCATCATTGCCACCTTCCGTTTTGATAACTACCTACAATTCCTCAGTGAGATTGAAAATCGTAGAGAAACCTATAAAAAAGTCAGCAAAAAAATTCCAAAATAAGGAGAAACCTATGTCTCAATACAAGATTGCTCCGTCAATTCTGGCAGCAGATTATGCCAACTTTGAACGTGAAATTAAACGCCTAGAAGCAACTGGGGCAGAATACGCCCATATCGATATCATGGATGGTCACTTTGTACCTCAGATCAGCTTTGGTGCAGGTGTAGTCGAAAGTCTTCGTCCTCATAGCAAGATGGTCTTTGATTGCCATTTGATGGTATCAAATCCCGAACATCATTTAGAAGACTTTGCGCGTGCAGGTGCAGACATCATCAGCATCCATGCAGAAGCAACACCTCATATTCATGGTGCACTTCAAAAAATTCGTTCTCTTGGTGTCAAACCTTCAGTCGTCATTAATCCTGGTACACCTGTTGAGGCGATTAAGCATGTGCTTCACCTAGTTGACCAAGTATTAGTCATGACCGTTAACCCAGGTTTCGGCGGACAAGCATTTCTGCCAGAAACCATGGATAAGGTTCGTGAGTTGGTTGCCCTTCGTGAGGAAAAAGGCTTGAACTTTGAAATCGAAGTTGATGGTGGGATTGATGATCAGACCATAGCTCAAGCCAAAGAAGCTGGCGCTACAGTCTTTGTAGCAGGGTCCTATGTCTTTAAGGGAGATGTCAATGAACGAGTGCAAGCTCTCAGAAAACAACTGGACTAAAGTTGCAGTTTTTGCAGGCGGAGACCGCGGTCACTATCGGACAGATTTTGACTGCTTTGTTGGTGTGGATCGAGGCTCACTTTGGGTACTGGAGGAAAAACTTCCTCTTGCTTTAGCCGTTGGGGATTTTGATTCTGTGACTGTAGAAGAACGTCATTTGATTCAAAAACGTGCCCAGCATTTTGTTCAAGCCCAGCCAGAAAAAGATGATACCGATCTGGAACTAACACTTTTAACGATTTTTGAAAAAAATCCTCAAGCTCAGGTGACCATTTTTGGTGCCCTAGGTGGTCGTATTGATCATATGTTGGCTAATGTCTTTCTGCCTAGCAATCCTAAATTGGCGCCCTATATGCGTCAGATAGAGATTGAGGATGGACAAAATTTGATTCGTTACTGTCCAGAAGGGACCAGTCAACTTGAACCACGGTCAGACTATGATTATCTTGCTTTTATGCCTGTGAGGGATAGTCAGCTGACCATTATCGGTGCCAAGTACGAATTGACAGAGGAGAACTTTTTCTTTAAGAAAGTCTATGCTTCTAACGAATATATAGATAGGGAAGTTTCGGTAACATGCCCGGATGGCTATGTGGTCGTACTGCATAGTAAGGACAGGAGATAGGATGGAGATTGTATTACTACTGTTATTAATTGCTAACCTAGTCGGCCTCTTTCTCATTTGGCAAAGGCAGGACAAGCAGGAGCAATATTTGACCAAGAGTTTAGAAGATCAGGCAGATAATCTCTCAGACCAGCTGGATTATCGCTTCGAACAAGCTCGACAGGCCAGTCAGCTGGATCAAAAAAATCTTGAAGTGGCTGTCAGTGATCGCTTGCAGGAAGTGCGAATCGAATTGCACCAAGGTCTGACTCAGGTTCGGCAGGAGATGAATGAGAACCTCCTCCAAACCAGAGATAAGACTGACCAACGCCTCCAAGCCTTGCAGGAATCAAATGAACAACGCTTAGAACAAATGCGCCAAACGGTCGAGGAAAAGTTAGAAAAGACTTTGCAAACACGCTTGCAGGCCTCTTTTGAGACTGTTTCCAAGCAACTAGAATCTGTCAATCGTGGCCTAGGTGAAATGCAGACTGTTGCGCGAGATGTCGGTGCGCTTAATAAGGTCTTATCTGGAACCAAGACCCGAGGAATTCTGGGTGAATTACAACTGGGACAGATTATTGAAGATATCATGACACCTGCCCAGTATGAACGAGAATTTGCAACAGTTGAAAATTCGAGTGAGCGAGTCGAGTACGCCATCAAGTTGCCTGGGCAAGGTGACCAAGAATATGTTTATCTACCGATTGACTCTAAGTTTCCACTGGCAGCTTATTACCGTCTAGAAGAAGCCTATGAATCAGGTGACAAGGACGAGATCGAGCGCTGCCGTAAGTCTCTCTTAACGAGTGTTAAGCGTTTTGCAAAGGATATCAAGAGTAAGTATCTGGCGCCACCTCGAACAACCAATTTTGGAGTATTGTTTGTCCCGACAGAAGGTCTCTATTCAGAGATTGTTCGCAATCCGATTTTCTTTGATGATTTGAGACGGGAGGAGCAGATTATCGTTGCAGGGCCAAGTACCTTATCAGCCCTTCTTAACTCTCTATCAGTTGGCTTCAAAACTCTCAATATCCAAAAGAGTGCCGACCATATCAGCAAGACTCTTGCCAGCGTCAAGACCGAGTTTGGCAAGTTTGGGGGGGTTTTGGTCAAGGCACAAAAACATCTCCAACATGCCTCTGGCAATATTGATGATTTATTAAACCGTCGTACTACAGCTATCGAGCGAACGCTCCGTCACATTGAGTTATCAGAAGGTGAGCCTGCGCTTGATCTACTCCAGTTCCAAGAAGATGAGGAAGAATATGAAGATTAGTCACATGAAGAAAGATGAGCTTTTTGAGGGCTTTTACCTAATCAAGTCAGCTGACCTAAGACAGACACGTGCTGGGAAGAATTACCTGGCTTTCACTTTCCAAGATGACAGTGGGGAAATTGAAGGGAAACTCTGGGATGCCCAACCTCATAACGTCGAAGCTTTTACTGCAGGGAAAGTTGTTCACATGCAAGGTCGCCGTGAAGTGTACAACAATACGCCTCAGGTAAATCAAATCACTCTTCGCTTACCACAACCTGGCGAACCAAATGACCCAGCAGATTTTAAGGTCAAATCACCAGTTGATATTAAGGAAATCCGTGAGTATATGGCGCAGATGATTTTCAAAATTGAAAATCCTATCTGGCAACGAATCGTTCGAGCTCTCTATACCAAATATGATAAAGAATTTTATTCCTATCCAGCTGCAAAAACCAACCACCATGCCTTTGAAACAGGGCTTGCTTATCATACAGCGACTATGGTTCGTTTAGCAGAGGCAATTGCAGATGTCTACCCACAGCTTAATAAGAGCTTGCTCTATGCTGGAATTATGCTCCATGACCTAGCCAAGGTTATTGAGTTGACTGGCCCAGACCAGACAGAGTATACAGTTAGAGGAAATCTAATTGGCCATATCGCTTTGATTGATAGTGAAATTACCAAAACAGTAATGGAACTTGGCATTGATGACACTCGTGAAGAAGTGGTACTCTTACGCCATGTGATTCTCAGCCACCATGGATTACTCGAGTATGGTAGTCCTGTTCGTCCTCGTGTGATGGAAGCTGAAATTATTCATATGATTGATAATTTAGATGCGAGCATGATGATGATGTCGACAGCTCTGGCTCTTGTTGATGAGGGTGAAATGACCAATAAAGTCTTTGCAATGGACAATCGTTCCTTCTACAAGCCAAAATTAGACTAGAAACTAAAAAAATGAGCTTTATTTAAACAATAAAGTTCGTTTTTTTGCTTTAGTGTGATATAATGAGAAAAAGACTAATTAAAAAGAATGGTGAATAACTAATGAAATTAAGAAGAAGTGATCGGATGGTTGTTATTTCCAATTACTTGATTAACAATCCTTACAAATTAACCAGTCTCAATACCTTTGCAGAAAAGTATGAATCTGCTAAGTCTTCTATTTCAGAAGATATTGTCATCATTAAGCGCGCTTTCGAAGAAATTGAAATCGGGCATATTCAAACGGTGACAGGTGCTGGTGGTGGAGTTATTTTCACACCATCTATCTCTACCCTTGAGTCCAAAACAATCATCGAAGAGCTACGCGATAAACTTTCAGAGAGTGACCGTATTCTTCCAGGTGGCTACATCTATTTATCTGACCTATTAAGCACTCCAGCTATTTTGAAAAATATCGGACGAATCATTGCTAAGAGCTTTATGGATCAAAAGATTGATGCTGTTATGACTGTTGCGACCAAAGGGGTTCCGCTTGCAAATGCGGTAGCAAATGTTCTCAATGTACCGTTTGTCATTGTTCGTCGTGACTTGAAAATCACTGAGGGTTCAACTGTTAGTGTCAACTACGTTTCAGGTTCTAGTGACCGTATCGAAAAAATGTTCCTTTCAAAACGTAGCCTCAAAGCAGGAAGTCGTGTCTTGATTGTCGATGACTTCTTGAAGGGTGGAGGAACCATTAACGGGATGATCAGCCTTTTAGCAGAGTTTGATTCTGAATTGGCTGGAGTAGCCGTCTTTGCCGATAATGCGCAAGAAGATCGCGAACAACAGTTTGATTACAAATCACTCTTGAAGGTTACCAACATTGATGTGAAGAATCAAAAAATTGCTGTTGAAGTTGGAAACATCTTTGCCGTCTTGGAGAAAATTTATAGGCTTTACTGCTTTAAATGACAATGGTTTATTTAGAGAGTGGAATCTCCCTGACGGGTTATCTGTATATATAGGAAATAGTGGTGTTTTTGGTGTTAGAACCAAATTTAGTGGTCAAGGTGGAGATTTGTTGTTTTCGTTAGGTGATGAAAAAGCGTATTTTTCCAAATATTTAGATACTCCTGAAATTAGAATTAATACTGAAGGTAACTCGAATATAACAAGAATTAGAACTAACAATGAGGATTTGATAATTGGAAATGTGGGTTGGAACGATTTACGTTATTTAAAGACTAAAGGTATTAAAATATGGGGACACGAGAGTAATGACAAAGTTGTTTTAGCTGGTGGTGGTGTAACTCATATTGATAATCTAAAAAATGAAAATGTAAAAGTTGGAGGAAGGAACTTAATAAAAGATTCTAATAGTTTTAATGTGAGAAGTTGGAATTACAACAAAGGTACTCACAAAGGTTCAACTTTTGTTACACCAAGAGGTTCACAATATGCAAATGAGGCAACCAAATTGACTTTCAGTGGGCAAGAATGGGATATTTTTCAGAAAATAAATTTTGATGAATCTGGTTCTTATGTGCTAAGTGGGTGGGTTAAATTGGAAACCGCTAATAATTTACTGATAGTTGTAAATAACTCTTATGCAGCTACTGCCATTTTTGGTAAAGCTGTTATTACAGGTGAAGGTTGGCAAAAGTTTTCAGTACCGCTTAATGTTTCAGGTAATTTACAACAAACTTTTGGACATATTCACTTAGGGGGATATGCTACATTGCCTACAGGTGAGGTACAATCAGCTGGAGATGTTTTGTTGTGGAATTTAAAATTGGAGAAAGGGGTTGTTGCGACAGATTGGACTCCCGCTACAGAAGATTTAGATTTTTATAAAACTAACATAAACGTATCAGAGTTAAATTCTTTTGTTTTGAGAGACACAGGTGTTTATACTGTTGATATTGGTGGTGGTTATGGGTTATATTTAAACTTTAAAAACATTGGTTCAACGTCATCTTTAGAGTTTTTCAAGCGAAATTGGTATGCTGAAACAAGAATAGGTGTTAGAAATTCCATAGATGGTACTAGATTTAACAATGATAATGGTAGATTTAGAGAATTAGCTTATTATGAAGATGTTTATAGAGCAGGTGCTGCAATAAGCTCCAATTGGACTGCTGTGATAGAACATCAAAACAACACTATTTTTGTAGAAAACTCTTTGAATATTGAATTGGGACAACTACAAAATATGGGTTCAATATCCTTTATTAAAACTTTTGATGGAGGAAATGTCACATTTACTTGTGCGGGTAAAACAATAAAATATCCTTTTGATAACCAATTTAATGGTAAAGATGGTTCTACAGCAGTAGCTACTATTTTTGGGAACAAGTGTTATATACGAATTAGTAATGTTTAACAAAATAAAAAAATGAATGAAGAATATTATGGTTAAAATAAAACAAGGTCTTAAAGGACAAGACAAACTGAAACACAGTTTTGTAGGAAATCTTATATTTTTAGGGACTTTCCTGATTTCGTTTATTGTAACATATAAAATCGTATTATCTTTACTTATTGCTTTTATTTTGCTACTTTCAGCAGCAGTGAGTAAAGAAATTTACGATAAGTATGTAAAGAAAACATTTATAGATTGGTACGACATTGTTGCAGCTTTCGTACCTTATTGTGTAGTTAAAAAGATAAATAATTAAAACAATTAAGAAATGGAAAAAGAACTAACAAAGTTAGAATTGGATTTAAAATCGCTAATAAAAGAGTTTGAGAAACAACAAAGAACTAGAGAACTATCTCTTGTCATTACTAAATTAGAAGAAGCTGAATTATGGCTTAAGAAACAAATAGAGAAAAATGAATAGCGTACTATTTTTCGATTGGGGAAGGGGGGGGGTGCGAGGCAACCCCTCTGATAAGAACGTTAAACAGGTAGGTGGTTTCTCTTTTGGTTATTCTTATATTTTGACAGGTAATATAGAAGAACAAGTAACTGTGGGAGGTACTGGAAGTGGTTTTGCTCCAACTGTTGCAATCATTAAATATACAAATCCTCCCAAGCAAGGAAACATTATCACTGTATCCAAATCTAACAATAGCTCTTTTTTCAGCAGTTCTGTTCCTCAGTACGATTGTAGTTTGGTAATTAGTGATTTCGGTAGTTTATATGTTGTTTTTTCTACAGAGAATGATATAGATACAGATAGGGGTTATAAAGGATTCACCTATAAAGTTGAAGATTATAACAACTTTTCTATTACGTTTGATACAGAAGGTAAAGATTACAAAGTTTTTATGATATTTGACAATTTGGTGAGCGACTTGATGAATTACGGTATGTATGAAAATCCTCCAACTTGTGCTGCTCCTTACAGTTATATAACTTTTCATCGTTTTTCTTAACAACATAACCCTCTAATTTGCAAACACTTACTTTCGGGTAAGTGTTTTATTTTGTATTTTCTGTAAAAAATGTTTGTAAAAAATTTGCAAGTTTCAAAATCTTGCCGTACCTTTGCAGCGTAAAACTAAAATATATATGTAAGAAATGGAAAACAAGAAACATTTTAAATTACTAAAGAATGATTCTATCGAAATAGACGGAGTAAAGTTGTATCGAATAGAAGCTACAAGAGATATTCCACAACATTTTATTGAGAAAGGAGACAGAGGAGGTTACATAGAAAAAGAGGACAATTTGCAAGATAATGCGTGGGTAGGAAGAAACGCTAAAGTTTATGGAAATGCTTGGGTGTATGGAGAAGCCAGAGTCAGTGGTAACGCACAAGTGTACGATGATGCACGAGTGAGCGACCAAGCCCGAATTTGTGGTCACGCTATATTATTTGAGGGTGCCAGTGTGTATGATGATGCTTGGTTGGATGGTAAAGTTAAAGTATACGGAAATGCTCGAATACACGGAGACACTTGTGTTTTTGGAGCAGTTGAAATTTACGAAAATGCAGAAGTGTATGACAATGCAAGAGTAACTGAAAATGCTCAGGTGTTTGGATACGCTCGAATATCTCAAAATGCCTTTGTACGCGGAGACGCTAAAGTGTGCGGAGACGCTGAAGTGTTCGGAAATGCTCGAATAGATGGTAAAACTCGTTTGTTTGGAAGGTCTAAGGCGTCTGACCACATTCATTTGGCAGGTGACGCTTATGTAGAAAGTAACAATGATTTTTGTTACTTCTCTAAATTCGGAAGTGAAAATAGAAGTACTACGTTTTTTAGAACAAAAAACGGAAAGATATTTGTAACTTGTGGTTGTTTTAAAGGAACTTTAGAAGAGTTTGTAGAGAAAGTAAAAGAGACACACGGAGA
>ERZ651108.787-NODE-787-length-15080-cov-44.227488_pt1 | contig 15080 bp, 11 predicted proteins | sample MGYA00512173_ERZ651108 | MGnify/ENA metagenome assembly ERZ651108 | reverse complement strand
AATCAGGCAGGCCACGCAGGCGGCCGGAAAACAAGCGGGGCAACAGGCAGGCCACGCAGGCGGCCCGAAATCAAGCGGGGCAACAGGCAGGCCACGCAGGCGGCCGGAAAACAGACAGACCGCCGCCGACCGGCACACACAGCCAGTCCACTCGGACAGCCAGTCCACGCGGATGGCCAGTCCACTCGGGTGGCCGAAAACCAGGCGGAACAACAGGTGCCGCAACGCAGGCGGCGGGCGGCTAGCGGCTCACAGGCACCCAGCGACGCGCCCACTTGGCGGCCACGTCCGTCAGCGCAGGCAGGTGCGCGGCACCGGAGGCGGCCAGGGCGCGGTCCACTGCCTCGTCGGCGACGGGCACCCCGTCGACCGGCGTGTATTCGCCTGCAACACCGTCAGGCAAGGCGGTCATCTCGACGTGGGAGCCGTCGGGCAGCAGGTGGAAGACCTCGCGCGTGCGGTCGAGCAGACCGGTCTCCTCATCGAAGGAGTCGTGCGTGATGAGCACGGGGACGCTCAGGCCACGCAAGGCTTTCTCGCCGGAGACCATGGACATGTCGGCGAGGGTGCGCTTGGAGATGGTGAACTGCTGGCGCACGGACTCGGAGTCGTCGGGCACGGTTGTGGCCCCGTGGCGCTCGAGGTCGGAGAGCTGCACGTCGGAGAACACGAGGTTCCAGTCGTAGGACAGGGGGCCGAGGACCGGGGAGACAAGCACGTATGTCTGCACAGCGGGCGGTCGCGAGCGTAGTGCGACGGCGGCACCGAACTCGTGGCCGATGCAGATTTGGCGCGCGAATCCCTGGTCGGCGAGCCAGCCGGACGCGGAGCGGAAGTCTTCGATGAGGGGATCGAAAGTGATAATTTCGTCGCCCGAGGCGCCATGGCCGGAGTAATCAAAGCTGAGAGTCGCATAGCCGGCTCGGCGCAGCGCACGACCGAGTGAGTCGAACATGCCCGATGCGTGACGATCCGACAAAAAGGTGTGAGAAAAGATCACCGCAGCATCGTGGGAATCCACCGGGCGCGTGAATGTCCCGGAGATGGACACTCCCCGGGGGGTCTGAATCGTTATCTGGCTCACGTGTTAAACATAGCGCGTTTGGCGCTTCGAAGGAAAGGGGGTGCCCACAGTGTGCGCATGTGTGACAGGGGCGTGCGAGCCAGGCCGGGCGACCACTAAGATAAGGGTGAATATGCGCCGGTGAGATTGCCTGCGCGAGGGCGCCCGTTCTGCCTGTGCGGGCGGCGTCCGGCCCACGCGGGCACCCCACGCAGCGAGAAAAAGGACAGTTATGGGTACCAAGACCGGCCTCCTCATTGGAGTTTGCATCGGATACGTGCTGGGCGCGCGCGCCGGGCGCGAGCGTTACGACCAGATCCGCGCCGGCGCGGCGAAGGTTCGTCGCTTCCCGATTGTTGCTCGTCCGCTGGATGCGGCCGGTCAGAAGGTGTCCGACATCGTACGCGCGGGCGGCGAGCAGGTGACCGATAAGGTTGCCGACGCCGTCAAGGAGCGCCTGTTCGGTGCCCCCGCCTCGAAGCCCGCCACCGTTGACGGGGAGCTCGCAACGGCACCGACCCAGCATTGAGCGCTCAGGGGAACGAGGCCTCGGCAATGAATGCGGACCAGGTGGCCTCTGATCGGGAGCCGACGCGCGCGCAGATTAAGCGCTGGCGGAAGCACTTGGCGGAGGAGCGCATGGAGGCGCGCACCTACCGCGACCTGTCGGAGCGTCGCACGGGTGAGGAGCGCGCGGTCCTACTCCAGTTGGAGGAGGCGGAGCGTCGCCACGAGGAGTATTGGCTGGCGCGCTTGGGCGAGAACGCGTTGCCTGCGCCGAAGCCGCCGTTGCGTACACGCGCGGCGTCGCTGTTGGCGCACCTCTTTGGCACGATTTTTATTCTGGCGATGGCTCAGCGCGCGGAGCAGCGGTCTTCGCGCGACGTGGATGACGATGTGCCGGCGCACATGCAGGCGGATGAGCATATTCACGCCGAGGTCATCCGGTCCCTGGCGGCGAAGTCCCGCGAGACCCTGGCGGGCACGTTCCGCGCGGCGGTTTTCGGGGCGAACGACGGCCTCGTGTCGAACTTGGCTCTCGTGCTGGGCGTCGCAGCGTCGGGTATGGAGCCGCACGTCGTTCTCCTGACGGGCGTGTCGGGCCTGCTCGCAGGCGCCCTGTCGATGGCGGCCGGCGAGTGGGTGAGTGTGCGCAGCCAGCGTGAGCTGCTGGACGCCTCGATTCCGGACCCGGACGCACATCAGGCGGTCACGGACCTGGATGTGAACGCGAACGAGCTGGCCCTGGTGTTCCGTGCGCGTGGCGAGAGCGAGGAGGAGGCCGAGGCGCACGCCGCGCAGGTTTTCGCGAAGCTCGCCAAGCCCGCGACCGGCGAGTCCGGCGCGATTGCCGTGCGCGCCGCGCTGGACGGCCAAGAGTCGGACGGCGCGGGCGAGCAGGTGGGCACGCCCATGAACGCGGCCCTGTCGTCGTTCTGTTTCTTCGCTACGGGTGCGTTCTTCCCGCTGATTCCCTACATTCTGGGATTGACTGGCCTGACCGCAATCATTGTCGCGGCCGCGATTGTCGGAATCGCCCTGCTGTTTACGGGCGGCGTGGTCGGTATCCTGTCGGGCCAGCCTCCGATGCCTCGCGCACTGCGTCAGCTCCTGGTTGGCTTTGGTGCGGCGGGCGTCACCTACCTGCTGGGCTTGCTATTCGGCACGTCGGTGTCCTGACGCTCCCGCCAGGACGGAACGGGACGAGGCCGGGGCCACCTCGCGCTTCCCCTAACCTCAGGGGCGTGGTGAGGCGGCCCAGACCAGCGCTCCCGTATCGTCATGCGGTCACATTGGCGCGACTGGTTGTCGCGCGAGAGCGTCGGCAGGGTGCCATGTCACCACGGCCAGTAACGCTGGTTTCGTGCCGGCCTGGGCTCTATCCTGTGCCCATGTTCGCCGACGACTTGATCGAAGATGTCGCCGGAGTCGACGATGTCAAATTGCCATCCGATACGACGCCAACGACCACCATCGGCATCTGAATAGAACACGTCTTCCCACGTGTCCGGCTTGATACGGAAGAGGGCATATGTGACGCCACGATAGGCGGCGACGGCGTACTCAATTCCCTCCCGCTGGATCCTGCCCTCATTTAATCTCCACCACGAGCAAGTAGACTCACCGATTTCTTGGTAGTGCTGTTTACGCACGGAGGACTCGAGCCACTCCCGTTTGTAGCCGTATCCCTGACGGGTTCCTCCTCCTGGAATAGCCTCCTCATAGTCCACCCAGTCCCCTAGCGAAAAAATGAGCAGCGGCTCATCGTATTCGAGTACGGGAGCAGCCTTCTCCTCGATCAACCTCTCAAGACGCACGATCCCATGTCCGCGAGAGACTTCCTTGCGGCGATTTGTCAGTTGCTTTCGAGCCCCATCGGGATGACGCGACTCCCCCTTGCCTAGTGACATGACTGGGAAAGAAGTCAGGAGGTCAATACACGCGGCTTCCACCTGCGTATATTCAGCCTTGTTCAGCCCATGACGAATAATCCAAATGTCAATGTCGCCATCAAGTTCGCGGATTTTACGCACTTTGTCTGAAATGGCCTGCTCGTCCGCCGCGGCCTCAAGATCACCACCGTCATAGGTCCACAGTGCTTCTCTGCCGTGAGCCGCGAAGCGGTCCCCCGTTCCTTTCCCAATGTAGAAGGGAATCCCATTGACAGGGTCGACGAGCGCATAGACATAGTGCCCGAGTTCATCGGCAACCTGCCGAAGAACATCGGGGGATATCTCATCTTTTGACACGGACACCATTGTTCGCCTCTTTCTCTAGAGGAATAGGAGCACCTACAATTTTACAGGTAGGCTACGACCTTCGCTGTGTTCATCGGTGCCGTTTGCGAGGCCGGCGGCGCAGGCGTGGACCCAGGCGCGTGCGGCCTGTGGCACACTGTGGGCATGGTGGATTTTCTTTCTCGCGCGCGCGGTGCCCTGGTGGGCCTGGCGGTTGGCGACGCGCTGGGCACGACGAACGAGTTTCAACCTGCGGGTTCTTTCGAACCGATCACGGACATGGTCGGCGGAGGCGTCTTCGGCCTCGAACCAGGCCAGTGGACAGACGACACGTCGATGGCGCTGTGCCTAGCGGATTCGCTGCTGGCGCAGGGCCGTTACGATTCGTTTGACGTGATGGAACGCTACGAGCGCTGGTACTCGGAGGGCTACCGCTCGTCGACGGGCGTGTGTTTCGATATCGGCAACCAGGTGTCGCGCGCCCTGTGGGACTTCCGCGCACACCCGCGCGTGCCCGTGGATGCGGTGCGCACGACCAGCGCGGGCAACGGCGCGATCATGCGCCTGGCGCCCGTCGTCATCGCCGGATTCGAGGCGCGCGCCCCCCGCGAGATCGTTGCGACCGCTGGCTTGAGCGCCCGCGAGACGCATTTTTCTGCCGAGGCCGAGGCCGCCACCGAGGTTTTCGCCGCCCTCCTCGTGGGCGCGCTACTGGGCTGGCCACCTGAGCGGATCGTGGACGTCGCGTGGGCCTCAACGGGAGCGGCGTTCGACGACGTGGCCGCGCGTGTGATCAGCGCGGACCCGGCCGAGCGCGCCTCGTGGGAGGCACACACCAGCGGTTATATCATTCACGGCTTGCGCCTCGCGGTGCATGGCCTCCTGGATTTCCCATCCTTCAAGGACGCGACTCTGGCGATTGCGAACATGGGCGGGGACGCGGATACGAACGCAGCGATCTACGGGCAGCTCGGCGGCGCGTACTGTGGGGTCGAGGCCATCCCGGCCTCGTGGAGAAACGCCCTGTATGAGGGTGAGCAGATCGATGCGCTGGCTCGCGCGCTGGTGGAGTTGCGTCTGGAGGCACCGCTCACGCGCTTCGACGAGGACCTGCAGGGCGAGACCCCCTCCGCCTGACCGGCATCCTCCACGGCGCGGCGGGCGGGCGCGGGGTGCCGCTCGGCATCCGCCTCTGGCCAGCGACTAGACTGGCACTATCATGCCTGACTCTCGCCCCATGCCTCCGTCCGAGTCCAACGCGCGCGGCCCTCACGCGCACAACGCGGGTCGCCCCTCCGACGGGCGCGACGGCACGCGTCGACGCCAGGGCGGCGCGCGCGGTTCCGAGAAGCGGGCGTCAGACGAGCGCGCGCAGGGTTCGCGTCAGGCGGGCCGAGGCCTCGGCAGGACCGCCGGCAAGAACCGCGCGGACCGTGAGGGCCGGGGCCAGCACACCCAGGGCCAGGAGCGCCGGGGCAACAGTCGCGAAACCCGCAGCCGCGAGGGCCGCCGCCCGCAGCGCGAGCACGCGCGTCCCTTCAAGCCATTCACGCCGGAGCAGCTAGCCGAGCGCGCCGCGGCGATCCCGGTTATCGAATTTCCGGACCTGCCGGTGAGCGCCCGGCGCGACGAGATCGCGCGCGCCATCCGCGATCATCAGGTGGTCATCGTGTCGGGTGAGACCGGCTCGGGTAAGACGACGCAGCTGCCGAAGATCTGCATGCAGCTGGGCCGCGGCGTGTCCGGCATGATCGGGCATACCCAACCGCGCAGGCTCGCGGCGCGCTCGGTCGCGGATCGCATCGCCCACGAGCTGGGACAGACCGTGGGCCGCGAGAGCGGCCAGGTGGTCGGCTACCAGGTGCGTTTCACGGACGAGGTCGGCCCCACGACCCTGGTCAAGCTGATGACGGACGGTATCTTGCTGGCGGAGATCCAGTCGGATCCGATGCTGCGCCGCTACGACACGCTCATCATCGACGAGGCTCACGAACGCAGCCTGAACATCGACTTCATCCTGGGGTACGTGGCGCGCCTGCTGCCCGCGCGCCCGGACCTGAAGGTCATCATCACGTCGGCGACGATCGATTCGGATCGTTTTGCGCGTCATTTCGGCACGTGGGAGGGGACGCCCGGATCGGGTCGCCTGATCGAGCCCGCGCCGGTCATCGAGGTGTCGGGCCGCACGTACCCGGTGGAGATCCGCTACCGCCCGCTCGGCCCGACGACGCCTTCGTCGTACACGTCCGAGGCCTCGTCACAGCAGGCGGACGAGTCCATCGAAGTCATCGAGACCACTGACGTCACCGAGTCCGGCCCCATGCAGCTGGTCCTGGAGGACCCGGACGATGAGCTGGCGACGCTCGGCTACGGCATGGGCGAGGATATCGACGTGGAGACCGCGATCTGTCACGCGGTGGACGAGCTGAGCGCGGAGGGCGACGGCGACATCCTGGTTTTCCTGCCGGGTGAGCGCGACATCCGCGACACGGAGGCGGCCCTCCTCGACCACTTGAAGGGACGAGGTCGGCGCGCGGGAGACGACAAGGGCGCACACCCCGGGGACATCGAGATCCTGCCGCTGTACGCGCGGCTGACGGCAGCCGAGCAGCATCGCGTGTTCGAGCCGCACCGCCTGCGCCGCGTGGTCCTGGCGACGAATGTTGCGGAGACGTCGCTGACGGTGCCGGGCATCCGCTACGTCATCGACCCGGGTTTGGCGCGCATTTCCCGCTATTCCAATAAGACGAAGGTGCAGCGCCTGCCGATCGAGCCGGTCAGCCAGGCCAGTGCGAACCAGCGCGCGGGCCGATGCGGCCGCGTCGCGGAGGGCGTGGCGATCCGCCTGTTCTCCCAGGCTGACTATGTTTCACGACCCCGTTTCACGGAGCCGGAGATCCTGCGCACGTCGCTCGCCAGCGTCATCTTGCAGATGGCGTCCCTGGGCCTGGGCGCCGTCGAGGACTTCCCCTTCCTGGACGCCCCGGATCGGCGCGCGGTGCGCGACGGCGTGGCCCTCCTCGTGGAGATCGGCGCGCTCGCGCAGGACAGTGGGACCGAGGACGCGACCCCGGCCTCGTCCCAGTACAGGCTCACCGGCATCGGCCGGGACCTGGCGCGCCTGCCGATCGACCCGCGCCTGGGGCGCATGCTGCTGGAGGCCGAGCGCCTGGGCTGCGCCTCGGAGGTGCTCGTCATCGTGGCGGCGCTGTCAATCCAGGACGTGCGCGAGCGCCCGGCCGAGCACCAGGGCGCAGCCGACGCCTCGCACGCGCGCCTGGCGGACCCGCATTCGGACTTCATCACCTACCTGAACCTGTGGCGCTACCTGGCGGTGCAGGCGCGCGACCTGTCGGGGTCGGCGTTCCGGCGCCTGTGCCGCGCGGAGTTCTTCCATTATCTGCGGTGGCGCGAGTGGCGCGACGTCGTCGGCCAGCTGCGCCAGATGGCCCGCGCGCTCGGAATCGGCGTGGGGCCGGTGGGCGAGCCGTCGACGGGCGACGTCGTGGAGGCCGCCCAGTTCGGCGGCGCGCAGGATGCGGCTGTGCGCGCGGTTCTGACCTACGGGCAGGGCCCGGCGAGCGTGGACGCGGACCAGGTGCACCGCTCGCTGCTGGTCGGCTTGCTGTCCTACCTGGGGTCATGGGACGAGACGAAGCGCGACTACGAGGGCGCGCGCGGCACGCACTTCACGATCTGGCCGGGCTCAGGCGTGAGCGGTCACCCCGCCTGGGTGATGACCGCGGAACTCGTGGAGACCTCGCGCCTGTTCGCCCGCACGGTTGCCCGCATCCGCCCGGAGTGGGTGGAGCCGGCGGCACGCGACCTGCTCAAGCGCTCGTATTCGGAGCCGTTCTGGTCGGTCGCGAAGGGCGCGGCGATGGTCCGCGAGCGCGTGACCCTCTACGGGTTGACGCTGGCGGCGGACCGCGAGGTGCTGCTGGGTCGCTTGGGTGACCTCGTTATCGACGAGGCCATGGCCGCCTCGCGCTCTCACGCTCCGCGCGCGGGGTCGCTGGAGGCGCTGGCGGCCGGGTTGGTGTCGGCGTCGAAGGATCCGCTGTCGTCGGGGTCGTTTGAGCCGCGTCATTTCGAGGAGCTGGCGGCCGCGCGCGAGGGCACGACGGCCCGCGAGCTGGCCCGCGAGATGTTCATTCGCAACGCCCTGGTGGATGGCCAGTGGAGGGAGAGGCACGGTTTCCAGCGCCGAAACGAGGCCCTGGTGGAGCAGGCGCGCGAGGTTGAGCGCCGGAGCCGCACCCACGGCCTCGTCGCGGACGAGCAGGCGCGCTTCCGTTTCTTCGACGATCTGATCCCCGAGCACGTCACCAGCGCGGCGGCGTTCAACCGCTGGTGGAAGGACGAGCGCCGGGAGCACCCGGACCTGCTGATATACCCGGCGTCCCTGCTGATGCCCCGCGAGGCGACCTCCGGCGACGGCTTCCCGGACCGGTGGCAGTACGGCGACCTGTCGCTGGCGCTGAGCTACGAGTTCGCGCCGGGCAGCCCGCGCGACGGCGTGTCGATGCACATCCCAATCGAGGTGCTCGAGCGCGTCAGCGATAAGGGCACGGACTGGCTGGTGCCGGGCATGCGCGAGGACCTGCTGACCGAGGCGATCCGCGCCCTGCCCAAGGGCGTGCGCCGCCTGCTGGCCCCCGCGCCGGACGTGGCCGCGTCGGTCGCGCGGTGGATCGAGCAGGCGGGCGACAAGCCGGCCCTGGCCGTGGCAGCATCAGCGGATAACTCCGCAGGTCCAGCCCGAACGGGTACCGGGGCGGGCGGCGGGAAGAAGACCGCCCAGTCCGACGAGCCGGACCCGCTGAGCCTGGATGCCGCAATGGGCCGCCTGGCTGCGTGGGGCGCGACGTCGGGCAAGCTGTCGACGCGCAACTCGCCGAAGAAAAACGCCACGAAGGGTTCCAAGAAACAGACCTCGGCATTCGCGAGCGCGGGAGACGCGACCAGCGCAGGCTCGAGGGGCGCGGCTGCGCAGCCAGGCACGGCCGCCAGCCCTGCGAGTCACGCGGGAGCCGCAGCTTCCGGCGCGACCGGTGCGGATGCCACATCTACCAATGCCCCCAGCACCGCTACCGCAGCTGCCCCCACGCGCCGCGCGCTCACCGACGGCCCCGTCCTGGACGCCCTCGCCCACGCGGTGCGCGTCCTGCGCGGCGTGGACCTGAGCGAAGCGGACCTCGCGCACGCGCGCGCCCACCTGCCCGACCACCTGCGCATGACCTTCGTCGTCACCGACGCGTCGGGCAAGGAGCTGGGCGCGGGCAAGGACCTGGCCTACCTGCAGCGTTCCCTCGCACACGATGCGAACAAGGCGGTGCGCATGGCCGTGCGCGCGGCCCTCGAGGAGGCCAGCGAGAAGCAGGCGCGCAGGAACAAGCGCGGGCGCGGAGGCAAGTACTCCGCCACTACTGGCGCGAACGGCACCACGAGTGGAGCATCCACCCCCACCGACAGTTCCACGGGATCGCCCGGTGGGGAGAATCCCTCCACCACGCCTAACAGCGCGACCGCGACGGGCAACGGACCCCGCGACGCGGCCCAGGCCTCGTCCCCGGACCCCACCTTCCACGCGGACGGCATCACGCAGATGCCGACACTGCCGCGCTCGATCACCCAGACCTCGGGCACGATGACGCTGCGGGCGTTCCCCGCGCTGGTCCCCCAGGGCAGCGCCGCGGCCCCGGCGGCGGGTGTGCGCGTCATGGCCAGCGCCGCCGAGGCCGACCGTGAGCACCGCGCCGGCCTCGCCCACCTGTTGCTTACCCGCGTCGCCTTGGCGACGAACCGCGTGACCACGCGCTGGACGGGCCGCGAGGCCCTCATGCTGGCGGCCTCCCCCTACGCGGACACGGCGGCCCTGGTCGCGGACGCGCAGCTGGCCTCGGCACTCGCCCTGGTCGACGAGCTGAGCACCCCCGCGAACGTGCGCGACCCCGAGGCCTTCGAGACCCTCGTGGCGGCCGCGCGCGACGCGCACGAGGATCGCGTCTACCAGATCCTCTCCCACGTCGTGCGGGCCCTGGAGGCCAGCGCCGAGGCCGACGCCGCCGTGCGCTCCCACCCCCAGGCCTCGCTGGAAGAGACGACGCGAGACGTCGCCCGCCACGGAAAGACGCTGCTCTACGAGGGCTTCGTGTCGGCCACGCCCGCCTTCGCGCTCCCGCACCTGGCCCGCTACCTGCGCGCCGGGGCCGTGCGCATCGAGCGCGCCGCCTCCTCGCCGGGGGTGCTGGGTCGCGACCTGGAGGACATGGACCGCATCCACCAGGCCGAGGCCGACATCGCCGCCGCGCGGCAGGCCCTGGAGCGTCGACCCTACGAGGCCCGCGCCGCCGCCGCGCTCACGCAGGCGCGGTGGATGGCCGAGGAGCTGCGCGTCTCCATGTTCGCCCAGACCCTGGGAACACCCAACAAGGTCTCCATGAAGCGCCTCCTCGGCGTACTCGCGGGGGCACGATGAAGCGGGAAGACGCACGCGCCCTCGCGCGCACCCTGATGGACGCCGCGGAGCTGACCGGCTGGCGTTTCCGTTTTGACAACGCGAGGCGGCGGGCCGGAGCCTGCACGCACGGCGCGCGCACGATCAGCCTGTCCGGGCCGCTCACCGACCTGTATGACGAGGACACGATCCGGGGGGTGATCCTGCACGAGATCGCCCACGCCCTGGTCGGTCCCGCCCACGGGCATGACGCCGCGTGGAAGCAGGCAGCCCGAGCCCTCGGCGCGCCGGATTCCGCTCGACTGCCCTCATCCCTACCCGCACCGGACGCGCCCTGGGTGGGCACGTGCCCGCGCTGCGGGGCCAAGCGCCGCCTCTACCGGGCACCTCGCCGCGTCTCCTCGTGCGGGTTGTGTTCGCGCTTTTTCGACCCCGCGCTGATCCTCGCGTGGGAGCATCACGGGACCCCGACCTCGCCCGGGCGCGCCTACGAGCGCGAGCTCGCCGCGATCAGCGGCGTGCATCTGCCCACGTCATAGGCCCACACGCGCGCGCAAGCGCGCACACACACGCCCGACGGCGATACCCTTGTTCCCAACAACTCCCGAGAGAAGGAAGCCATGGGTACAATCGCCAGCCCCGACGCCACGACCGCTCCCGACCGCGAGGTCCTCACCTGGGAAGGCTTCGGTGGCGCTTCCCGTGAGCTCACCCAGCAGATCGTCGAATCCGGCTGGATCCCGGACCTGATCGTCGCCATCGCCCGCGGCGGCCTGATCCCTGCGGGCGCGATTGCCTACGCGATGGACGTCAAGGCGATTGGCACGATGAACGTCGAGTTCTACTCCGGCATCGGCGAAACCCTCACCGAACCCGTCCTTCTCCCCCCGCTCATGGACGTCTCCGCGATGGACGGCAAGCGCGTCCTCGTTGTCGACGACGTCGCCGACTCCGGCAAGACCCTGAAGATGGTTATGGACCTCATCGACGAGCACGGCCTGTCTCTGGACGGCTCCGCCTCGATCCGCGTGGAGGCCCGCAGCGCCGTCATCTACAAGAAGCCGGTTTCCATCATCGAGCCGGACTACGTGTGGGCGCACACCGACAAGTGGATTAATTTCCCCTGGTCGACTCTGCCCGTCATTAAGCCGTGAGCGAGGCGCAGGTGGCCGCGCAGGCCTCGTCGATCACGACGCGCATCGTCGAGGCCGTGGCTGAGCGCGCTCGCAGCGGCGACCCCGTGCGCGTGCTGGGGTTGACTGGCCCGCCTGGGACTGGGAAGAGCACGATTGCGGCGCAGCTGGCGGTCGCCCTTCCCGAGGCGGGCATTGCGGTCGCAGGCCTGGTGCCGATGGATGGCTTCCACATGTCGAACGCGCTGCTGGCTGAGCGCGGACTGGCCGACCACAAGGGTGCGCCCGATACCTTTGACGTGGGCGGATACGTGTCAATGCTCGGGCGGGTGCGCCGCGCGGACGGCATCGTTCTGGCCCCCGATTACCGGCGCGACCTGCACGAGCCCGTCGCCGCATCCCTGGCCATCGAAGTCGACGGCGTTGTGATCACTGAAGGGAACTACCTGGGGTTGGAGTTGCCCGGGTGGGCGGACGTGCGTGGGCTTGTTGATATGCTCGTCTACATTGATACGCCGTTTGAGGAGTTGGCCTCTCGCCTCATTGATCGGCACGTGAGTTTTGGGCGTGATCGCGCGGATGCTGCGCACTGGGTGCGCACGGTGGACGCGGCGAATATGGCGCTCGTGGAGCGCACGAAGGCCCGCGCGGACCTGGTGCTGTCCCTGTAATGTAACGCGTAATTCCCCTGGGGGTCGTGCGACAACCCCTCACAACCCGCATGATGTCAACGATCTTGTTTGAGCGTTCGACAGACGCGCGGGGGGAATTGCATGCGACGTGTGGTTTTGAGTCATCACATCTGACGTGTCCATGCGTGTAGCCGTCACGTCGCGCGCTTTTCTCACCTATACCAAGTAAGGTGAACCTATGTTCCTCTTGCTTGGTCTTCTTGGCGGTCTCGTCACGGGTATTTCCCCGTGTATCCTGCCTGTCCTACCCGTTTTGTTCCTCGGTGCCGCGGGCGGCAAAGATTCCGCGAAGGCTTCCACGGCCTCGTCCTCTGAGAACACGACCAACGCCGTCGATCCCGGCCTCTTCCGCGTCGCGCCCGGCGTGAGCCTGGGCAAGGGCGGTTCCTCCCCCGCCGTCACCGCGAAGAAGGTCGATGACTCCCCGAGCATCGCTCGCCGTCCCCTCCTGATCGTCGCCGGCCTCGTCACGTCGTTCATGCTCATCACGGTCGCGGGTTCGGCACTGCTGAGCCTGCTGCACCTGCCGCAGACGGCGATCCGCTGGGCGGGTATCGTGCTGCTCGTGGCCGTGGGCATCGGCATGATCGTCCCGAAGGTTATGGAGGTCCTCGAGCGGCCCTTCGCGCGCCTGGCACCCCGTACGACGGGCAACAGCGCGGGCTTTGGCCTGGGCCTGGTGCTCGGCGCGGCGTTCGTCCCCTGCGCGGGGCCGGTACTGGCCTCGGTCATCGTCGCCTCGAACACGGGCCAAGTAACGTGGCGCATCGTCGGTCTGGCGGTCTCCTTCGCGGTCGGCCTGTCGATCCCGCTGCTCGCCGTGGCCCTGGCGGGGTCGGGTGTGGCCGCGAGCCTGAAGGCCCGCCAGCGCCCCCTGCGTATCGCCGCCGGCGTCGCCATGATCGCCCTGGCGGTCGGCATCGCGACCGACGCGCCGGCCGCCCTGCAGCGCATGATCCCGGACTACACGGCGTCCCTCCAGGCGGATGCGGGCGAAACATGCGAGACCGGTGCCTGCGACCCCGAGACCGAGGTCGAGGCCCGCGGCGACTTCGCCCAGTGCGCCCGCGGCACCGGCAAGGACTGCGGTGCTCTGCCCGAGATCAACGCCTCCGAGTGGATGAACTCCCTCGGCCAGCCCACCGGCACGGTGACTCTCGTGGACTTCTGGTCGAGTTCGTGCACGAACTGCCAGCGTGAAATCCCCGAGCTTGAACGCATCTATGAGAAGTACAAGAACTACGGCCTAGTCGTGGTCGGCGTCCACTCGCCGCAGCAGCCCCACGACCGTGACCCCGCCGTCGTGAGCGGCGCGATCGAGAAGCTGGGCATCACGTACCCGGTCGCGCTGGACCCGGAGTTGGCGGCGTTCCAGACCTACGGCGCGACCGCCTGGCCCACACACTACATTGCGGGTGCCGACGGCCAGCTGCGCGAGGTCGGCCGCGGCACCAAAGGCGTCGAAGACCAGATTCGCGCCCTCCTCGCCGAGGCCGGGGCAACTCTTCCGGACTGATCAGCCTGTCAGGGCGTTGTAGTAAGCGGCGCAGCGAACAGCTCACCAGCATCCACGCGGGCGGCTACCAAGAGGTGGCCGCCCGCGTGCTGCGCCCTACCGTCGCGATGCGATGCGACGCGATGCGACGCGACGCGGATAGGTTACGCGCTTGCGGATAGGTTATTAGCCTATCCGCGTGTTCATAACCTATCCGCGTCTTCATAACCTATCCGCGTGCCCACAACCTATCCGCGAACGCATGCCGGCACGCGCAACCACGGCCTCGTACCGATCAGTGCCAATCGGCGTTAGCGACAGCCCAGGTACCGTCCTCCTGCTGAATGAGGGTCAGGAACACCAACTCGTGGACCGGTTCGTGCGAGCCGTCCGCGTAGGAGCGCGTAAAGCTGACGAGGCGCACCCACTGATCGCCTTCGCGCTTGAGAGATTCCCTGCCTTCGACGCCGATGCTCTCAATCGTGACGGTGGTGTGGGAGCGGTTCGGCACGAGCGGCAGGAACTCACCCTGTCCCCTCTCAAGCTCCGGGGTCGGCGTGTGCATACGCTGCAGATCGGGCGTTTCGTAGACGCTCGCGCGGATGGATGCGAACGCGTTCGTGACGTCGCGCGACGCATCCCACGTCTGATTGGTGATGACGTAGGCGGAGCACACCGCGTCAGGATCCTTCCGATTAACGGCGGACGGGTCGGGCAGGAGATCATCGAGCCACTGAACCGACGCGGGGTGCAGGCAGGTGCCGTCGGGTGCCGAGGTGCCGTCCTCGCACGGGGGCATGGTCGAGGCCGTGGCCTCCGGGGTGGGAGCAGCAGCCTCGGGCTGGGACTCGGTGTAGGGTGCCTGTGAAGCCTCGCCGGACGATGTCTCCCCGCTCATTCCTCCGTGTGAATCGGCGCTCGCTTTCGAAGCCGCGGTTCCTGACTCCATGTTCGTCAGGAATGTGCGCACCATGAAGAAGCCACCCACGGCCAGGACGAGGGCGATGGCTGCAATAAATGCAATGGCAATGATTGTCACTCGCTCACCGCGTGCGATCTTTGTCAGTGGGTTCATGTGCGTCCTTACTTCGTGTTGTGTATGCGCGTAGCACCGCCTGTGGCGCGTGGCGTTCACTGGTCTCTTTGTGCGCGACCGATACTCACGAGTTGGCACCCGGAATGACGCATTCGACAAGGTCGCCGGGATCCTCACTGTCCGCAGACCGCGCAGCTGCTGACCGACATGTCAACAATCCCACCCTAGTCCGTGACGCGAGCAACAAACAACCTCATCCCATTGTCAAGACGCGTTTGTCGGCCAGATATCGGCCTCGCGGCCCACCATGGCCTCGCTACCCGACCCAAGATCGCCCCCGATCTAGACCCCGCCACCCGACCCAGGCCTCGTTACCCGACCCAAGATCGCCCCACGCACCTTAACCACTGAACTGCCTCCCGTTTCTTGGACATCGAAATTGAAGTCCAGGGAATGGGAGGCT
>ERZ651108.785-NODE-785-length-15106-cov-5.233008_pt1 | contig 15106 bp, 15 predicted proteins | sample MGYA00512173_ERZ651108 | MGnify/ENA metagenome assembly ERZ651108 | reverse complement strand
CGCTCCTTACTAATGTGCTAGAACATTATTTCTGTTATTAAGTTTTGGAGCGTAGTGCTGTCTAGTTTGTTCGCTTAGTGCTCAACGATTATAGCTTTTCTAGCCAGATAGCGCAAAGAGTTTGGACAGCTGGGACAACAGTAGTAATCGAACCATGGTTATCGTATGCCTTGTACCAGAGTTTGCCAGTTGAGTCATAAGCGTATTGATACACGACAAGCCAGTGATTCTTATATGGGCTACCTAGAGCGGCTGTGGTTCCTACGACAACAGGTACGCCGTCTTCAAGAAGTCCTGGTACGACCTTTTCACTAAATAAATTAAAGTGTGTCTTATAACCGTATTTCTTCCACTCGTTATTGAGTCCGCGTTGGACGTCCCAATAGAAAGTTCCGCGATATGGCAATGCGTATTCAATCGACGCCTCCATACTCTCTAATAAGTCGTCCATCGATTGTGTGACGACACCTTCGCGTTTCGCCATGAGGACTGTTAACGAAGCAGCCGCATACGTTCCGCAGACTCCTGGTGTCTTTTCATTCACGTAAGCTTTGAACGGTTGCATATCCCCTTCAGGAAGCCCTCGCCATTCAACGTTCTCTTCTAAAGTGTGTTTCTTCTCCCACTTCATTCGCATTCTCCTTATTGTTCAAACTGATCGTCTTTATTTTTCAAAATGATATTCTTTCACTTGTAAGTTTTCATCGAGGTCAAATACAAGCGGAGTTCCGGTTGGAATTTCGAATTTCAAGATTTCGTCTTCGCTAAGGTTGAGTAAGTATTTCACCAAGCTGCGAAGTGAATTACCGTGCGCTACGACTAGAACGTTCTTGCCATCTAATAAATCCACCGCAATCTTATCTTGCCAAATTGGAAGCACGCGGTCCAAGGTTGTTTTCAATGTTTCGCCTTGAGGAAGGTCCTTCACTTGTAGATGTTTGTAGCGTGGGTCTTGCGCTTGTTTCGCCGCTTCTTCCTCGCTGAGAAGTGGAGGCATCACGTCGTATGAACGTCTCCAAAGCAACACTTGTTCGTCGCCGTATTTTTCACGTGTTTCTTGTTTGTTTAGGCCTTGTAAAGCTCCATAGTGGCGTTCGTTTAATCGCCAGCTCTTTGTTTCTGGTAAATAGTCTTGATTTAATTCAGACAAGACGATATGACCTGTGTGGATGGCTCTTTTAAGAACTGATAAATACACATGATCAAATTGAATGTTTAATGAGCGGAGTACTTTCCCTGCATGATGGGCTTCTTCTACCCCTTTATCCGTCAATTCCACATCGCTCCAACCAGTAAATAAATTGAGGGCATTCCATTCACTTTCTCCATGTCGAACAAATACTAATTTCATGTTCATTCCTTCTTTCTGAATTTCTACTTTCATTGTACGCCTGTTTTCAGAAACTTTCAAAGAACGGCGCCCAATATCGTGCTATTTGCCCTCTATCGTGATTTAGTGGTAAAATAAGCTGATATCTATTTCATTAGATGATTGGTAGAAAAACTACCTGAAAGGAAAATTATGAAACTACTTACGATTATCGAAAAGATAAAACGATTCTCGAATCAGGACTTAGCGCTGTACTTACTCATTATCAGTAGCTTCCTTCCGTTTTATTTATTCCTAACATTGTTCGTCTTATATATCATCCTTCTCGCCTTTACGGGAAAATTAAAACAAGTATTTAAAGACTTAACACAGCATCCGTTCTTACTGGCGTTTATCGGATTTAGCTTTATCGTATCGATGGTTGCCGGCAACTATATCGGGGCTGTCATCTCGGTTGGATTCGTGATGTATGCGATATTCTTTAAATACTATCAAAGACGATTGACACCGGACTTTTTCCATATCGTTCTACAGACGGTCTTACTCCTCAGCATTTTCGCCGCGGGATTTGCGTTCTTAGAACACTATGAAATCGTTCATAAATTTAACTACACCTTCCTCTCACCGAAGATGCAAGTATGGCACCAAAACCGTGCGGAAGTAACGTTCTTTAATCCGAACTACTACGGAATTATTTGTTGCTTCTGTATTATGATTGGCTTCTACTTACTCAGCATCACGAAGAGTTGGTTCTGGAAGTTCATCGGCGCTGTCGCGATTGGGATTAACCTATTCGGCCTCAGCTTCACGCAAAACCGAACAGCTTTCCCAGCGATTATCTGTGGAGCGATTATTTACCTCTTCACGACCATTCGTAACTCGAAAGCATTCTGGCTCAGCATCGCCGCATTTGCAGTGGGACTCATGTTCCTCTTCTCAAATGACATTGGCGTTCGTATGGGAACCCTCGACTCTTCGATGGAAGAACGCGTTTCGATTTGGAATGCCGGTATGGTTCTCTTTAAACAAAATCCATGGTTCGGTGAAGGGCCTCTGACCTACTTGCATAGTTTCGCAAGAATCGGAGCTCGTTACCACGAACATGCACACAGTTTATATATCGATACCATTTCAAGCTACGGGATTATCGGAACATTGCTTCTTGCGATTTCTACCCTTAAACCTGTACGCATGCTTTTAGAAATGAGTCGCGATCCAAAGAAACGTCCTATCGTTGGACTTTACGTTTCGTTCATCGTTGTACTCTTCGTTCACGGTATCTTCGACGTAGCCATCCTTTGGGTACAAAGTGCATTCCTGTTCTTACTCGTAATGACAAGTATTCCAATGTGGATGAAACAAGAAGAAAACGTCATGCCACATAAATAAACTACAAAAAATAAATCCCAAGATTCACGGCTGTGAACCTTGGGATTTTTTGGTTGCTCTTATTTTGTTAAGTTACGGATGTTTTTGAAGATGTCTTTATGGTTTTCAATCTTCGTATCATTTCCGATAACGACAAACGCATTTTGATCCATGATGGCTTTCATCGTTGGAGCGTATGCGCGTACCTTTTCAGGCGTTACCGCTAAGATTTCATCACGGAACTGTTGCACTTTCTCTTGTGTCAAATGAGTGAAGTAACGCGTAAACGCTACTGCCCCTTTTTGAGCGGCTGAAAGTGGACGGTCAATCGTGCTAAATGTACCAATCAAGTTCTTTTCAAACTCAGCTTCAGATAAGTTGAAGTTTTCTAAGTACTCTACTTGTCCATCATAACGTTCGAGCGTTTCAACGATATTTGGGTCGCGGTAAGAAAGACCTGCGACGTCCCCTTTATCGGTGATCACACTCATACCGCCGTATGCCCCACCTTGAACACGAACCGTATTCCATAAGTAATCAAGTCCTAGAACTGATTTCAAGAATAAGTTCATACCGTTCACTGGAACACCAAGAAGCGTTTGGTTATATCCTTTTGCGACATAGTTGATTTCTTGCGCTGTCTTGAACCCTTCGTTTAACACTTCCACTGGATTTGTGAAGGCTTGTTTTTCAACTTTGTGGTTTCCAAGATGCTTGAAGAAGTCCTCTGACACTTGTTTGAAGTGGTTGAAGTCTTCTTTACTTCCGACAAAGGTTGCCACTAATTGGTCAGTTGTTAAAATGGTTTCTAACACAGCTTTCAAGCGGTCGATAAAGGCTTGAGGGTTTTCGTCAAAACCAGCCACCACATCGCAAATAAAGTCGTAGTAGTCGATTCCTTCAAGCGATTGTAAGTATTTCGCGCCTTCGTAGTAGTAAGACTCTAAACGACGAAGGGCTGCCACGTGTGAACCATAGTTGAAGTTCATTTCTAAGTCGGCTTTCACATTGAGTAAGAGCTCTTTAATCTTCTCAACATCGTCTAAGTTTGAACGGTGAACCACTTCTTCAATCAAGCTTAAGAGTTGTGGTTGGTATTCAGACAAGGCCTTACCGCTCACGGTGAATTTAGGATAGTAGATGTTGTCCGCTACTGATTCCGTAATCACGGTCGCGTTTGTGCCGATGCCACCTGTGTAGAAGTCGATTTCTGTGCTGAGGGCTTCGTCTGTGAAGTTTTCTGTTCCGACTTCCCCTAGTACTTCCGTTAAGAAGGCCACGACTGGAATGTCTTCTGTCTTCACGCCTGATAAATCAAAGTAATATTTCACGTAAGAAATGCCGGCAGTGAAGTCTTCATAGTGTAAGAAGGTTGGTTTGCCCTCTTCTGCTTCCACAGTTAATGGTAAAGGTTTTACTTCGCGGTCGATATCTTCGATTGAGAGTTTTGGTAATTTCGCCAAATCTTCTTCCTTATCTGGAGTCGTTTGACGTTCGAGGAGTTGTTGCGTTTGTTCTACAAGAGCTGCCACTTCTTCATCAGATAATGACGCTTTATACGCCGCTAACTCTTCTTTCAACGCTTCATCTTTACGGTCACCAAGTCCTGGTTCTGGAGCTAAAGTGATAACCGCTGCATGCGTATTGTCGAGTAAAGTCGTTTGGATTAAACGTTCGAAATAGCCGTTTGCCATTTCTTCTTGCATCTTATCTAACACGCGTTGGTATTCAAACGTTGCGAATACATCCCCACCGTATAACCAGCTTGTAAGTGAGTTTAGAGAATACAAGATTCCTTTTGGAGTTGCCCCTTCAAGCGCTGTTAATTCTTTATAACGGAACGCTGCTTTATTAAGGGCTGCTTGAATCGCTTTTTGCGGAATGCCTTCAGCCACTAAACGTTTCAACTCGTTTTCGATAATGGATACGAATTGTTCTTTCGCTTCTGGGTTTGTATCTTTTAGGACGATTTCAAAAATTGGTGAGTATGTCGCTGCCCCAAATCCACCAGACACATCAGAACCAAGGCCTGATTTCAAGAGAGCTTTCTTAATTGGAGCCGTGTTAGAACCAAGAAGGAGTTCATCTAATACGCCTAGCGCGATGAGTTCTTCAGAGTTTGTGCCCTTACCTGCTGCCCAAATATACGCTAAGAGGGATTTATTTTCTGTGGATTCGTCTTTAGAAATTGAGAATTTCGCTTCTAATTCACGACGCTCGCTGAAAGGTGTTTGTTCCACAGATTCGAATTCGTAGTCTTTAGCTTCAAACGCATCGAAGTACTCAGTCAATTGCGCAAACGCAGTATCTAAGTCTAAGTTTCCGTAAAGCGTCACACGCGCATTGCTTGGGTGATAGTACTTGTCATGGAACGCCACAAACTCTTCTTGCGTTAAGCTAGGAATCGCAGCTGGCATCCCACCAGAAATATGTTTGTAGACCGTATCTGGGAATAACGTTGGTTCAAACAGACGGTATAATTCAGAGTCCGCTTGTGAGAACGCCCCACGCATTTCGTTGTACACCACGCCTTTATAAATCAATTCATCATCGGCGTTTTCTAAGTGATAGTGCCATCCTTCTTGCATCAAGATTTGTGGATCGTGCTTGAAGTTTGGATAGAATACCGCATCCAAATACACAGACATCAAGTTGTTGAAGTCTTTTTGGTTACGAGACGATACCGGATAAACCGTCTTATCAGAGTACGTCATCGCATTTAAGAATGTATTCAGCGAGCCTTTTAATAATTCCACGAATGGCTCTTTTGACGGATATTTCTTCGAACCATTTAACACAGAGTGCTCGATAATATGCGCAATCCCGTTATCATTATACGGTGGCGTACGGAACGCAATATTGAACGCCTTATTATCGTCTTCGTTTTCAAGGTATAAGACCTCTGCGCCAGTCTTATCATGTTTGTACAAATAACCGACAGAACGAATATCTGGCAAGTCTCTTTTTTCAACTAAAGAGTACCCTTTAAAATTCTTTGTCATAAAATTCCTCCTTCAAGGCTTTTCACCCATTCTACCACTTTTAGCGCAAAAAAAGAAGATAAGGGCCTACTTCTTACATAAAGTAAAAAACTCAAAATTCACTCCTCACAGTGAATTTTGAGTTTTTGGAAATTTGTGTATGCAAAGTCTTATTTAACTGGATACTTCTTAAGATTCTTCACTAATTTTTTAGCAATGATTTCATCAATATCCATATCTAACTTTTCTGCTAGTGTATAACAATAGATTAAAACATCCGCTAATTCTTCTTCAATATCTTCACGTTTTTTCTCCACGACAGATTCTGGGTCAGTCCATTGGAAGATTTCTAATAATTCAGCAGCTTCTATTGAAACTGAAAGGGCTAAATCTTTCGCATTATGGAATTGTCTCCATTTATGATCATCATGAAACTGATTAATCAATTTCATACTTGGATTATTTTCATTTGCCATTATTTTTTTCTCCTTGTCTACGCATTAATTCTTCTTGAAGCGCTGGATCAACTGCATAAATATAGAGTCCCTTCACTCCACGAGTTAATAATACATTCAGCTCATTTTTTAATAATCGTTCCCCGAATTTCTGTTTTCTTCCATCCGATAACGTTCTATTTCTGACTGCTTTTTCGTTCTTACTATTTTCAGGAACAAACTGAATTTTCTCATCTCTAAAAACTACAGATGGTCCAATTATCACTCCTACATAGTTTAAATCAAATCCCTGAATTGTAAAAGTCGAACCTACTTCACCTATTGTTTGAGGCTGTTCTGCCCATGCTAAAGATTTATAATTGATCGATTTTTTATTCTCTTTCTTCAATTGTAAATTCCATGGTAGCGACCAATCTCCAATAGTAACATCCCAAGTACCTTCCTCTTTCTTGTTACCACTATATTCCCAGTCAAATGTGGCAACTATTCTAGACAATCCAATATCTTCATTTTTGTTTTTTTCTACGATTGCTGTTTCTAGTTCTTGAGGTGATTCAAAAATACGTAAATCATACCCTAACTCATCGTGAGGAATTGGTCCAACTTCTTGTAAGTCAATGATATTTCGAATCCACTGCACAGTCTCTTTACTTGAATGAATTCGCATTTGATTCTTCAACTCAATATAATTATTTTCGTTTTGACACATTCCCTTATATTTATCTAAGAGTTCGTCTTCCCAAATTTGTTCAGTTGAAAGGATTTGATTTTCATCAAAAACAATCACAACTACTTTTGCTTTCTCTAGGAGATCATCTAATTGATTTTTCCCTCTATAAGACTGCTTCCCTTGTGTCCATAACAAATGTGCTTCATCTACGATAACAACATCAACAGGATTTTCTGCTGAATGGTTATTAATAAAACTAGTTGGTTTTTGAACATACTGCTCTTTGATACCTAGTTTTTTCGCTATTTCTTTGTAAACTGTTAATTGTTGTTCGTGATTAACTAGCAGATACGTTGAAATTCCGCTAAAAACAGATTCTCCCTGCTCTTTTTTACTTTCTCGGAACAAATCATAAAAGAGATTACTCATTAGAACTGTCTTTCCAGAACCTGCTTCACCATTCACCATTATTAGTTGGTGTGGAGTATCTTTTCTAGTATTAGCTACATTTTCAAAAATCTTGAGCATAATTCTATCTTTTGTTTGTAATTGTTCTTGAGTTAATTTATGAAATGGAGAAGCTTTAAAAACAGCTGCATCCTCTATCCGTCTTCGTGTTGGAAAAATAGTATTATTCTTTCGATGTAACTCTCCCCATATTTTTGAGAAAATCGGCTCCATCTGGTCAGACGTATAATACTCATTCTGTTCATTCGTACGACGATTATAAACATTTTTAACAGCATCTACACTGCTTAAGTAATGCATTAACTTATTTTCGATATCAAGTGTTAACGATTTATTAAATAATTCGTGCCCAATCACAAACATATTGGCATCATCTCTATTAGACAGCTTTTCCCAATCTTCTCGTTCTTTACTATCTTGTTTAAGATGTTGGTCTGTACGACGTCTTATATCAGTTGTTTCACCAATATAGACACTAACCTTCTCTTTTTCTGGATGATGAACAATATAAACTGTTGGATAATTAAAAATTAATTTCTCATGTTTTTCTTGAACTCCATCATAATGAGGTTCCATTTTATGCTCATACTTTAATTCGTATATAACAGGATTCGCGATTCTTTCCACCCTAAAGGCTCCTTTTTTCGTAATAAATTAATCATAATACGAATTAAAGCAGTTTTCAATTTGAACTTCTAACTTTTTATCGTATATCACAATTCAAGAAAAACTTAAAATGTCTTCTCTTTCAATTTTATCTCAATTTCATATCCGTTTAGTCGAGCTAATTCCACAAGAGTCATAATGGTTGGATTATGATGTCCTGCTTCTAATCTTGCTAAAAAGGCTCTCTTTACATCTAACTTTGCTGCAAATTCTTCCTGTGTCAATTGATGATTGACCCGCAATCGAATCGTCCTCAAAGCTACTTTTTGAAGAGACACTTCTCGAAGTAAGTCTTCTTCGAAACTAGGATAAATCGATGATAACTTCATAAACTCTCGTGTTAAATAAGAAGTCACTGCCATCCACCCCTTCTTTAGTTCTTGATACAGGTATTTTTAAACACTGTCTTCCTTTATAATAGAATCCCCATTTTTCGATTATCTCCGGTGTCACACCTTCATCTTCTAAGATTTTATAGACTGCCGCCAATCTAATCATCTCGTCATATTCAAGCGTTTCTAAACGATCCACTTTCTTTTTATCAACCCTAAATTTCTTACCCATACCTATTACCTCCCTTTGACCTAAATGTAACATATAAGTTACGTAACTTATATGTTACATTTTGCTTTTTTCTAGTACTATTTTGCTAAAAGTATTAACTGTATTATCCTACGTTATTTTCACTAACTCGTATACATAATTTTCCCGCTTTACCTAAACAAAAAAGAGTAGCTTTTGCTACTCATTTTTGTTTAATGTCGTAAGTTTCTAACGTACCGAATAGTAATTATTATTATTTTCGTCTGAATAAATCACCATATTCTTCAATTAGTTTTTCTAAATTCTTTCCTCTTCTTAGATTAATAATAAATTTCTCTAAAATAACTTGCTGATACATTTTATCAGTCTTAAGGAAATTACTGATACTTGTAACACGTTGCTTTTCATATTCTGATTCATATAAATCATTAATATGAACAATCAAATCATAAAGAAGATCTTCAATTTTTTCATCGATATCATCGCCGTGATAATTTGAAATGAAATATCCATATTCGAATTGATCTAAATCCTTTTCAATACTTTGATTTCTAACATCAAAATCGTCGTTTACAACCCTATAGATAAAACCTATTAATGCTATAATGCACAACTTGGCATTACTCAACACATTCATTTCTTCTACGCTCAAAGCGTTCTTTGAATAACCATCTTCAAATCTTTTAATAGTTTCATCTACACGTTTATTCAATTGAATCAAATCTACAAGGAAATCAATTTTATGAGGATGCTTCCCGTATTGTTGATAAAATATTCTATTATAATGCGAGTTATTAGAAAATAACGACTTTTTATTAGATCTCGCAGTTCCTGGTTTCTGAATTACAAATGAATAATACAACTGCGCTAAGTCATCATTCTTTAGTTTTTTATCTTTAAATTTTTTAGGAGCCGAAATACCTCTTTTAATTTCTAAAAAATAATCTCTTTCTAACAGCAATTTTTGTAATGCAATCATTTCAGGAGAATTAGATTTTAAATCTCTAGGTTGAATTGGTTTTTGTGAATTTGTAGTCTCTGCGATTTCATTATAGAATCTCATCGTTTCTTTATTATCTAGCTCTTCTGTACTTTTTACAATCTTACATAAGACATAAAAATCCTTAGAATTGTCTTTTAAGTTCTTTGAAATTAGTGTAGTAGTTTGTCCACCATTAACAATTGAAAAGTTATACATTTTTACAGTATTTCCATCAAATATATAATCCTGACATGCTATCGTAAGACCATTGTTCTTGAACCAAAAATCATCTTTTTCATGAAGAATTGTATTTTTAATAGCTTCATCAACATTTTTTGCTTTAACATATCTTCTGATATTTAAATTAAATAAGCCTGATGTTTCAAATCTATCAAAAGCATTTTTCAAACTTACAGCACTGATATTAAATACACTACCCTCATATTTTTCCGATCTGTAGTTTAAAATATTCTTTGATTTATCAATATCAAAACTGAACTCTGATACAACATTTAGCTCTTTTTGAAGATCTTCTATAACCTTTTCAATATCACTAACATCATAAAAAATTAAATCAGAAAAAATATTTTTATCTCTTACTCTATCTCTTACTTTGATTTGATCAAAATTAGATAAAGATGAAAAAATAACCTCAATATTTCCCTCATTTTCTTCGTTAAGTCTATCTAAAACATTAAGAACCTTTTTCTTCATATCTCTACTAAATTCTGTTGTAGCACCACTATAAAAGGCTTTAATCGTACTAATTATTTTTTCGATTTCTGCGCAGACAGAATTTACATCACAGTTATTTGAATATTTATTTTGTCCAATAACTACTTTGCCATTATCATCATCAAAATAAACAAAGTCGATTCCTCCATCTCTTGAACCATCTGTAATATTCTGAGATGTTAATTTATTCCAGTTTTCTCTATAATCAATACTGTTGTAACAAAACAATGAACAAATTAAATAATCAAACGCTCTTTCTTCAGAAATCTCGTCTCCCTTTGAATCTGCTATTTCTATTATTTTACTAATTTCTGATTCAATATAACTCAAATTGATCACCCTTCTTTTAACCTTTATCTCACAAAAAATGATTGCGCTTTCTAAATTATATATGATCTTAAAATGATTGTCACTATTATTTTTATAAATTAAATAGAATTTTATTCATTATTATGAATTTATTTGGTTATAATCCTGTTATATCAACTATCTTTCCCTTTTACAGAAATCTTATTCGTGAAGTTATTCTAGAAGATATCTGGAATCGAAGTTATTTAGATTAATATTTCATCAAGATAAACAAAGACCACTTGCATTTCACTGCAAGTGGTATTCTTTTTTCTGCACTTTTCTTTCGTACTCTCCCCTAATTCGTCCCAATACTCATGGTTTCTGGTAAGGTGCTGCCGCCGTCGATGACGATTTGGCTTCCTGTGAGGTAGCTGGCTTCGTCACTTCCTAGGAAGGCGAAGAGTTCGCCGACTTCGAGTGGGTCTGCCAAGCGTTTCATTGGCACGCCTACTGCGATGTCTTGGATGGCACTTTCTGGGTTGTCTGGGTTGGATTCGATCGCCATCTTTTCAACCATTGGTGTACGCGCATATCCGAGTTGTGAGCAGTTCACGCGGATATGACGGTCTGCGTATTCGACAGCCAAGCATTTTGTTAAGCCAACGAGTGCTGCTTTTGTCATGGCATAAGCTGCTTCTCCGGCATCGGCTACGATATCCCCTGTGACTGATGAAGCAATGACGATGCTACCACCGCCTTGTTCCAGCATATAAGGGATGACCGCTTGACAGCTATTCCATACGCCTTTGATATTCACATCGATATGGAAGTCGCGCATTTCATCGCTCATTTCTTCAAATGGAGCCAAGCGACAAACCCCAGCGTTGCAACAAGCCACGTTCACTTCCCCAAAGGCGTCTTTTGCCTTCTTGGCTGCTTCTTTCATATGGTCTTTGTTTGAGACATCTCCGACATAAGTGACGATTTCTGCGCCATATGTTTCTCTTAATTCTTTCGCCGTTTCTTCGACTTCTGGTAATAAGTCGACTAGGCACATCTTAGCGCCGTATTTGGCATAGACCGTTGCGATTCCCTTTCCGAGTCCAACGGCTGCTCCAGTGATAAGTGCTACTTTTCCTTCTAATTTTTTCATGGTTTTCTCTCCTTTACTTGAACTTTTCTACACCTCCAGTGTACCTTTTTGAAAACGGTTTATCAATCTTATTTTCTATGTTTTTAAGTTTTAATCCTAACCTTATTTGCTTTCTATAAATGACTATCTTTATATTTTGCATTTCACATCTATTTTCAATACGATAGTGTCAAAGAAATCTAGGAGGTGAACAGATGGCAAAGTCTGAAATACTAACGCTACAAATTGACTCCAATCTAAAAGAACAAGCAGAAGCCCTATTTTCAAGTTTAGGGTTGACTCTAGAAGAGGCCATCACTCTCTTTTTAGAGGCATCCGTCCAACATGGTGGATTACCTTTTTCATTTGAACAGCCTCGTTATAATCAAGAAACAGAACTAGCACTTGAAGAAACTCGTGACATTCTTTCTGGAGAGATTCAACACTCTACTACTTCTGTCGATGAATTAATTGAAGACTAACTCTCAGCATCCAGTCACTCCTCGGAGTGGCTTTTTTTGTACAAAAAAATCGCCTTCCAGAAGGCGTGCCTTCCGTCCAGCGATGGTTTTGTGTTATTTAATTATTCTTGCCCTTTGACTTCTGGTGTTGCGACATCCTCACCAAACCACTTCTGGCTGATTTGTTGGAAGATGCCTTCTTGATAAAGTTCCTTGAAGGCTTGGTTCAGCGCTTCGAGGAGTTTCTTATCAGCAGGACGTACCCCTACCGCAAAGGACTCACTCTCGAATCCTGAAGGAATGGTGTCGTACTCGTCGGCAATGCCTTCTGTTGTGAGGTAGTAATCCGCGTATACACGGTCGATAAGCAAGGCGTCGATACGGTCATTCTTCAAGTCGATAATGGCCTCGTTCACGCTTTGGTATTGGTCGGCGTCCCCGCCTTTGACACGGTTCTTCAACACTTCTGGATGTTCTTCAAAATCCAACATCCCTGAAGAGCCGTTTTGTGCGCCAAGGACTTTCCCTGTCATATCTTCTACCGAGTGAATGCCACTCGTTTTCTTCACGACTAAGATTTGCGTATTTTGCATATAGGGAATCGTGAAGGCGACTTTCTCGCGGCGTTCGTCTGTGGCCGAATACCCATTCCAGATAGCGTCAATCGTGCCGTTTTGGAGTTCCGTCTCCTTCATATCCCAGTCAATCGGTTGGAAGTGAACCGTGATACCGAGTTTCTTCGATACGTACTGCGCGAGTTCGATATCAAAGCCGGCATAGTCACCATTCTTTTCCTCGAAGCCCATCGGTACAAAGGTATTATCGAAGCCGACCGTGATGCTCTTTTGTTGTTGGTATTTATCCCAGTTATCGACTTTTGGATTGCTTGCCAGTTGCGTGCAGCCTGCAAGACTCATGACTGCCACCCCTACAAGCGCCAAAAGCCCTAGGATTCCTTTTCGTTTCTTCATAGCGGCCTCCTATTTCGGTTCGAACGTCAATAATTCGTCCGCGATATTCTCAGCAAAGGTTAAATCGTGGGTCACGACGATTTGCGTCATTCCGAGCTCCTTGTTTTGGAGGATTAACTTCTCTACTTCTAGGCGAAGGGCTGGGTCAAGCGCTGACGTTGGTTCGTCGTAGCCGATGATTTCAGGGTCAATCATCATCGCACGGGCTAAAGCCACCCGTTGTTTTTGTCCGCCTGAGAGTGAATATGGGAACGCGTCCTCGTGTTCAGCTAGGCCGAGGCGTTCTAAGAGTGCGCGTGCCTTCGCGTTCGCTTCTTCTTGAGGCATGCCATTCATTTTCACCGGAGAAATCGTTAAGTTTTCTAATACGGATAAATGTGGGAATAATTGGAAGTCTTGGAACACGAATCCAAGCAATTGGCGCTTCGAGAGTTCGTCGAGCGCTAAAGGTTCGCCGTTATAGAACACTTCCCCAGAGTCGATTTTTTCAAGGCCTGCTAACATACGCAGTAAGGTTGTTTTCCCGCCTCCGGAAGGTCCGACGATGGCCAAGATTTTTCCTTCGTGAATCGTTAAGTTGAAATCGGACAAGATTTGTTTATCGTCGAATCGTTTACTAATATTGCGTAATTCTAACATCTGCTTGTCCTCCTATTTATAATAACTAAATTTCTTTTCAATGCGTTTCGCCACAAGCGTCACAATTCCGATAACGATAAGGTAAATCGCCCCTGCTAGAAACATCGGAACGAGGCTGGCGTCACGGTTGGCTGCGGTACGGCTCGCCAAGATAAGGTCTGAGATTCCAAGCGCGTATACAAGAGACGTATCTTTGACAAGGCTCATGATTTCATTGAAGACACTTGGCAAGACAATCTTCGTCACCTGTGGAAGAACGATATAGCGAATCGTTGCTCCTGGCGTGAATTTCAACACTTTCGCCGCTTCATACTGCCCTTTTGGAATCGTATCGATCCCCCCACGGAAAATCTCCGCAAAGTACGCCGCATAGTTGAGCGTGAAGGCAATAAGCGCTGCTGGAAGTCGGTCTAGACGAATGCCGACACTTGGCAAGACGTAATAAATAAAGATGAGTTGGAGCAACAGAGGAGTTCCGCGCATCACCCAGATGTAGATATGAATGAGCCAGTTGAGTGGCTTCCATTTCAGTTGCATCGCAAAGGCAATGAGAATGCCCAGCGGAATCGAGAAAATGAGCACGAGTGCGAACACTTCTAATGTCGTCACTGCTCCGTGTAATAAGCTTGGTAAAATTTCGAGTGAATAAGACAAATTAAGGCCCTCCATCTGTTGTTTGATGCTTTATAGTATAGCACAACTCATTTATTTGAAAAAGATGAAAGTTTCATGAGAACGGTCTCAGTTTTATAGTTTTTTGATTTCTGCTTTCTCAACAAAAAAAGACTTGCCACACTCGACAAGTCTTATCATTTCACTCTTAAATACTTAATTCAATTCGCTTGAAGAATTCCAAGCGGTCAATACACTCTACACCAATATCCTCTGCAACATCGGGAATCTTTGCACTTCTTACCGGTCCACCCTTGTACAGATTCACATTCTTAGTCTCTTCGGTTACAAGAATATATTTTTCTTCTTTGGCGATGGCCAGTAACCATGCATCCGCTACTGTTTGTTTAGACCATCCATTTGGTGAATCCAATGCTTCATTTTTATAAACTGGATTATTGCGTACGTTATTCAAAACTTCAGCCCACTGCATCCAGTATTTTCGATGGTCAATTGGATTCAATCCACATGTCTCAGTCATATAAGTGTTTAACCAAGCACTATTTTTAGTCTCTTCCATCACAACTCTTGGAACTACTACTTCTTGTTGAAAGGTTTGAACTAATTTCTCCCAAAAACTTGGGAAGTTCCGTTGTGGATAATACCGTTCATAAAATGCAATATAAATATTCGTGTCTAGTAGATACATACCCTATTATCTCTCCCTTAATATTTGATAACCTTTATATCCTACTCCTAATAAACGAAAAGCTTCAGTATACGTAATGCGATCGGATTGAAT
>ERZ651108.784-NODE-784-length-15129-cov-18.825527_pt1 | contig 15129 bp, 20 predicted proteins | sample MGYA00512173_ERZ651108 | MGnify/ENA metagenome assembly ERZ651108 | reverse complement strand
ATTACAAGTATTTCTCGCAATATGAACACTTCTCGGAGAACGGACAAGGGGATGTGCTCGCGTCGTCGAAAAAGGACGGTAATGATAATATCCATTTACCTTCGCCCATCCAAGCATTGAGCGCTGGGGTGGAGATTGTGATGAATAATCATGACAAATAACGAATGGTAACAGTATCAAAGACGTTATCCAAGATTCTAAGATAATAGGTTGCAAGCCAAAGTAATACGATATGAGCTTACGTATCTTGTCTGCTTTCAGATTATGTAAACCATGTTCACATTGCCCATTGTCTGCAACTCATTGACTGTGGCATTAACCTCTACATTCAAAAGGAACAACTTACATTATTGGACGAAGAAGGACATCCGTCCCTCCTTGCCCCGATAATGATAGCCACACTTTCTACCTGTGCGCAGTTGGAACGTGATAATATCTCATTCCGATTGCAGTCAGGAAGGAAACGGTATATAGAGAATGGTGGAAAACTCGGGCGCAAGGTTGGTTCTGTAAAAACGGAAGAACAGATGAAAGCCGAATATAGGGAAGTAATAAGTTTACTCCGCAAGGGGTATTCCATTCGGGATGTGGCGAAGTTCAGTGGTAAAGAGGTAAGTACCGCACAACGAGTGAAGCGATTACTAAAAGTACAATTACAGCAATAAAACTATTAATTTTACGTTCTTTTCAAAAAAAGGGTTGTGTAATAGTGGCTTAAAGGCTAAAAGCATTACCTTTGAATGCTGTTAAATATGGTAATGTTCAAAGTCATAATTTGTGATTTTGGAAAAATGAATATAAATATGACAGATAAAATAGAAAAAAAGGAGAGCAGCGAACTGACCACAGAAAGTGACCAGTTGGTTGGTGTTGGCAATATAGAGCCTCTAATAAAAATCATTAGAGGACAACAAGTTATGCTTGACCGTGACCTTGCCACACTTTATGGCGTTGAAACAAAGTGTCTTAATGAGCAAGTAAAACGTAATATTAAACGATTTCCAGAAGATTTCATGTTTCAATTGACCAAGGACGAATATTTAAGGTCGCAAATTGCGACCTTAAACGAAGGACGCGGACAACATTTGAAATACATGCCTTACGTATTTACTGAAAACGGAGTCGCTATGCTTAGTAGTGTTTTACGTTCTGACGCTGACGGTTGTGGTGAGTATTATACGAATAAGGGTATTTGCCTCGGAACAGATAAGAAAAATAACAATTCACGTACTCCGTTATCCTCAAGCAATTTATAAACAGAGGTAAAAAGCGGCTTAATATCGGTAATATCCATGACTGCCATATTGGAGACTGCTTTTGTAAATGGCTTATTTCTTTTTAATGCCATCAGACTTGTTTCATTCGTAGCGTCTGCTACACAAAACTCAATATTATCGGCATACCGTTTTTGACGCTTTTTTGCCAGTTCCACCATTTTCTCACTATAATCAAAAGCCAAAACAGAGACAGCTTTTTCTGCAAGATATGCAGAATAATTTCCATTTCCACAGGCAACATCTAAAATATAGTCTGTTGGATCAGGATTTAGAAGCTCTGTTATTTTGGGGCGGACAACTTCTCTGTGAAAATCATTTGATTCATCCCCCATTGCACAATCCCAAAATTCAGCGTTTTGATTCCAGATTACTTTACTTTCTTCCTTTGAATACTGCATAATATCCTATTTCTGCAAAATTACTTTTTCTCCTTCGCCCCATGGCTCCTGAAATGCGTGATAATGATGTTCCAATATTTCATCTGTTATCACAAACGGCGAATTGGCATTTAAGACCTGATTTCTTTTATAGAGTCTTTTTTGCAAAAGCTCCTTACTGGCTTTCATATAGACAAGTTCCGTTTCAGCGCCTGCTTTTCGGATTAGCTCTTTATAAAAGTTCCGATTTTCCTTACTCCAAAAACTAAAATCAATCACAATATCTTTTCCTTGCTGAATCAGGGACAGCAGTTTTTTTTGAAGCGCAGCTTCCACCTGCTCTGACAATTTTTCATATTCTTCTTCCGGATAATCAATTCCCTTTCTCCCATAAAGTTTCCACATTTCTTCGTCAATGGAAAGTCTGATATATCCTTCCTGTTCTTTTTTCTTGGCGTAAGTAGTCTTTCCATAACCACATACGCCGCACATCATAATAACTTTACTCACACACATATAAAGAATTACAATTTCAGGTTTATATCGTTAATCAATATCCTTTTATTCAGCATCAATATGTTTAAATATTTCTGTCACCACCTAAGACTTTGCATCTGCATAATTCTGCACATATTTCCATGTGTTCTGTGCGAGAGTTTTTTCGCAAAAAGCGTATTTGTCCCTTTTGGCGGGAAATAGAATGATTACTAAAATAGGCTTGGCACACAAACCTTGAATGTATATAGAGCCAACATGTTCAATGGACATACTATTGCCATTTAAAGCATGCTCTATATCTTCATGCTCTTGAAAATACATTTTTTGCCCAAGATTCATCATACTCACAGCGAACTATTTCTCCGTTCTGTTCCTCTACTTCTCCAGTGGTCACTTGCTGCAAATATTCATTTGAAGGCATATTATTCTCTCCTTTTTCTAGTTCGAGAACTGGCTTTTGTTGACTATAATTCTACATGTCAATTTCTTCAATGGCCTTATCTAAAAAAATCTTTCCATCCAGATGTTCCAATTCATGACAGAAACACTTTGCCATTTCACCTTTGCCGATTATCACTACTTCTTCACCGTATTCATTCAATGCCTGTATTGTAAACCTCATAAGGTCTGATGGTTTCAGCAAAACGGTCCGGGAAGCTAAGGCAGCCTTCAATACATTCTTGAAGACCATGGCTTTCTAAAATCCGCGGATTTACGAGTTTTAGACGGCAACCGAGAAAATCAATCACAACCAGTCTTTTCAAGATGCCGACCTGATTTGCAGCTATAGCTGCTCCATTATCTGTTTTATGAAGAGTTTCAAGCATTTCTCCAAGTAAGCTGAGGATTTTATTATCAACCACTTTGACTTCTTCGCATCTGCTTCTTAATACCGGATCATTGCCATATCTAATTTTTCTTTTTGTCATTATTTATCTGTTTAATAAAATGAATATATTCTTGATTGGGTATAGCTTAATGATTTGCATTGTCTGTATGGTTATACCGAAGCCTTCTTAATATATGTTCCATGCATAGCTGAGAAATAAATTCAGCATTGTACGTCTTCTTAACAGGCCTGATAAAAACCAAGACTACGAACTTACGGATTTTCTGCGTAAAAGCCAAAGGCTGAATCAACTATTTTACTTTCTAATGCAACAAATTCAGTTAAGATAAAATAGAAATGAAATCTAATTTGCTTTGGTTATGGGTATTTTCACAGAAAGAATCTCATAAAATAACCTGTCGAACGCAGTCTCTGTGATAAAATATGTTGTGTATGGAAGGAACGGCCTGTCTATCGGCTTCTACTGAAAGGCAGTACACAGGTTATAATGCCGTATGGAAGCATACATAATAGGTTCTACTGTAATTAGTGTGAGTTAACATATGTCTAGACCACCATAGAAGAATAGAATCGCTATCCGATAGCGTTCGGCAGTACCATATCCTCTGCCGATGGTCTTGATTTCTTCATACAGACTACAAAGATACGAATTTCGTGCCGCTTAATGCGGGATACGGCATGTTAATTCACACTAAATCCCGCAGAACCACATAATAAATAATGGAATGTATCGCCATGCTAATAGTTCACCTGCTTGTTTTTACGCAAAATAGCATTCGAATTGATACTTTCTAATGTGTGTTTGTCTGAACTATATGGTATTTTCTGTTTCAGCGGCAACTGTTTTCAAAGAACCGGTCTGTATATTACAGCGTTCGTTTCCCATTTTTTGTGGAGGAAAATTTGACCTCTACGGATTTTTCAGCAATTCTTCTCGCATTGAACTTTACTATCTCTATATTAGGTCTATTACTTATATAAATCAAGTGGTGAATCCACTTTAAAAAGTGGTTTCGTTTAACCCAAATTGGTCATTAGAAAAAACTTTTTGTCATTTTCTAATGACCGCCATTAGAAAAATATCTCCGTATATGCTTTATTTATAAATATTTACTAACTTTACCACGAAAAAATATAAACTCCAATCCGGAACTGTGAAATAAAGTTTGGAATCGAGTAGGAGATAAACACCTATGATTAGTGTTTACCTCCTACTCGATTTTGTCAATGTATAATGCTACAAAATAGACAATCGAAATGACCATATAAAGGAAACACAGCAAGAATATCCAAAGCAAAGTCTTTATCCAACCATTCGACAACCATACACCTTCATTCCTTGACATCATATTAGACATATCATAGAAATGGCGAGTAAGGATTTCCATATTCGCCTTTCGGTGGTCTTCAAGAAGGTTGGGCTCATCACTAATGAGTTTCTTTCTGTCATCTGTCAGTTTCTCAATGTCGGCATCATCAACCTTAGCCTTGAATTTTATATCTTTCACTTTGGCAATAAAGCTATCAATGGCTTTTGTAACAGCGTCCGCTTTATAGGTGGCTTTATTCAAGTTGTCCTTTGCTTCCTGTAAGGAAGTTGCTGCCGTTTCAAGTTCTGATTTTGCCGAAGCCAACGTATTTCCTGCATCCTTATAGGCTTGCAGCTGTTGGTCAAACTTGTCCGAAGCCTTATCGGGTTTCGATATTCTTGTCAATCGTATCCTCGAAAAAATTGAAATCCATATCCGAGATTTTACTTTTACTTATTGGCATAACATTAGTTCTATTGCTTGAACATTCGATTATCTGCCATATCCTTGCTTCTTGCGAGGTCTGCACAGGCGATTAGCCATCATAGCGCAGCGATACGCCCAAGACAGTTCATCCTCGTCCTTGTCTCGTCTCCAACCAGAGGTTGCACCACCTCCGCCAACCTCTGCCAGTCCTCTATCGTCCAACCTTGCATTTTCTCCGAGGTTGGGGAAACCTCAATGCGTATCATGTTACGTTTGAGCGGATGATAACGGTTCAACTTGTCTTCAAACTTCTTCTGCAAGGCAAGCATTCTTGCCCACATTGCCGTTGGGGAAATATCATCGGGCAAGAGATTGGTCTTTACAATCTCTGCCTTGTCCTTATCTACTGAGTAACGTATGGCATTTGTGCCATGATTTATCACCTTTGCTTTTGCTATCATATATGTCGTATGTTCTATTGTGTTAAGTATTTCTCTATCTCAATCATGCGGTTCAAGATCACCTCTGCACTTGCTCTCCATCGTTTCATGAAGATCTCGCTGCGGAGAATGTTCTCACGTTCCGTAAGCGGACGTCCTTTGAGAAAGCCGAACAATTTCTGTATATCGCCCCTGGCATCCGATAGGCTGTTCAAAGCCTCTATTTCTTTGTCAGTCAAGCGTTGTTTGGGATATTTGCCCTCCAACCGCTTGCGTGCGTATGCGCTTGTGGTCAGTCCGCAAAGGGCTGCATATTCCGCTATCTCCTTATGAAGTTGCGGTATCAGCCTTACTACCAGGCGGCTCGTGTATTTCGGTGCCTCCTTTTCTATATTTTTCTTATTCATACCAAGTATTGCTTCTATAAAAGTGTGCAACCCAATGCGAGCTTGCGAGCGTTCAAGAAGTCCATTGACACACAGACAAACGAAGTGCGTTTGTATGACATTGGTACTTCTTGCATAGCACTGCTATCAGAGTTTACGCACAAGCACACTACGCACTGCGGTTGCACCAGCTCACAGACTTGTTGTATAACGGTTCTCAAATTACCCAAGCAACAGCAATTGTGGGGCATCCTCCGCTTCCATCTGTTCCTTGAAGAATTGCCTTCTGGCTTCTGCCTCCAGTTCCATGTCAGAGACGCTTGGCTGTGGAACATCTAACGGCACGCAGTTTGTTGCTTTGCATTGAAGTCCGTCATTCCTATCAAGCAAGTCCTAACTAACTCATTCCATCAGTCTGTATCTCATCCATTCGATAAGTAGGATTACGATAGACTATCTTCTCCATCATCTCATTGAGGCGGTCTGCAATTCTGTCCCCATAGCGTTTGCGTATCTCCTTCGGGTCAAGATTCGTTGTCACAATGGTGAAAAGCTAGGCTTCGTATCTCTTTGTCAGCAAGTCAATGACTGGAGTTATGATGTTGCCGTAGTCCATCACCTCAACCAGCTCTGTACCCAAATCGTCAATGGCGAGCATATCATTTTGCACCAGTTCTAGATACTTCGTATGGTCGCTTTTACATAGTTGAGTAATCTGCAAAGCGTCAACAATGGTCAAACCATAACAAGCACCATAGGAACTTCCTGAGTCTGCCGTTGGTCTGCGAATTTGCAAATGCCTTATGAGGTTCTGCAATGCTTTGAGCATTGTTGTCTTGCCGTTGCCGCATCCACCGCAAAGCACCATTTCAAATTTGGAAGAACCAGTGGTGAGCCATTTGGCTATCTGTCTAAGCTGATCATCAATGAACTCGTTATAAACAAATTTTCGATGACGGAACTGCACTTCTGCAATTACCGCTGCCAACAGAAGTTCATACGCTTTATCTTCGTTCACGGGCAATCTAAAACGTGCTATCATAGTCCGCCCCTTCTGTAGAAACTGAACATATTCTACGATTCTCTTTTTGCTTGCTGAATCCATTTTTACTTTCTTTTTTACTGTTGAAATTTTCACTCGACTTCCTTATAAAAAGTTCTTTGTCTTTATCTTTTATAAGTGTCAAGTCATGTGTCAAACCATCTGTTAAGTTATTTGTCAAATCATCCGTCCATTCAAGCATTGTGTATTTGGACGGTACATGGCGTGATTTCCCCTCAATAAAAGAGATAAGCTTACGCTCGGCAAGGTGTTTCCGTGCTGTAATGACTGTTTGTCTTGAAAGGCGCAAATCATCGCATATCCTGGTAGTGGAACATACAAACGGCATTTTCCAAAACCGCTTGTTGCTTTCGTTCACAAGGTACGCAAACAGAGCTATTTCACTGGCTGGCATTGGCGACATCATAGCGGAACGCCACAATTGGTTCATACATCCTATATAAGTCATGACATCACCAGTTTAAGGGTTTCGGCTTGCGCTTGTTTCCTGCAATAATGGCTGCATTCTCCTCCTCTGCTGTGAGAGGTACAGGATTCTTGCGGTTAGTCTCCAACCACTTGTCAAGTTCATCTTGATAAAGGCAGTAACGCTTGCCTGGCTTGGTGGCAGGAATGCTGCCGTTGCCAAGTTTCATGTAGAGAGTTGCCATCGGCATTTTCAGGTATGCCGATGCTTCCTCCACACTCATAGGTATGTGCGTGTTCGCCTTGTGTGGCTTGTTCTGTGATTGCAGACTGATGATCATCTGCTTCATGCCCACCTCATCCCGAAGCTGGGCAACGACCATTGGAAGGTCGTTGAAAGTTAATTCCTTATTCATTCTGATACTTTGTTAATAACTGGTGCAAAGGAACAGAATGATGCTTCCGTTACTGAGGTTCGTGACAGTCATTTGTCATTCACGAAGGAATAACTCTAACAATGGGGATTATTCGGGATTTTCCTCCGTCACATCATGGAAATCATATCCACCATTGGCTGGTTCGTCAATAGGAATGACATCATTGGAGCATGGTGCTTTCAGGTTCTTCAATGTGCTGTAGTCCAAGCCTTCAAACGGTTTGGGGAACAATGCCTTGATAAAAGCTATTCGCATGGCCATTGTGTAATCACGTTTACCCAAACGTTCTGCGATATTCCACACGAAGTGCCTTAAAGGGATATTCTCAACATTCTCCTTGAAACGGTTTATTGCTGTCGGGGTATAGTTGGTGTCGTTGCTCCATTCCTTGACAGCCTCAATTACCTTGTACAAATCTTCCTCATACAGAAACCTTGACATGGTACGATGCACATAGTCAAGTACGGCTCTTGTTCGCTTGTCCTTTTCCTTCTGTGCTTCTTTTTCTTGTGCCTCTACACACTTGGCATAGTCTTCATGACTGTATTGTGCTGGCTCTGTTTGTGGTAATGTTTGCATTGGCTGTTCTTGTTCTGTTGCTGGCTCTGCTTCTACAACGTTTTTCTTTGTCTTGCTGTTGCTACCAATGGTCATCAGTTCATAGGGATAATTCACCATAGAAATGAATATCGCCCAAAGCAGGATGTTGCTCCCTACAAAGATGATTGACTCGACAAACAGACTTTGGTGAAAGTCATTGCCTACATACATCGCCACGACAAGAGAGATGGCGAGAATTGCAGTACCAACAAAAGCGTAGATGGTACAATCTGAAGTTGTCTTGTTTTCTATCATTATTGTATTCGTTTTATTGTTATTCGTTCAAAAACTTCCACAAAGTTAGATGCAGAAACATGTAAAAACCGCATTTACGTTCTCTGGCACTCTTTCTTTTACGCTTTATTAGCGTTCTAATATGATATCAGACTCTGAATCATACTTTAAATTGCTCGTTAGTGCCAGTTGCTGCTAATTGCTGACTACAAAGGTAAGGGCAAAGAAAAGGGAAATTTGCAGTTCCTCTTTAATATCAACAGAAATTGGAGTGAATTTGTCGGATTGGTTCTATCCACAACCACAAATAGAACCAACAAAACGAGGAAAGGACTATTGGAACACTATCATTCCAATAGTCCTTTTCTGTGTGTTATTGTCAAATGGTTACTTCTTCAAGGTGATGCTGCCAACCGAAGCACGCTTCTGAGCATCGGAAATCTTGGCATACACCTCTGTTGTTGCCACATTCTTGTGACCGAGATAACGCTGCACTACGGCAATACTGGTCGCTGCGTCCAACTGGAAACAGGCAAGGCTGTGGCGTGAACAATGATAGGAGATATGCTTGGTAATCCCTGCATCTTTCAGCCAATTTTTCAGCGGTGCCTGTGTCATGGAGTCTTTGAAATCAGGGAACACCTTGCCTCGTTTATCCGGTGAATAGCCTATCAGTTCCAAGGCTTCCTCACTGATTGGGTTATGCACGATGTCCTTTGTCTTCTGCATTCGTGTGGTGACATACATCACACCATCGCTGCCGTATGGCTGTATCTCCTCCCAAGTGAGCTTCTTGATGTCGCTCTTTCGCAATGCCGTTAGGTAAGAGAACAGGAAGGCTCGCTTCAAGGCAGGGGCAGAGCATGGTGTGGATGCCAAGCGGATAACCTCGTCTTGCGAAAGATGCTCCTTGTCAGTCGGGATTGTCTCAATGCGCTCCAAGAAACCGTTCGGGTTCTCCTTTATCTTGCGGTCACGATAGGCTGTGTGGATTGATGCACGGAAAGTTGGCCAGTAGTTGGCTGCTGAGTTTATATGTAGCTTTCTGTTCTTATGCAGTCCCTGTGGTGCTGTAAGCAGATACTCACGAAATCTGTTGCACAAATCCACGTTTATCTCCCCGAAGGTACACTTGCCTTGCGTGAAGGTACGAAAGTGCATATAGACGTGTTGCCACTTGGAGTTCTTCTTGTCCGCCAGTTTCTTGAAGTAGGCGAGGAAATCTCCTTTCATCTTCTCCTTGTCGAAGAAGTCGTAACGCTCGTTGACGATAGCCTCGAAGCGACGGCAGCGTATCGCCTCGGCTCTTGCCGTAAGGTTAAGGTTATACTTCTGTTCCATCTGGTTCTTCGGCTTGGCATAGATGTAGATGCCAAGCGACTCATGGCGGATGACTTTCATCGTGCTCTCGTCACGATAGTCTGGATAATAGTCAAGATAATAGGACAGCATGTGTCCGTCCTTGATTTTGCGTGTACGCAATGATACGGTCTTGCAGATGTTGCTCATAACTGATATGTATTATTGATGATTATTCGTGGTGAAGTGTTTCTTCACGGCTGCAAAATAACAGAATGATGCTTCCGGGACTTCAATTATTCATAGTAACTGATGGATAATGATGAAATCACTTGAAATCACAGTCCTTTAGCTGCCCTTTCTGCCATTGCACGCTCCACATCCGTCTTCAAAAGCAGATTTTTTACACCCACTTTTACCTTACTGATATGGCGAACTCTCACGATATGGCAGATGTTGGCACTTGTCAGACCATACAACTGTTGCACCTGTTTGGTGGTATAATAGTTGTCATCGTTCATGAGGTCAGTCCTGCGAAGTTCTTCAAGATGTTCCTTGGAATAATAGGTACGTCCGTATTCTCGCTTGGTCGGTATCTTGTGACGATAGGCGTATGCCCTGACTGCCGACTTGCTCATGCTGAAAACATCCTCTACATCATCAGCAGTCACCCACTCAGTGATGCTGTGGATGTCTACGGCAGTACCGAAGAACTCATCAATATGCCGTTTGCTATAATAGTTCTTGCCAGCGATACGGCACATCGGTATCTGGTTGCGCTTGGCGGAAGTGTAGAGCCAAGACTTCTTGACCTTATAAATGGACATCACTTCCTCGCCCGAATAATAGTCAAGCACCTCATTCTCCTCTTTCCCTTTTGTTGATTCCTGGTTTTGTGTTGGTTTTTCTGCTTTTGTCTTTTGACAGGGCTTGCTCTTGCTGGCAGGAATCACACGCTTGTAGGGATTACCCTCAAACATCTTCTCTATATCAGTCTTTCTAACGAATGCCATTCTGCTGCTCAATCTTGATGCCTTCAACTTGCCATTAGCCACAAGTTTGTAGATATACTGTCGGGTACATCCCATCAGCAAAGCTGCCTTTGAGAATGTAAGATACTCCTGATGTTGCAGATCCATGATTGGCTCAATACCGTTAATCAAGTCCTGCTGTCTTTTCTTCCTAAGACGCTTTGCCTCTGCCTGACATTCCTCGGAACAGTATTTCTGCATACCGCTTCTTGGCACGAATGTCTTGCCACAAAATTCACATTTTCTTGTCGGTCTCATGCTCTTTGATATTGCTATGTTCTACATACTTTGAGTATTCCACCGATGGAGTAAACGGAAGTGAACCATTGACAACCTTTGTCAACCCAGTCCACGATATAACGCTTTTTGCCTATCAGCTTCAAATCTGTCCTCCATTATAACCACTCGTAAACCCTTGTCAACTACGTTCACGATATGACAAAATAAAAGCTCCGCAAATTCTCCACGGTAGAAATACGCTGCAAAAATATGTGGAAAATCGGGAACTGCAAAAAAGCACTTAGAAAGTGTTAAAAATCAAAGAGCGTTGAAAATCAATGCTTTATGTTTGGTTAGTCATAGTAAGTTATGGTTAGTTATAAGGCTCTAAATACAACCATTAAATCTGGTGAAATATCTTTTTCATCTGTCGTTAACCTGTATTTTGCCTTATTTGCTTCACATAGTTGATCACAAGGTTTTTCCTTTGTCTGTCCAGATAAGTATTTCATTGTTTTTGCAAATGAAGTTTTCATAGTCCCATTTGGTGCATATATTAAATGAGAATGCTTTCCTTCAGAGAAAGAAAATTCATGCTTCAAACTTTTTATACCATAACAATATTCCCAATCTATTTTTATTTTATCCATCATAGTGTCTATCTTAAGATTATTACTACTGCAAAGTTACTCATTCATAGTGAGAAAGTCGAATAAAACAGCAGGAAAACGCCTCTTGCGAAGCATAAAAAGCACAAGAGGCGTTTTTACCAATCATGATATATAGAACAATGCAAACTCTACTTTTCTTCGCTTGACTAACCCACTCAAAACTTTACCCTTGTATCGGCAGAAAGAAACATACTCACGATAGAAGTTTCTATCTCCAGCTTCTATTTTTCGCAGTAGCTTACTCTTGGGGTGCTTACCATATCCAAGCAATCGCCCTACACCCACATTATAGGCAAGCAAGGTAAGCAGCAGGGCATCCTTACCATAGCCTATGAAGTGTTCAAAGCATTTCCAAAGGTCGGCACGGAGCAGGGAGTCAGCTTGCCGCTCTGTCATATCCGCTGTAAAACGCTCGCCTGGTTGCAGCTGATGCCCATAGCCAACATACGGATAATTCTTCCAGCCGTGCATGCCCTCAAAGTATTTTACAACAACTACCGCACGCTCAAAAGGTGGCAAGTCTGCCAGCCGCACCCTGCGCTGGGCAAGGGTCGGCTGACAGAACAGGCAGAATACACAAAGTAAAATGAAAGAATTTATCGTTCGCATCAATTACGTCCTTAGTGGCGAGAAGATGCTCATAAACGAATTGAAATTCCTCTGCGAAAAGGGATTGATTACCAAGAAACAATACCCGGAAGTGCCTCCACGTGTGGAGTATTCGCTTACACCATTGGGTGAGAAAGTGCTGCCGATTATCGATGAAATTGTCAGATTCGGAATGGAAAATCTGTGAATCATATTCTAATGGCACTCTCTGCTATATGCATGCCATGCGGAAACAGGTCATTTACCTTCGCCAAGTACTTCTTTTAATGCATTCATCCCGTTGATGGCGGATGGGAAACCCGAATAAACAGTCATCAAAAGCATAATTTCCTTGATGCTTTCTTCGGAAAGTCCGACATTCAAGCCTGCTCTGATATGAAACTTCAACTGAGGTAGGGCATTGCCCAAGGCTGTTAACGCTGCAATGGTGGCTATTTGACGATATTTTCTATCCAAATTTTCTCTTGAGAAAATATCTCCATATCCGTATTCGAGTATGAACTGTGTCAATTCAGGAGCAAAACCATCGTAAGTGCTTTGCAGTTGCTCCACCATTCCTGGAGCTATCGCCGACAATTGCTGTTTTCCTAACTGCAATCGGTCTTGGGCGTTTTTTCTTTCTTCAAAACCCTCATTGTCAGAAACACCATGCTGTTTTCGTTCCTGCAAGACTTCTTTTAATGCATTCATCCCGTTGATGGCTGAAGGGAATCCGGCATAAACAGACATTTGTAAAACAACCTCTTTCAGCTCATCGACAGAGTTTCCTGTATTGAGCGCTCCGTTGAGATGAACCTTCAGTTGCGGTCGGGCATTGCCCAAGGCTGTAAGTGCAGCGACTACCGCAATTTCTTTCGATTTCAAATCCAATCCGTCACGAGAATAAATATCTCCAAACGAATACTCTATAATGAATCTTCCCAAATCGGGAGAAATCTCTTTGAGACTTTCAATTACTTTCTTGCCAGCCTCATCATCAATTTCTTTAAGCTTTTCCCAGCCTCTATTAAAACGTTCTGACTCCATATTTCTTTCTTTTATTTGTGCTGTTGCACATACTGAAATAAACAAAATACCAATTATCGGTTTTATCTTTTTTGGAGCAAAGATAATTCGGCAAGAATGCATTCGGATAGGATTTTTCTCCTTTATTTGGGTGCTTTTAAGACTTTTTTAGATATTTCTTTTGGAAAGCAGTCGGTGAGAAAGATGTTTTCTGTCGGAATATTTTTGCAAAATAAGAGTTGTCTTCAAATCCTAATTTAAAAGCGATTTCATTGATGTTCAGAGAGGTGTATAACAATAATCTTTTGGCTTCGGTTATTTTCATATCCAACTGCAACTGCTTAGCTGAAAGCCCCGTTTGCACTTTGCATAATTCACTGAGTGTCTCAGGAGTTGTTTTCAATCGTTCGGCATAGGCTGTTATGGGTAGATTCGTATGGATATTTTCCATAAGTAGTTTTTTGTACTTAAAAATCAAGGTGTCCTGACTCCTATAAATAGTTCTCCCTTTCTTAAGCAAAGAAATAAAATAGGAAATGGCTATCTCTTGCTTTTGCTTATCCTCTTCCACAAGCATTTTCTTCAAAACAGTCTCCACAAAAGAGATTTCCTCTTTGTCAATATCCTGATAGGGAGTAGAAAAATCAATATTATACTGTTGAGCAAAAGAAGTTTCCATCAAGATGAAATAACCTTGTGTCTCAGCAGAATATTCCCAGTTATGAATTTGTCGAGGATTTGTGGTAAAAATTCGCTGAGGGCAAATTTCGTATTCTTCAAAATCAATAACATTAAGTCCTTTTCCTTGAGTAAACCAAACGATTGAATAAAAATTGTGTCTGTGCGGCCATTCAATATCTGGGTCTGGTGTCTCTTCAAAAATGCCGATATAATGCTGTACCGGTTCGATACTATCTAATATGTCACTAATTTTATAGATTTTCACTTGAGTTACTATTGCGATATATAATTCTATGTTGTTTTCATTTCCGCAAAGTTACTCATTCATAACGAGAAAGGCGAATAAACCAGCAGGAAAACGCCTCTTGCGAAGCATAAAATGTCGCAAGAGGCGTCTTTGATAATCAAGGTAAATAAAACAGAGCATATTCCACTTGTCTGCGTTTTACTAATCCACGCAAAACTTTTCCCTTGTATCGGCAGAACGAAACATACTCCCGATAAATATTTCTATCTCCAGCCTCTATTTTTCGCAGAAGCCTACTCTTAGAATGTTTGCCATAACCAAGCAATCGCCCCACGCCCACGTTGTAGGCAAGTAGGCTGAGCAGCAGGGCATCTTTGCCATAGCCTTTGAAGTGTTCAAAGCATTTCCAAAGGTCGGCATGGAGCAGTGAGTCCGCTTGCCGTTCCGTCATATCTGCCGTGAAACGTTCTCCTGGTTGCAACTGATGCCCATAGCCAACATACGGATAATTCTTCCTGCTGTGCAGTCCCTCAAAATATTTCACTACAACTACTGCACGCTCAAAAGGTGGCAAGTCTGCCAGCCGCACCCTGCGTTGTGCAAGGGTCGGCTGACAGAACAGGCAGAATATACAAAGTAAAATGAAAGAATTTATCGTTCGCATTAATTATGGTCTAAGTGGTGAGAAGATGCAGGCTTATCCTTGCCCTCTTCTCGCTCGTTGTTAAAACTAAAGGTTAGCTGCTGAACCTTACCGAAACTATCCTCCACATATACGTCAATTGTCTGGCGATCAGATGACAGCGAAGTATAGTACAAGCGGAACACATCTTTTGTCAGCGGATAGCGGTCGTTAGGCTTGAAAACCGTGCCATTATCATTTCTTAACAATCCTTTGCCGTCAGACTGGAAATAACGTATCGTATAGCGAGTGTCAGCAAACTCACCGCTCCGCTTTAGTGTGCAGCGTATCTCAGCCGTCTGCCCCCTTATGATGTCCTTCTGAACTGGCATTGTCTCCACCGTAAACGGATAAGACTGCTGAACATCCAAATCCCTATCAC
>ERZ651108.781-NODE-781-length-15164-cov-19.989675_pt1 | contig 15164 bp, 14 predicted proteins | sample MGYA00512173_ERZ651108 | MGnify/ENA metagenome assembly ERZ651108 | reverse complement strand
GTGAACCGAATTTGGTATGAAAAATAGCGAAGTAGAAAAACAAAAGAGCGGTCAATTTTGACCGCTCTTTTTTATTCTATCAATCGGATAAATTATGCTTTATCACCAATTAATACAGACTCTAACGCAATTTCAATCATATCATTGAAGGTTAATTGACGTTCTTCTGCTGTAGTTTGTTCGTGTGTACGAATATGGTCTGAAACGGTACAGATACAAAGTGCTTTTGCACCATATTCTGCTGCCACGCCATAGATACCCGCTGCTTCCATTTCTACGCCTAAGATACCGTATTTTTCCATCACATCAAACATGTCGAAATCTGGCGTGTAGAATAAGTCTGCGGAGAAGAGATTTCCTACGCGAACGTGTTTACCTTTTTCTTTTGCTGCTTGAACCGCTGCTTGTGCCATATCAAAATCAGCAATTGCAGCAAAATCGTTATCTTTGAAACGGATACGGTTTACTTTTGAATCAGTACATGCACCAAGGCCAATGATAACATCACGTACTTTAACGTCCATACGTACGGCACCACAAGAACCAACACGGATGATTTTTTTCACGCCGTATTCAGTAATTAATTCTTTCGCATAAATTGAGCAAGATGGGATACCCATACCGTGACCCATAACAGAGATACGACGACCTTTATAAGTACCGGTATAACCCAACATATTGCGAACGTTAGTCACTTCTTTCGCATCTTCTAAGAATGTTTCAGCAATATATTTTGCACGAAGCGGATCGCCTGGCATTAATACAACATCTGCAAATGCGCCTTCAGGAGCGTTAATATGTGGAGTCATTGTTTTTTCCTCTTGTTGATAAATAAAAAATCATTTAAGCAAACGTTTTCGCCTGCTTTAAAGTACAACACCACGAACGATTCGTGGTGTTGAGAGATAAAGTGCGGTCAAAATTCACCACATTTTAATTACATTGCTACGCCGCTTAACTCGATGAATAAACCTGCGATAGTCGCACTCATTAAGTTAGCTAATGTACCTGCGACAACTGCTTTTAAACCTAAGCGAGCCACATCACCACGACGATTTGGTGCCATACCACCGATACCACCGATTAAGATTGCGATAGAGCTGAAGTTAGCGAAACCACATAATGCGAAAGTAATGATGGCTTTGGTTTTTTCACTTAATACAACTGCAGCATCCGGTTGTAAATATTTCGCGAACTCTAAGTAACCTACGAATTCGTTCACGGCTAATTTCATACCAATCATTTGACCCGCAATTGCAGATTCATCCCAAGATACACCGATTAAGTAGGCTAATGGTTTGAAGATCCAACCAAAGATTGATTGTAATGTTAAATCACCGTAACCGAACCAGCCGCCTACACCACCTAAAATACCATTAACTAAAGCAATTAAACCCACGAACGCGATTAACATCGCACCTACGTTTAACGCTAATTGCATACCTGCACTCGCACCACCTGCCATTGCTTCAAGCACGTTGGTTGGTTTTTCGCTATCATCCGTTTCAGGTTGTTTATCGTTAAATTGTTCAGTTTGTGGGAATAAAATTTTCGCAAATAATAAACCTGCTGGTGCAGCCATGAAAGATGCTGCGATTAAGTAAGTCAACGGCACGCCCATTCCTGCATAACCTGCCATGACTGAGCCCGCGATAGAAGCTGTACCACCCGCCATAATAGCGAACAATTCAGATTGGGTCATATTTTTAATGTAAGGACGAACTACTAAAGGTGCTTCAGTTTGACCAACGAAGATATTCGCTGCCGCAGACATTGATTCTGCTTTAGATGTACCTAATGCCGCTTGCAATGCACCACCGATCACTTTGATGACCACTTGCATGATGCCTAAATAGTAAAGCACCGAAATTAAACCAGAGAAAAAGACGATGATTGGTAACACTTTCACCGCAAAGATAAAGCCGGCATTTGAAGGATCTGCTAAGCCACCAAAGACGAAGTTAATCCCTTCATTACCATAAGCGATAACATTTGATACACCATTTGCTGTCGCTTGCAATGCATCACGACCAAACGGCACATACAAAATAAGGGCCGCAAATCCGATTTGGATCGCCAAAGCCCCTAATACAGTACGTAAATTAATCGCCTTACGATTATTTGAAAATAATACGGCAATGATCAGTAATACGACAATGCCTAAAACGCTACCTAAAATACCCATTTTTTTCCCCTAGGTTGGTTAGATAAGTAAGTGAATAAAATTGTCCTATTCTACTTGTTTTTCGGTAAAAAGTCGGAATATTTTTGCTACTTTTCGGTATGTTTGCTTATAAAATGGTCACAATTTTGGTCAGACCACAAGATTTCGCATAGTTTTCAAGCGCTTGAGTCTGCTCAACGGTTGGAACATAAGGGGTGAGTCCTTCGGCATCTCGTGCACCTTTTGTGTGCATTCGGATAATTTTGAGCAACACATCCGGATAGTCTTTCAATAAGGACGCGACCTTTTCCACCAACTTTTCTGCATCAAAAAAATTCGCCACATAAACTAACCGCACTTCTTCCACTTTATTTAATGGTAATAATTGCGCCAAGTTCTTCAAATTGCGATCTAAGTTTTCTTGCTTGATATGTTGATGAGTGGGGATGATGTTTTTCGGGACAATGCCTTGGCGATTTTGTCTATCAAAGCACAAACTCTGTAAGCCAAGTCCTTCTCCTTTCAAATCAAAGAGAAATTTGTCCGTGACATCAATTAAAGGACGAATTGCGTCAAATTCAAAGAAACCACTGCTATCCAAATAGCAAGTTAGCCCTTCCTCACGTAGTTTTTGAAACAATGGGACAAGTTTTTTATGATGAATAGTAGGTTCCCCGCCAGAAACCGTTACACCACGAATGAACGGTACCGCATCCATCGCTTGCTCATACAAATACTGCAAACTGACTTGATGAGCCCCTTCCGCATAACGCGGAATGGTTTCTGGATTGTGGCAATAAAGGCAGTTTAACTTACAACCTTGTAAGAAAATACTGGTACGATTCCCCTGCCCTTCTACATTAGAAAAAGGAATAATACGATGCAGGGGAACATAAATATCAGAAAGTGCGGTCACAAATAGCGTTTTTTTCTAGAGTAAGTTATCACTTACACAAGCTTCATTTGGAAAATCACTAATTCCGCTTGGCAGCAGAATGTGAAAACCGCTTTAAGTACATATCCCTCTTCAACCTGTTGAATTTCAGATTGAATTTGGCAAGGTTCACTTTCTACATCACGCGCTTTTAATGTGAAATATTCCAATGCGCCTTCTGCATCTTGACGAGTCGCGTAAAACTGTTCGATAGGTAAACTACAATCACTGTTATCAAACAATGATTTCATATCGAAAGTATTACAACCTACACATTCAATTGGTTTTTCAGTTTGAATGGCCATCTTTTTCTCCTTATCTAAAAAAGCCGTGATATAACACGGCTTATTAAGTTTAAAATTATTTTGCAGCAACAAAGCCGACGGCTTCGTACACTTTGGCAAGGGTTTCTTTCGCTCTTGCGCGGGCTTTTTCTGCACCTTGACGTAAAATCTCGTCTAAAAGTGCTTCATCATTACGATATTGATAGAAACGTTCTTGTAAACCCGCAAGTAAGTTTGACACTTCGTCAGCCACGGCTGTTTTTAAGTGGCCGTACATTTTACCTTCAAATTCTTTTTCAAGGTCTGCCACAGATTTATCCGTCACTGCAGAAAGGATATCTAATAAGTTAGACACGCCCGCTTTGTTTTTCACGTCATAACGTACAACAGGCGGTTCATCAGAGTCTGTTACCGCGCGTTTGATTTTTTTCGCCACCGATTTAGGATCTTCAAGCAAAGTCACCACGTTATTACGGTTATCATCGGATTTAGACATTTTTTTATCAGGATCTTGCAAAGACATAATACGCGCACCGGCTTTGCCTAAGAAGATTTCAGGAATCGTGAAAATATCACCATAAAGCGCATTAAAACGAGCGGCAATATCACGGGTGATTTCTAAATGTTGTTTTTGGTCATCCCCTACCGGCACGCTTTTCGCTTGGTAAAGTAAGATATCTGCTGCCATTAAAACCGGATAATCAAATAAACCCACGTTAATATTTTCGGCATAACGTGCTGATTTATCTTTAAATTGAGTCATACGGCTCATTTCACCAAAATAGGTGTAGCAGTTTAATACCCAGCTTAGTTGAGTATGTTCTGGTACATGAGATTGCACGAAGATCGTGCTTTTATTCGGATCAATGCCACAAGCCAAGTAAAGGGCAAGCACATCAAGGGTTGCTTTGTGAAGTGCCACAGGATCTTGACGTACAGTGATGGCATGTAAATCCACCACACAGAAAATACACTCATAATCTTCTTGCATTTTCACCCAGTTGCGAAGTGCACCTAAATAATTCCCGATAGTTAATTCGCCGGAAGGCTGCACGCCACTGAATACAATTGGTTTTGTCATTGGTTATCCTTTTATTCTGTAAACTGAATTGGCGCTATGATAACAAAAGATAGGGCGTTTTTTAATGATTGAGTTCAAAACAATGTGTAAAAATGCTATATTACGCCAAAAATTTCTGCAGCTCACAATTTATAATCCCAATGAAAAATTATAATGATATGGCTCTGGCACTTGCCGGTGTTTGTCAATCTGTCTTATTAATCAGTCAATTAGCACAAAAAGGCGAAGTTGATCATCAAGATGCATTCCAAACCACCATTCATTCTCTTCTCATTACTCAACCCGAAGATACATTAGCCGTATTTGGCGGTGATGTTCAACATCTTAAAGTGGGATTAAACACGCTTATCGAGCAACTCACCCAATTAAATGACAAAAATTTATTAAATTATTGGGGCAGCTTGTTAGCGTTAGAGAGTAAATTAAACAAGCAACCTGAAATCAAACAAGAACTTGGCCGCCGAATTGCCCGTTTACCAGAACAACTTTCTTATCACAACAATCAATTTGATGATGAGATGTTTTCTATCATGGCAAACATTTATGTCGATACGATTAGCCCTTTAGGCAAACGCATCCACATTATTGGTTCGGCATATCATTTACAGCAACAAAGCGTGCAAGACAAAATTCGTGCGTGTTTACTTGCAGGCATTCGTTCTGCCGTTTTGTGGCGTCAAGTCGGCGGCAGCAAATGGCAACTGTTATTTCATCGTAAAAAATTAGTGCAAGCGGCACGACAACTCTACTCAACTTTAAATTAATCCTTGGAGAACTCTTATGCAACTTTCCGCATTAACCGCTCTTTCCCCGATTGACGGTCGTTATCAAGATAAAGCCACTGCATTGCGTGGTATTTTCAGTGAATTTGGCTTGCTCAAATTCCGTGTCACCGTGGAAGTACGTTGGTTACAAAAATTGGCGGCGACCGCTGAAATCCAAGAAGTTTCTTCTTTGTCTAAAGAAGCAAACGATTACCTTAATAAAATTGTGGAAGAATTCAGTCTTCAAGATGCTGAACGTATCAAAGAAATTGAGCGCACCACGAATCACGATGTAAAAGCAGTTGAGTATTTCTTAAAAGAAAAAAGTGAAGCTTTACCAGAATTAGCCAAAGTCTCTGAATTTATCCACTTTGCTTGTACCTCGGAAGATATTAACAACCTTTCTCATGCCTTAATGTTAAAAACGGCGCGTGAAGAAGTAATCTTACCGGAATGGCAAAAACTGATTGATGAAATCACCCGTCTAGCAAACGAATACAAAACCATCCCATTACTTTCTCGTACACACGGCCAACCTGCCTCACCAAGTACTGTGGGTAAAGAAATGGCGAACGTGGTTTACCGTTTAAAACGCCAATTCAAACAACTCCAACAAAATGAAATCTTGGGTAAAATCAACGGTGCTGTGGGTAACTACAATGCGCATTTATCGGCTTATCCAAATATCAACTGGCATAAATTCAGTGAAGAGTTTGTCACTTCATTAGGTTTAGATTGGAACCCATACACCACGCAAATTGAACCACATGATTACATTGCTGAATACTTTGATGCTGTGGTACGTTTTAATACCATCATTATCGACTTCGACCGTGACTTATGGGGTTACATTGCGTTAAATCACTTTAAACAGCGCACTATTGCAGGTGAAATTGGTTCATCTACCATGCCGCATAAAGTAAATCCTATCGACTTCGAAAACTCAGAAGGTAACTTAGGTTTAGCCAATGCGGTGATGACTCACCTAGGTCAAAAATTACCGATTTCTCGTTGGCAACGAGACTTAACCGATTCCACTGTATTACGTAATTTAGGTGTGGGTTTAGGTTATTGCTTAATTGCGTATGCCGCAACGCGTAAAGGTATCAGCAAATTAGAAGTGAACGAACAACATCTCCGTGATGAACTCAACCAAAACTGGGAAGTTTTAGCTGAGCCAATTCAAACCGTGATGCGTCGCTATGGTATTGAAAAACCATACGAAAAATTAAAAGAGCTCACTCGTGGTAAACGCGTTGATGAAAAAGCAATGCGTGAATTCATCGAAAAACTGGCTATCCCAGCCGATGAAAAAGCCCGTTTACAACAACTCACTCCTGCAACCTATATTGGGGCAGCTATCGAGTTAGTGGAAAAACTTTAATAAAGAAAAGGGCAGCTTTTCATGCCCTAAAAAATCAAAGTGCGGTCAAAAACATTTTAAATTTTGACCGCACTTTTTTATTTCTTCTCTTAGCTATTGCTAGCTATCGCATCATTCACGCTTAATAAATAGCAATCGTGCGTGATCATACACCCAATTAAAAATAAAGGTATAAACGGTCACCATCACCGTTAAGCTGAAATCCATCATAAAAGCTGTAATCCAATCCACTTTTAAAAAGTAAGCAATGATCGGCACGGTGAAAACAAGCAAACCGCCCTCAAATGAAATGGCATGTAAAGTACGAAATATGACGCCTCGCTTTTCTCGCGGTCCCGTAAACACTTTATCAAGAAAATAATTAAAGATAAGATTCCAGAGCATGGCGGTTAAGGAAACCAGTACCATGGACCCAAAGAGAATAGAAACACTTTCTTCTGTAAAGAAATACAAAGCGAAAACAGAAAGCAACACAACCGTGGTTTCAAACAAGATTGCGTGAAAAAGTCGCTCAAGAAAACTCATTTGTCATCCTTTACAAAGCAAAAGTGCGGTCAAATTCACCGCACTTTTCATCAATATTTGATTAATTGGTTTTTAATTTATTCCAATATTTTTCGTAAATGTCCACTGCTTCACCCACATCGCCTTGCATAATGCCTTTTTCAATGTTTTCAGCAGATGGGAACAAGGTTGGGTTATTCGCCATTTCAGGTGAAAGTAACGCTTTCACGCCTTCATTTGGCATTGAGAAGCCCATTTTTTCAACCACTAATTTCGCATTTTCAGGACGAAGTAAGAAGTCGATAAATTTATAAGCGCCCTCTGTATTTTTCGCACCTTTTGGAATCGCGTAGTTATCCATCCAGAAAATCGCGCCTTCTTTTGGATACACAAATTGGATACTTGGATTTTCTTTGTGTGCTAAATAAGCCGAACCATTCCATAACATACCGATAGAAGCTTCACCTTGAACAAACGGCACTTCTGGCGAGTCAGAGTTAAAGGTCACCACATTTGGTAACAATTTCACTAAGCGCTCATAAGCCGCTTTAATATCTTCTTCATTCGTGGTGTTTGGTGATTTTCCATCTAATATCAATGCAATGTGGAACACTTCACGCGCATCACTGGTTAATAATACCTTGCCTTTAAATTCTGGATTCCATAAATCAGCCCAACTCGTAATTTTGCTTGGGTCAATATCATCCGCATTCACACCGATACCGGTTAAGCCATAAACGTAAGGCAGAGAATATTTGTTATTTGGGTCAAATTCCTTGTTTAATAAATTTGCTGGAATTTGTTTAAAATTACTTAATTTGCTGTGATCAAGCTCCGCTAACATCCCTTCTTTTGCCATTTTAGACACAAAGTAATTGGAAGGTGCGATTACATCATAACCGCCATCTTTACCTTGAAGTTTTAACTTCGCATACATTGTTTCGTTAGATTCAAGGCTAGATACCTCAACTTTAATACCAGTCTCTTTTTGAAATTGATCTAACAAACCTTCAGGTACATACTCAGTCCAAGTATATAAGTGAACAGTGCCAGCATCAGCGGGGGCAGCAGCCTCAGTTGTTTTTGCCTTTTCTTCATTACAAGCTGTTAATGCCAATGAAGCCACACCTGCAGCGAATAAACCTGCGAATTTTTTCATTTAGTTTTCTCCGTTAAGAAAAAAGATAAAAGCGGTCGGATTTCTCCGAAGTTTGACGAATCTTCCACACCAATCAATGGCAATGAAATCAAAGGGATTTTAAGCTACCCCCCACATTTTGCAAGCCTTTTTTGCCCTGAAGAAGGATTTATTTTCCTATTCTTCTTGAATTTCGCTAATTTGCTATTATATTAAATTCAATTTTATTTCACTGAATTTAAGAGGATTTTGTATGACTACTCAACAAGAAAAAGCACAAGAGCAAAGCACAGAACAAGAAAATGTAGAACTCCAACAACCTGAAGCGGTTGAAGAGCAAGTACAATCAGAAAATAGAGAAGAGCAACCTGTAGAAGCAGAATTAGCTGCAGCCTTGGAACGCTATTCAGAAGGTCGCTCAAAACCAACTATCCAACGATACAAAGGTCTTGGAGAAATGGATGATCACCAACTGTGGGAAACAACCATGGATCCAGAACACCGCTTGATGGCGCGTGTTTCAGTTGACGATGCTGCAGAAGCAGACAAGATCTTTGATATGCTGATGGGAGATAGGGTAGAACCACGTCGCGAATTTATCGAAGAAAATGCTGTTTACAGTACATTAGATGTATAGAAATGAAGAAATTATATACAAGACTAATGAAATTATGATATAATCATTATGTTTATTCTCAAGTAATAATACGAAGGAGTTTTATATGTCTAACGGACTAATTATTCTAATCATAGTGATTGCAGTAGCTTTAATTCTTGCTTATGTAGCTGCTGTTGTCCTAAGAAAGAGAAATGAGACTCTACTTGATAGTTTGGAAGAACGCAAAGAGAAACTATATAATCTTCCTGTGAATGATGAAGTAGAGGCGATTAAGAATATGCATCTCATCGGTCAAAGTCAGGTGACTTTCCGTGAGTGGAATCAAAAATGGGTTGATCTTTCCCTTAATTCTTTTGCAGATATTGAAAATAATATCTTTGAAGCAGAAGGTTATAACAATTCCTTTCGCTTTCTAAAGGCAAAGCATGCGATTGATAACATTGAAAGTCAGATTAATCTGGTTGAAGAAGATATTGAGTTAATCCGTGAGGCCTTAGCTGACTTAGAAAAGCAAGAAGCTAAAAATAGCGGACGTGTTCTCCATGCTTTGGAATTGTTTGAAAATCTACAAGTTAAAGTAGCTGAAGACACTGAAAAGTATGGACCAGCAGTTCAAGAGATTCAAAAGCAATTGCAAAATATTGAATCAGAGTTCTCCCAATTTGTTACCCTTAATTCTTCTGGGGACCCAGTAGAAGCTGCGGATATTTTGGATAAAACTGAGAACCATATCCTTGCTTTAACTCATATTGTTGATAAGGTGCCAAGTATTGTCACTGAACTAAGAGAAGTTTTACCAGACCAGCTGGAAGATCTTGAATCTGGTTATCGGAAATTGGTGGAAGCTGGATATCATTTTGTTGAAACGGATATCGAGTCTCGCTTCTCACAACTTCATTCTAATATCACTCAAAACTATGAGAATATTGCTGCTTTGGAGTTGGATAATGCCCAATATGAAAATACTCAAATTCAAGAAGAAATCAATGCTTTGTATGACATCTTTACGCGAGAAATTGCTGCTCAGAAAGTTGTCGAAAAATTACAAGAAAACTTACCAGCTTATTTGAAACACACAAAAGAAAACAACCAACACCTTCAAAGTGAGTTGGATCGTTTGTCTAAGATGTATCTTCTATCTGATGAAGAAGATGAGAAAGTTCGTGATTTACAAAGTGAATTGTCTGCATTAGAGGCAGTTGTTTTAGCTACTGTAGAAGACTCAGCTGAAAATAAACAAGCTTATTCGTTAACTCAGGAAGCACTTGAAGCAACTCAAGAGCGCTTGAAAGAAATTGAAGACGAACAAATCACTCTTGGTGAGCGTCTAGCGAGAATTGAAAAAGATGATGACAATGCTCGTCAAAAAGTCAACATCTACATCAACAAGCTTCACACAATTAAGCGCTATATGGAAAAACGCAATTTACCAGGAATTCCAAAGAGTTTCTTAAGTCTCTTCTTTACAGCCAGTGATCATACAGAGGCCTTGCTTACAGAGTTGGAGCAGTTGCGCGTAAATATTGACAATGTTAATTTGTTACTTGAAAATGTTACAAATGACATTCATGATTTGGAAACTGAAACCTATCAGATCGTTCAGTACGCAACTTTGACAGAACAGCTTCTTCAGTATTCAAATCGTTATCGTTCCTTTGATCAAAGTATTCAGGAAGCTTTTAATAAAGCTTTGGATATCTTTGAAAATCAATTCGATTACGAAAGTTCATTCGAAGTGATTTCTCAAGCTCTCGAAGTTGTTGAGCCTGGGGTAACAAGTCGTTTTGTTACATCTTATGAGAAAACACGAGAAAATATTCGATTTTAAAAGAGTTCCTAAGGGAACTTTTTTTTCATTCTCAGCAAAAAAGCTCTTATGTTATAATAGAGGGAAAAATGAAAGCGGAAAGTCTATAAAAGAATGAAAAAGATTAAAAAATATATTACTCTCATTATTCTTGGAGGTGTAGTCGTTTTATCGATAGCGTTGATAAATGGCTGGCGTTTGGATGATTATACTATTCCAAAAAACAGAACAAGAAAACAGTATGATTTTGAAGGCACTTTTGAGCTAATGTTTAAGTTTTTAGAACAAAAGAAAAAGGATTTTACTGGACTAGAAGCGTATCAAAGTAGTGTTTATATTAAAGACGGGGATGAAGTAAAAAATTATGAGATTAGATTAGATACTACCCAATCTGACATTAAAGGTGACTATACAATAACAATCGGTGATAAAGAAGAGACTGTTCCCGTTACTTATTCTAACGGCAAACTAACTTACAGCTCAGAGATAAGTCCTTTGTTTGATGAAGAGATTCTTAACTTAGTTGTTCAAAGAGATTATTTTGCTTCCTTGGATGTGAAAGAGACTTTTGATAGCGTTGAAACAGAGCTTCGTGAAATCATCTACCAACCAGAAAATCACTCTAAACTTTATAAATACCTAAAAAATAAGTATGATCTACCAGAAGATACCAACTGTAGAGTAAGAATTAAACACTCCAGTGGAGGTATTTATCGAACTTCTATACAAATGAATTCGATGACTAAGTCAATTCAAATAGATTTAAGAATATTTAAACAATAAGCTGGATAATCAATAAGTAGGAAGGAGTTAAGACGTGAAAACAGTCAAAGGCTTGTTAGTCATGGATGTAGATAGCACCTTAATCATGGAAGAAGGTATTGACCTGCTAGGAGAGGAAGCGGGTGTGGGAGCTCAGGTTGCGGCTATTACCGAGCGTGCCATGCGAGGAGAGTTGGACTTTGAAGCTGCCTTGCGTAAGCGTGTCGCTCTTTTAAAAGGGCTGCCAGAGGATATTTTTGCTCGAATTGCAGAAAAGATCCACTTCACGCCAGGAGCCGAGGACTTGGTCAAGGAGCTGCATAAACGTGGTTATAAAGTAGGCTTGGTGTCAGGTGGTTTTCATGAAATCGTGGACAGACTGGCCGAGCAGCTTGGGATTGACTATGTTAAGGCAAATCGTTTGGAAATTCAGCAGGGCTTTTTGACAGGCCAAGTCTTAGGAGAGATTGTCACCAAGGATACCAAGCTTTCTATGCTAAAAGCATGGGCAGTTGAAAATAAGTTGGATTTAAATCAAACGATTGCTATGGGGGATGGTGCCAATGATCTGCCTATGATTCAGGCGGCGGGGATGGGAATTGCCTTTATGGCCAAGCCAATCGTGCGTGAGCAGGCCCCTTATCAGATTCAAGAACGCAATCTCTATCGGGTCATTGATCTTTTGGATAATAGAAAAGAATAGGAGAGAAGTATGCATATCCTAATAGCGCCAGATTCTTTCAAGGAAAGCTTATCAGCTGCACAGGTTGCTCAGTCTCTGCAGACAGGATTTTCTCAGGCCTTGCCAGATGCCAGCTTTGATTTGCTTCCGGTCGGTGACGGGGGCGAGGGGACAATGGCTGCGCTGACATCAGCCTTGGGCTGGACTGAATTTTACCACACTGTGACTGGCCCTTTTGGCCAGCCAGTAAAAATGCCTTATGCTAGGAACGGTCAGCAAGCACTATTTGAGATGGCTGACTTGGTCGGACTCGCCTCTATTCCTCATGAAAAACGAAATCCCTTGGCCATAGAGACCAAAGGATTGGGAGAATTGATTTTGTACCTAGCTGAAGACGGTGTCAGAAAAATTTTAGTGGGTGTTGGAGGTTCGGCCAGTAACGACGGTGGAATTGGATTGGCAGCTGGATTGGGCTATAAATTTTTCGATGTGGGCAATCATAGATTGCGCCCCATTGGCTCGTCTTTGGGAAAGGTCGCTCGAATATCAGCTGAGCAGGTTCCTGCTTTCTTGAAAGAAGTTGAGATTGAGATTTTGACGGACGTTGACAATCCTCTTTGCGGTGAGCGTGGTGCGACAATTGTTTTCGGAGGTCAGAAAGGTCTAGCACCCTTATTATTCTCTCAAGTGGATCAAGCTATGGCAGATTTCTATCAGTTGGTTGATCCTCAGGTGATTGATATGGATGGAGCTGGAGCCGGAGGCGGAATGGCTGCAGGACTGGTTGCTTTTGCTGGAGGAAAAATCGTTTCGGGTATAGAAACCTGTTTAGATTTACTGGATTTTGATGACAGAGTTAAAAAAGCGGACTTGGTCGTCGTTGGCGAAGGACGAATGGACCGTCAGTCTTTGGCGGGTAAGGCACCTGTTGGGGTCGCAAGACGAACACCTGAAGGTATCCCTGTACTGGCGATTTGCGGAAGTCTGGAAGATGATTTACCGGATTTCCCAGTTGGGAATATCCAGGCAGCTTTTCCGATTATTGCGCGAGCAGATAGTTTAGATAAGATACTAGAGCAGGCGGAGCAAAATTTGATTCGAACAGCCAGAAATATTGGGAATCTACTGAAGATGAAAAAAAGCGGCTAGTCCGCTTTTTTTAGTAGGTATTCAATTTCTTTGACTATCATGCCCTTTTCAAAGAAGAAGATGTCACAAGACAGGTCACCCAAGTCATTTTCTAAAATGGTCACAATCCGATTCTGGTCGGGACTAAGCTGATAATAAGTGCAAGCAAATTGGACGGGGTTGTTTTGGTAGACTTTTTGAATTTTAGTTAGATAGTCCGCCTTGCCTTTGATGATTTCGATTGTATCACCCTGTAATTCCCAGCTTACTTGATCAGAAAGAAAAGTCTGATAGGTTTGCCAATCTCGCTGATTTTCTGCATCAAAAAAAGCAAAAAGTTTCTCTAAGTTAGTCATCTTATCCAAACCACTTTTTCCAGATAGTTTGCTTTTCTTTTGTAGGCTTTTCTGTTGGCTGAAAAAGACTAGCAAACTGTTGGAACATGTCCTTATCATCCACTTGGACTAGATGGTCACTGTGGATAATGAGGCCAAAAGGAGAAGTTTGGCAATCACTAGAAACAATTGTTGCCTCACAACTAAGATCTTTAGATATTTTCAAATAAAAGATTTGATTGCTAGACTCCACTTCTGGTGAAATTTTGACTAGGACAGGCTGATATTCTTCTACAATTTTGCTGAGTACTTCTTTGAAGTGACTACGAACGAGAGAAGTGTTTGCTTGCTCAATAGAGCAAGAGGCCAGTACTCGTTCCTCAAAAGTTCCTAAAAATTTACGTTGCTCATCAGGGTTAAGTTTGGCACCCCCTTGGGCTTTCTCCATGATTACTTTATTAATATCTGTCATAGGTTTAGTATAGCATAAAGTCGTAGGGGCTGCAAAAATACTTATTTTCATAATATTTCATAAAGATAGAAAAAGCATGCAAAGTGTAAGCGGTTGCTTGATAAAACTAGATTTTTTAAGGTTAAGAGACGATTTTTTCTTGAAAAAAACGCTTATTTAGAGTATGATAGAAGAGTAAATAAAAAAACTCAAAGGAGAGTAAGAAATGTCAATTATTACTGATGTTTACGCTCGCGAAGTCCTAGACTCACGCGGTAACCCAACACTTGAAGTAGAAGTTTATACTGAATCAGGTGCTTTCGGACGTGGTATGGTTCCATCAGGAGCTTCTACTGGTGAACACGAAGCAGTTGAACTTCGCGACGGTGACAAATCTCGTTACGGTGGTCTTGGTACACAAAAAGCTGTTGACAACGTAAACAACATCATCGCTGAAGCTATCATCGGCTACGATGTACGTGACCAACAAGCTATCGACCGTGCTATGATCGCACTTGACGGTACTCCTAACAAAGGTAAATTGGGTGCTAACGCAATCCTTGGTGTGTCTATCGCTGTAGCTCGTGCTGCTGCTGACTACCTTGAAATCCCACTTTACAGCTACCTTGGTGGATTCAACACTAAAGTTCTTCCAACTCCAATGATGAACATCATCAACGGTGGTTCTCACTCTGACGCTCCAATCGCTTTCCAAGAATTCATGATCGTACCTGCTGGTGCACCTACATTCAAAGAAGCTCTTCGTTGGGGTGCTGAAATCTTCCACGCTCTTAAGAAAATCCTTAAATCTCGTGGTCTTGAAACAGCCGTAGGTGACGAAGGTGGATTCGCTCCTCGTTTCGAAGGAACTGAAGACGGTGTTGAAACTATCCTTGCTGCTATCGAAGCTGCTGGATATGTTCCAGGTAAAGACGTATTTATCGGATTTGACTGTGCTTCATCAGAATTCTACGATAAAGAACGTAAAGTTTACGACTACACTAAATTCGAAGGTGAAGGAGCTGCTGTACGTACTGCTGCAGAACAAATCGACTACCTTGAAGAATTGGTAAACAAATACCCAATCATCACTATCGAAGATGGTATGGACGAAAACGACTGGGACG
>ERZ651108.778-NODE-778-length-15177-cov-39.414628_pt1 | contig 15177 bp, 7 predicted proteins | sample MGYA00512173_ERZ651108 | MGnify/ENA metagenome assembly ERZ651108 | reverse complement strand
ACACGAGCAGGTATCCGTAGCGTGCGCCGGCCGTGATGTTGGCTGCGACGTTTCCAGGGTCAACGTAGGCGACGGCCGCGACGAAGGCGGGGCCGAGGAGAGGGATGAGCTTGTGACGGTGCTCGCTGTCCGTGGCGTTCACGGGAATCCTCACTGCAGATAGGAAATGTTCGGCTACCCGAAATCTTACTCGCCACTCGCGCCCGGTCACGGGACGAAAGCCGCCCGGGCGGGCCTCGTGTGGCCAGGTTTTCACACGCACGCCGCGTATAGGTGAGCGGTGACGAGGCAAAACCCCGTAGGCTAAAGGGGTGACTCCTGAAGAACTTGCCTCCCTTATCCGCTCGACGCTGCTAGACGCTGCCGCCGCCGGGCGCATCTCCATCGACCCCGCCCTGGTGCCCGACCCCGTGACGGTCGAGCGTCCCCGCGTGCGCGAGCACGGCGACTGGGCGACCAACGTCGCCATGCAGCTCGGCAAGAAGGCCGGCATGGCACCGCGCGAGTTTGCGCAGATCCTCGCGGACGCTCTCGTCGCCGCCGACGGCATCGATTCCGTCGAGGTCGCGGGTCCGGGCTTCATCAACATCCGCCTGGGCGCGGGGGCAGCCGGTGAACTCGCCCGCACCATCGTCGAGGCCGGGGCTGAGTATGGTCGTAACGCGACGCTCGCGGGTCGCTCCATCAACCTCGAGTACGTGTCCGCGAATCCGACCGGTCCCGTGCACCTGGGTGGTGCCCGCTGGGCCGCTGTCGGTGACTCTCTGGCGCGCCTCATGGCCGCCTCCGGTGCCGCTGTGACTCGCGAGTACTACTTCAACGACCATGGCTCGCAGATCGACCGCTTCTCCCACTCGCTCTACGCGCGTGCCATGGGCCGCGAGGTCCCCGAGGATGGTTACGGCGGCCAGTACATCGCTGACATCGCCGACCAGGTCCGCGCCGATGCGCACGCCGCCGGTGAACCCGACCCGGTCACGCTGCCCGAGGACGAGGCCATCGAGGTCTTCCGCGCCCGCGGCGTCGAGCTGATGTTCGCTGAAATCAAGGAGCGCCTGCACTCCTTCCGCGCCGACTTCGATGTCTTCTTCCACGAGGACTCCCTGCACAACTCGGGTGCGGTGGCCGAGGCGATTGAGCGCCTGCGCAAGCGCGGCGTGATCTTCGACGAGGGCGGCGCGGTGTGGCTGCGCACGACCGCCTACGGCGACGACAAGGACCGCGTCCTCATTAAGTCGGACGGCCAGGCCGCGTACTTCGCGGGCGACGTCGCCTACTACCTGAACAAGCGTGAGCGCGGCGCGGATGCGGCCATCTACCTGCTGGGCGCTGACCACCACGGCTACATCGGTCGCATGATGGCCATGTGCGCCGCCTTCGGCGACAAGCCGGGCGAGAATCTGCAGATCCTCATCGGCCAGCTCGTCAACCTGGTCAAGGATGGCGAACCCGTGCGCATGTCCAAGCGCGCCGGCACTATCGTCACCCTCGACGACCTCGTCGACGCCGTGGGCGTGGACGCCGCGCGCTACGCTCTCGTGCGCGTGTCCATGGACACGCAGGTCGACATCGACCTGGACCTGCTCTCGCAGCACTCCAACGACAACCCGGTCTACTACGTGCAGTACGCCCACGTGCGCACCTGCAATGTTGCCCGCAACGCGGCCGCGCACGGCGTCACTCGCGACGCTGACTTCGATCCAGCCGCCCTCGACTCCGAGGCTGACGAGGCCCTGCTGGCCGCCCTCGCCCAGTTCCCCGCGCAGGTCGCACAGGCCACGGAGCTGCGTGAGCCGCACCGCATCGCCCGCTACCTGGAGTCCCTGGCTGCCACCTACCACGCCTGGTACGGCCAGTGCCGCGTGACGCCTCGCGGCGACGACCCGGTCGAACCCGGCCATGTCGCCCGCCTCTGGCTCAACGACGCGGTCACCCAGGTGCTGCGCACCGGCCTCGGCCTGCTCGGCGTGAGCGCCCCCGAAAGGATGTGACCTGGTGAGCGAGGCGGTTACCCTGACGTGCCCGACCCCCGATGAACGCCCCGACCTGTGGCCGTGGAGCGCGACCCGGGTGGACGGCGTGCTGCGCGTGGGAGGCGTCGACCTGACCAGCGTCGCCGCTGACTTCGGCACGCCGACCTTCGTGCTTGACGTCGAGGCCATGCGGGGGCGCGCCCGCGTGTGGGCATCGGCGATGGCCGAGGAGTTCTGGGATGGCTACGGAATGAACGGTGGCGACGCCTTCTACGCCGGCAAAGCGTTCCTGAGCGCCGATGTCGCGCGCCTGGTCGCGGCCGAGGGTCTGGGGATCGACACCGCGTCGCTCGGCGAGCTGACCCTCGCCCTGCGCGCAGGCGTGGATCCCTCGCACATCGGCCTGCACGGTAACAACAAGTCGGATGCGGAGATCCGCCTCGCTCTTGAGGCCGGCATCCACCGCATCTTCATCGACTCGATGGACGAGGTTCGCCAGATCGAGCGTATCGCCGCTGATCTCGGCGTCGTCGCGCCCGTCATGGTGCGCCTGAAGTCCGGCATCCACGCGGGAGGCAACGAGTACATCGCGACCGCCCACGAGGACCAGAAGTTCGGCCTGTCCCTGGCCACCGGCCAGGCCTACGAGGCCGTGGCCGCGATCAAGGACGCGCCCCACCTGGACTTCCGCGGGCTGCACAGCCATATCGGGTCACAGATCTTCGGGACCGAGGCCTTCGTTGAGGCCGCGCGCATCGTCGTTGATTTCGCGGCGGTTCTACGCGACGAGCTGGGCCTGGACGTCCTCGCGATTGACCTGGGTGGCGGCGTCGGTATCGCCTACACGGGCCAGGATCCGATCCCGACCTCGCCGGTCGAGGTCGCACGTGCCCTGGCCACCGTGGTGCGCGGGCGCTGCGCCCACCACGGCCTGCCGATCCCGCACGTGTCCGTCGAACCCGGCCGCTCCATCGCAGGTCCCTCGATGGTCATGCTCTACCGCGTCGGCGTTGTCAAGGACGTGTCCCTGGAAGATGGGGGAGTGCGCCGCTACGTGGCGATCGACGGCGGCATGTCGGATAACATCCGTCCCGTTCTCTACGACGCGACCTACACGGCGACGCTCGCGAACCGGGACCCGGCGCAGGCCTCGTCCCTGGCGCGCTGCCGCATCGTCGGCAAGCATTGCGAGAGCGGCGACATCATCATCCGCGACATCGACCTGCCGGCCGACATTGCGGGCGGCGACCTGCTGGCCGTGCCCGCCGTCGGCGCGTACGGCTACTCGATGGCATCCAACTACAACATGCTGACGAAGCCCGGCGTTCTCGCCGTTGAGGATGGAACCGCGCGCTGGTTCGTCCGTCCGCAGACGGTGGATCATCTGCTGGCGTTGGACGCTGGTCTGGAGTAGACGACACCGTTCTGGAGTCAACGAGGCGGGGAGTGCGTGCGCTCCCCGCCTCTTGTATTCCCGAGTTCGCCTCTGTTCCCGTGCTGAGATGGTGTTTTCTGAGCGACGTCGCATGTAATCTCCGACAGTATCTAGCTTGTTCGTCTTAATTCGTGTGATCGTGTCACTCCCGTTGTGGAGCTGCATGCGATATTGTGGCGGAATCATATTGTGAGCTTAGGGCAGCCTACATTTTGTTGTTACCGGCAAATTCTAGGATGATGGTGTTGCCCGCAGATGCAGACCTGCACGACGCAGTCCCAACCGAAAGCCGAGGAACAATGCGCCGCACCGCCGCACGCATCGGAGTCGTCGCCACGCTCGCCCTGTCCATGGGCGTCGCGACGGCGGTGGCCCCGCCCGCCCGCGCCGACGAACCCACCGACGGCCTGATCTCGTCTCCCCGCGCGAACGACGACGAGATGAACTACGCGATCAACCTGGCCCCGGGCGCCAGTGCCTCCGACCTGGAGCGAGCTATCGGCCTGGTCCCGTCGGTGAAGGGCGCGGCCCTGGCCTCGTACCCCGAGATCGGCACCTTCTTCGCTCAGAGCGCCACGCCCTCGTTCGCGCCCGACTTGGCCGCCGCACTGAAGGACGCGGATATCCCGGTTCACTCCATCGGCCCGACCCGCACCGAGGGGGTCCTCTATTACGAGCGAGTCACCCTCCCCGCGGGTGACGAGGCCCCGGCCGCCGAGGAGAACGCCGATACCCCCGCAGTCGAGGCCCCGGCAGCCGGTGACCCTGCGACTGACGACGCTCAGTCGGGCGGCCTGGCCGCCACGCGCGACGAGAGCGCGAGTGATGCGGCGGATGAAAAGATCTTCAACTGGGGTGCAGAAACTATGCACGCGCGCGAGGCTGGGGCGGTCTCCGTGGAGCGCGCGCCGGTCACGGTCGCCGTCGTTGACTCGGGCGTTGAGGACACGCACCCGGATCTGGCGGGCCGCGTGGATACTGAGCGTTCGGTGAAGTGTTCGGTGAACGGTGTGGCGACGCAGGATTTCTACGGCTGGCGCGACGAGTTCTACCACGGCACGCACGTCGCCGGCATTATCGCGGCGAACCACAACGACATCGGCATCGACGGCATCGCCCCCGAGGCGACCATCGTGGCGATTCAGGCTACGAACGACAATCGCCTCATTTACCCCGAGTACGTGACGTGCGCGTTTATGTGGGCGGCCAGCCACCGCGTGGACATCGTGAACAATTCGTATTCGATGGATCCGTGGGTCTACTGGAGTCCGACCGATCCCGAGCAGGCGGCGGGCCTCGAGGCCGCGACCCGTTCCATCAAGTACGCGCAGGGCAAGGGGCTGGCGGTCATTGCGGCCGCCGGTAACGAGGGGGTGAGCATCGACAACCCGACGATTGACAACGGTTCCCCGACGGACGCGCCTGCTCCGACGAAGGGCCGGAACGTCGAGGGTGGCATCCGCGTGCCCTCCATGCTCGACGGCGTCGCGCAGGTGAGTGCGGTCGCTCAGGCATACAACGTAAAACCCGGCCTGTCGCTGGCGCGCGCGGATTTCTCGAACTACGGCACGACGATTGATTTTGCGGCCCCCGGCGACCAGATTTACTCGACCGCGCCGCTGCTGTTCTACGTGAGCGGCTACGCGGTTGCCGACGGCACCTCGATGGCGACCCCGCACGTCGCGGGAGTTGCCGCGCTGCTTCAGTCAGTGCACCCGGAGTACACGGGCGATCAGATCATTGACCTGATGAAGAAGCAGGCGGCGGGTCACTACGGCGAGCTCAACGCCCCGTGGGACGGCAAGGAGTACCGCGGCGCGGGCCTGCCCGACGCGCTGGATGCGGTCCTGAAGGACCAGCCCACTCCCGTGATTGGTCAGATCGAATACTCGACCGATGGCGCGCAGTGGGTACCGCTGGACGGCCAGGAGCTCTCCGGTTCCGTCTCCGTGCGTGCGACGGCGAGCGGTGCCGTGACGTCGGCGCGCCTGCTCGTGGGCGGCCAGGAGGTCGCAACGGGCACGCCCGCGGGCGGCGTCGTGACGCTTCAGGCGGACGGCGTGGACGTCTCCTCCCTCTCCGGTGCGCAGTCCGTGACAGTCGAGGCCTCGGGTCGCAATTCGGATCCGCGTGCCGACGATGACGCGAGCGCGTCGGCACCGTTCACTGTTGCGGGCGGCGACGATCCGAACGAGGCCGTGGCCGGCGAGTGGATATCCGATGCGACCGGCTGGTGGTGGCGCAAGGCCGACGGCACCTACCCGGCTTCCGAAGCGCTGCGCATTAACGGCGAGGTCTACCGCTTTGACGAGCGCGGCTACATGCTGACCGGCTGGGCGAGCGAGGGTGGTCAGTGGTTCTACTGCGGCACCTCTGGTGCTCAGGCGTCGGGCTGGGCGAACGTGGGCGGCAGCTGGTACTACCTGGATCCTGCGACGGGCGCGATGCGCACGGGCTGGCTGGAGCTGGATGGAGTGTGGTTCCGTCTGGACGCTTCGGGTGCGATGCGCACGGGCTGGCTGAAGGAGGGTTCGGCCTGGTACTACCTGCAGCCCTCGGGCGCGATGGCGACGGGCTGGCTGAAGGAGGGCGCGTCCTGGTACTACCTGGATGAGACCGGCGTCATGGTAACGGGCGACCGCGTGATCGACGGAGTTGTATACTCCTTCGATTCGTCTGGCCGCATGCGGTAGCCGCCACCTCGGCACCCCCGGGCAGGGCCACGCCCGGGGAGGTCCGACAGCGGCCTGGGAGGGGCCGCGCACGCGCGCGGCCCCTCCCGCTGTCACGGTCGAATTTTCTCCGGTGTTGCCCGATGTTAAGCGGTATGAATTGTCGGACATGTCAAACTCTAGGATGATGGTGATCACGTGTGCACGGTGTCGTGCGCGCGACACTCACAACCGAAATGAGGAACCATGCGCCGCAACGCTGCACGCATCGGGATCGTCGCCGCTCTCACCCTGTCGATGGGCGTCGCGACGGCGACAGCCCCACCAGCCCGAGCCGATAACCCAACCTCTCTGATTGCCCCCGCTCGAGCGAGCGCGGGCCTTATGAACTACGCGATTAACTTGAACCCGGGTGCTGCTCCCGCTGACCTGGAACGCGCACTCGCCACGGTCTCCTCCGCGGGCGGCGTCGCCCTGGCCTCGTACCCGCAGATCGGCACGTTCTTCGCACAGAGTGAGTCGGCCTCGTTCGCCCCGGACATGGCCGAGGCCTTGGCAGGGTCCGGGATCACGGTGCACTCCGTCGGCCCGACCCGCGTGGCCGCCGTGCCCGAGGGGGAGCGCGTCGAGGCCCCCGCGCCCGCTCCGACACCCGAACCTGCGCCCGTTCCGGCACCCGAACCTACACCCGACCCGGCGCAGTCCGGGGACAGCACAGGCCAGAGCGGTGCCCAGTCGGGCGCGCAGTCCGGCGGCGTGCAGAGCGCTCGCGGACGGGCGCTGAGCGAGGCTGATGGGGCCGAGGAGATCTCGAACTGGGGCGCTGAGGCCATGAGCGTGGCCGAGGCGGCGGGTGTGCCCGTCGCGCACGCCCCTGTGAGTGTCGGCGTTATCGACACGGGTATCGACGACATGCACCCGGACCTGGCCGGGCGCGTGGACCAGACGCGTTCTGTGTCGTGCGCGTCCAACGGCGTCGCCTCCCAGGCATACGGGGGCTGGCGTGACGACTATTTCCACGGCACGCACGTCGCCGGCATTATCGCGGCGAACCACAACGGGATCGGCATCGACGGCGTCGCGCCGGATACGACCCTCGTGTCGATCAAGGCCGCCAACTCCGAGCAGCTCATCTACCCCGAGTACGTGACGTGCGCGTTTATGTGGGCGGCCAGCCACGGCGTGGATATCGTGAACAATTCGTATTCGATGGACCCGTGGATGTACTGGAGTCCGACCGATCCCGAGCAGGCGGCGGGCCTGGAGGCCGCGTTGCGCTCCATCGCCTACGCGCAGAGCAAGGGACTGGCCGTCATCGCCTCGGCAGGAAACGAGGGCGCGGACAACGACCATCCGACGACTGACTCCGGCTCGCCGACCGACATGGACACGCCCATCAAGGATCGTCCGGTCGCGGGATCCATCCGCGTTCCCGGCCAGGTGGCGGGTGTCAGCCAGGTGAGCGCTCTCAAGCGCGTCGACGAGGAAACCAAGCCCGAGTGGACGACCCTCGCGCGCGCGGACTTCTCCAACTACGGCACCACCATTGACTTCGCGGCACCCGGCGACGGCATCTACTCCACCGTCCCAACCGCCCAGTATCCGAGCGGATACGCCAAGACGAGCGGCACCTCCATGGCGGCCCCGCACATCACGGGCATCGCCGCGCTCGTCAAGGCGACGCACCCCGCGTTCACGGGAACCCAGATCATCGACCTCATGCGCAAGCAGGCGGCCATCGACTACACGCGCCTGGAGGTGCCCGCAGACGGCAAGGAATACCGCGGCTACGGCTTCATCAACGCGCTGACCACCATGCGCCGCGACCAGATGCAGCCGACCGTCACGACCCTCGAATACAGGGTCGGCAAGGGCGAATGGAAGAGCCTCGACGGCGCGACCCTGCCCGCAGGCCCCGTCACCTTCTACGCGGCCGCCGCCTCGCCGATCAGCCACCTGCACATGGACGTGGCGTCCCTGACCGGCGTCGACCGCGACGGCTCCGGCAAATACGGCGACCCCGAGCTGAGCGTGTCCGCGGAGAACGTAGACCTCTCCTCCCTCCTGCCCGACGGCACGGACTCGGTCACCGCCCGCGTCCAAGTCAGCGCCGCAGGCATCAACTTCGACCGCCAAGCCGACGACGACACGGGCCGCGAAGCGACCTTCACGGTCTCGCGCGACCCCGCCGTCGTGCCCCAGCCGCAGCCAGACCCGGGCACCGGCGAAGCCCCCGTGCCCGGCGAAGCCACAGCCGGAATCACCGCCCCCGCGCGCGCCGCCGAACAACTGCCAGCCAACTACGCGGTGAACCTCCCCACGGGCACGGACAAGGCCACCTTCGAGCGAGCCGCAGCCCAGGCCTCGTTCAAGGGAGGACTGGTCCTGGGGCGCTACCCGCAGTTCTCCACCTTCTTCGTACAATCCGCCTCCCCGACGTTCTCACCCGACCTGGGCGCGGCGCTCATCAAGGAGGGCATCAGCTACGACTCCATCGGCCCCACCCGCCAGGCACCCGTCGGCGGCAACGAGGCCGTGGTCCCCATCGACTACACGACCCGCGTGCGAGCCGACGCAGCACTCGCGGCCGCGCCGAAGTCCGACGCCGTGCAGAGCGAGGGAACCCAGAGCGAGGACGAGGCCGGGGTGACGCCCGACCCGCAGACCTCCAACGGGTGGCACCTTCAAGCCCTGCACGCGCTCGAGGCCCAGGACGTCGACGTCATGCGCGCCCCCGTGACCGTGGGCATCATGGATCAGTCCGTCGACGACACCGTGCCGGACCTGGCCGGGCAGGTGGACCACGCCAAGTCCGTGGCCTGCAACGTCAACGGCATTCCCAACCAGGATCCGGCGGCGTGGCGCTGGGACGACGCAACACACGGCACGCACGTGGCCGGGTCGATTGCCGCCAAGCATGACGGCGTGGGCGTGGACGGCGTGAACCCGACGCTACGCATCGCCGCGATCAATGTGGCGTCGCGCAACGGCGGCTACTTCTACCCCGAATACATCGCGTGCGGCTTCGTGTGGGCCGCCGAGCACGGCATTTCGGTGACGAACGGCTCCTACTACGTCAACCCGTGGAAGTACTGGATGCCGAACGACCCCGAGCAGGCCGCCGGCCTGGAAGCCGTCCAGCGTGCCGCCGACTACGCGACGTCGAAGGACGTCATCAACGTGGTGGCCGCAGGCAACTGGACGACCGACCTGGATAACCCGCCCGCGACCGACGACTCGTCGCCGGGCGACACGTGGGGCGCGTTCGAGCGCGACGTGACGGGCGGCGTCTACATGCCGTCGATGATGCGCGGCACACTCGCGGTCTCCGCGTTGCAGCTACCCGAGGGCGCGGACCCCGGCACGGGCGTGCTGGAGCCGACGTCCTGGTCGAACTGGGGTGCCAGGACGATTGATTTCGCGGCACCCGGCGCGAAGATCTACGCGCCGCTGACGAGCTGGTACGGCAAGGCCTACGGGAACCTGTACGGCACGTCGCAGGCCTCGCCGCTGGCTGCGGCCATCCTCGCGACGTTGCGCCAGGTGCATCCGGAGATGAGTGCTTCGGAGATTGTCGCTGTGGCGAAGAAGCAGGCGTCCGCACCCGAGAACTGGTCGCGTCTGGCCGCGCCCACGGAGGGCCGCGAGTACCGGGGCGCGGGCTTGCCCAACGCGCTCGACGCCGTGCTCAAGGACCAACCTGCGCCGGTGATTGGCGCGGTCGAGTATTCGACCGACGGGGTGGCGTGGAAGCCGCTGGCGGGGGAGACCCTCGCCGGGCGCGTCTCCGTGCGCGCCACCGTGACCGGGCCGGTGACTAGCGCTCGGCTGCTGCTCGGCGACCGCGAGATCGCGACCGGAGTCGGCGACGGCTCGTTCGATGGGGCCGGCGTGACGCTTCAGGCCGACGGCGTGGACGTCTCGCACCCGGCGGGCACGGGACGCTTCTCCGGCGCAGCCACGGTCACGGTCGAAGCCTCTGGGCGCAACTTTGATCCGCGCGCCGACGACGACGCGACCGCGCAGGTTCCCTTCACGGTCAGCACCGACCACGTGGGTCCCGACGAGGCCCGGGCTGGGCGCTGGGTCTCCGGCACCTTCGGCTGGTGGTGGCGCTACGAGGACGGGAGCTACCCGACCTCCACGCAGCTGCGCATCGACGGGGCGATCTACCGCTTCAACGCGCGCGGATACATGGTGACCGGATGGGTGTACGAGGACGGTCAGTGGTACTACTACGGTGCGTCGGGCGGCCAGGCCGCCGGATGGGTTCGCGTGCACGGCACGTGGTACTACCTGGATCCCCTCACCGGCGCGATGGCGAGCGGCTGGACGAAGGTGCAGGGCACCTGGTACTACCTCTCCTCATCCGGCGCGATGCGCACCGGATGGGTGCGCGACGGGTCCGCGTGGTACTACCTGACCTCCTCGGGTGCCCTGGCCACCGGCTGGCAGCGCGTGGGATCCTCCTGGTACTACCTGTCATCCGACGGCGGCGCGATGGTCACCGGGTGGCTGCGCGACGGTGATGCCTGGTACTACCTGACGTCCTCAGGCGCGATGGCGACGGGTAGTCGATGGATCGACGGCACGCGCTACGTGTTCGACGACGAGGGGAGGCTGATGCCGTAGATCTGGCCCGGCTGGCGTAGCCGCTCCTGCCTGCGTGGTGGTTGAGGCTGATCGCGCGCTGTCGGGACTGACGTTCCTGCTTCGGCTATTTCGGCTGATCCAGCTGCTGGAGCTGTCGCGGCTCTTGCGGCTGGGACGGGACCGGGGCCGCGCACCATTCCTGGTGCGCGGCCCCGCGTTGTTTCACGGGAATCGTGCGTGAAACAAGCGGTTCTTGGCGGCTCGCGTTGCCGGTGTGCGTCGCTCGATGCACTGCGCGTGGGCGATGCAAGGGACGTGAATGATGCTCTGCGCGTGGGCGACGCATGGGACGTGAATGATGCACTGTGCGTGGGCGATGCCTGGGATGTGAATGATGCTCTGTGCGTGGGCGACGCTTGGGATGTGAATGATGCTCTGCGCGTGGGCGACGCTCTGGGCGTTGCTGATGATGAGCGCTCACTGTTGGTGTGCACCCGGGGTTCCGATGCCTCGCACGCGAACCCGCTTATCGGAGCCTGGGCCTCCTAATCCGCACGTGAACCCGCTTATCGGGACCTGGGCGAGGCTGCCCACGTACGGAACAGCGGGTTAACGTGCGGACAAGCGGGTTAGTGCTCCGGATAGCGGGTTCCCGTGCGTGAGCGAATCGTCGCGGTGTAGACGTGCGCGGCCCCCGCCAGCAAGAACCGCCCCACAGAACGGTTCCCACAGAGGAAACCTATTGGCTGTCCGCAGCGACGAACCCAGCCTCCTGCGGAGTCGTGCCGAGGCGCGCGGCGATGAGTTCCTTGTCTTCGTCGGATGCGAGGTCGCGGACCCACGAGGCGTAGGTGGCCTCGTCGGCGTGGACCTCCTGAGTGAAGGGGTTGCGCCGCTTCGTGACGATGACTCGGACGTGCGAGACGAACATCCACACGTTCGCGATGAGCGCGACCGCCGAGACGATGAACAGCGCCCAGGGGTTGTGGGAGCTGCGGTGGGCGAACATCGAATCGTGCATGAAGTGCGGGAACGTGAGCACGACGCCCGACCACAGCGTGAGCGTGTACGCCCGGTACTGGATCCACGCGCCGCGCCCGAACGACATGAGCGCGGGGATCGTGCACGCCGCCAGCAGCGCCACGCCCGAGTACCACGCGCGGTCCGCCAGGCAGTTGTACACGTACGCGAAGTTCCACAGGTCGTAGGCGATGATCCACCCGATTGTCAGGTCGCCCCAGACGAGGGCGCGCTCCTTGCCCTTGGACACGAAGATGCCGACCCACCCCGAGATCGCGAGCAGGTTGAGGATCCCGGCGATGCCGTTCATGATGTTCCACGGCCCGCCCCACGTGACCATCCCCTGCGAGGGGTCCACCCCGTGAATCCCGTAGCATTGGAAGTCGCGCACCACGGCCTCGGCGATGTTCACCGCGAGGATGATGGGTGGGATGAGCAGGTACCAGCGGTTGTGCCGCAGCCTCGGGAATACTTGGAGGGCGACGAGGCAGAGGGAGCCCGCCAGCGCCGAGTACTGTTTCACGATGGGGAACCAGCCGGCCGAGGCCGTCCCCGCCGTTGAGTGCGGCCACCAGAAGATGGTGAGGGCGACCGGCACGACCACGAAGAGTGCGAGGACCACCCACATGTTGCGCTGCGCGAGCCACGCCGCGCCCGCGAGCAGCGCGATGACGACGAGGAGCATCGCGTAGTCCCACCACTGGCCGACCTCGAAGAAGAACAGCGTCGGGTAGTCCGGGGGAGTGATGCCGCCCATCAGCGTTGTTCCTTGCCCCAGTTCGGCAGGTAGCTGCGCTCCATCTTTTGGCGGATCTGTTCCTCCCAGGAGAACTCCGGCTCGCGCCAGCCGTCGAAGTAGGAGGCGTCGATCTCGGAGGCCCACGGGCTGTCCGCGCCGGTCGGCGGCCAGGAGGGGTCGTCGGTGACGGGCGGGCGGATTTCGGCGACGGCGGGGGCGGATCGGCCGTAGCGGAACCACTGGGTGTAGGTCTCCTCGAAGAGGGGAGTGTTGTCGTGGCGGCCTGCGGGCGTGCCCGAGTTGAAGAATCGCCCGCCGAGCATGCCGCGCATGAAGCGGCCCGTCAGGTGCTGCTTCTTTTTGAACTCGAGGACGCGCTTGACGTAGAGGTTTTGCAGGTGGGTCATGCATCCGCCGATGAATTCGATGTTGACCCAGTTCAGGGCTTTCATGGCGGGGGAGGCGGGCTCGTAGCCGATGCGCCAGTGGTTGATGAGGCGCGTGCGCTCGCCCGACAGGGGCACCATGTAGAAGCACCAGGCGGCGGCGAAGTTCGTCATGCCGGGGAAGCGAAACGCGTAGGATCCGGGGGCCTTGGGCGGGTTTTTCGTGTCGACCCACTGGACCATGTACTTCCCGGGTACGACGTCCGCCCACTCCATGGACATGCCGTGGAAGTCGAAGGCGGCGATGTCGCCGGGCATCATCGAGTCGGGCTGCTGGAATTCCTCCTGGATCTCGTAGGAGTTGAAGAAGGGGAGGCGCGCGAAGACTCGCTCGAGGAACTCCGAGGAGAAGGACCCGGACTTTTCGGCGCCGATCTGTTTGAAGAGTCGCCACACCGCATAGGCGGGCGCGTCGATTGTGATCGCGTAGGTGGAGGAGTATCCGTTGTCGTAGTTCGCGTCGATCAGGTCGTCGCCCGGGTAGCGCCAGGCTTGTTCCTCGGGCGTGGCTTTGCCGCTGAGCTGGCTGAAGGCGTACATGCCGCCCAGGAGCGCGGCGCTCCCCGCGAGGGCGGCGCAGCAGAGGGTGCGATGGGATCGGGCGTTACGGGTCATGGGTCCTCCTCCTTGAGGAATTGACGAGGGGCGCTTCCGCTGGTGCGGAGTGTGGGGAGCCCCGGTGCGTTGTGGGATTCGACGGCGAACCCCGCACGCTAGGTTAGTGTTGGGGATTATGATAGCCGACAACTATTAGCCCTGTTGTGCGTTCGAAGGAGAATGCTGTGGACTCGCTCTTCCTCTGGGAGCTTGGAACTCCCAAGGTGTATCTCATCTGGCTGCTCGTGCTGGCGGACCAAATCGTCGTCGCGGAAATCAACAGGCGATGGAACTGGACGATCTTCGTCGTGTGGACCGTGGGCGGCATCGCCCTGATGCCCTACGCGTGGATCCACGGGACCCCGATGGTGGGGTGGTTCCCGTTCGGTAAGTACGCGATCATGATCCTGACCGCCACCATGACGGGCGCGGTCCTGGTCTACGCGAAGCGCAACCCCGTCAAAGCGCACAAGTATGCGATCTGGCTGGGCGTTGCCCTGTGGATCGGCCTGGCCGTCAACATCATGGAGGCGAACATCCGTGACCTGACGATCTATGTCAACGCGGATTTGTACTATGCGTGCGGTGCGGACTGGCAGTGCCTGAAGGGCGTCAATGACTCCCACACCATCGACATGATCGCCGGCCTGCCCGAGGCGCGCGGCGTCACCGCCGACCTCCACTCCCAGCAGTGGTACCAGGAGGTCGCCGCCAACCTTGACGCTCGCCACGTCGGCATCGACCCCGAAACCGGCTTCCGCACCATCGGCGGGTATTGGAACCTGCTGTCGGCCGCCGCCGGCCTCCTCAACATCATCACGATCACCGGCCTGGGCAAAATCATCGCCACCTCGCCCGGCAAGCGTTCCGTGCGCGGCCTCATCTGGGTGGACATGGTCTGGCCTTGGGTCATCGCCTACGACCTGTGGAACCACGCCTTCCTCTACAATTCCCTGGCCGACTACACGTGGTACTGCACGCTCGCCCTGCTCCTCGCCTGCACGATCCCCGCGTTCACCTGGGCGAAAGGGCAGTGGATCTGGTTCCGCTGCTTCACCCTGGTCTTCTGGATCTCGATGAACACGCTCCTGCCCGAAGTCCTAGTCCCGCCCTCCGACATCTTCAACTTCGCGACCATGGACCCGCGCGCCAACATCGCCTGCGCGGCCCTGGCGCTCGCGGCTAACGTCGCGCTGTTCGCGTACTGGCTCTACAAGATCGTCGCGTTTAAGCGCAACCCGATCACGGGCGTCCTGTACTGCGAGCTTGCCGAGTTCCGCACCATCGTGCGCGAGCACTGCGATGACAGGGACAAGTACTTCCTCGTCGACCGTATCCCGCAGACGCCCGCGGACCTCGGCTTCGAGCCTGACTCGCCCACGCCGCCCGCCGACGGGTACCGCGCGTGGATGCCGTGGTGGCGGGGTGAGGATCGGCGTCACCCCGCCAAGAGAGACGCGGGCTCGCGCTCGTAGGTGCCGTTCGCGTTCTCACTACCACGAGGCCTCCCCGGGCGTTTTCGGGGAGGCCTCGGTTCGCGTGGGACGAGCCGATGCGCGAATATGTGTCTAAATATTGAGCTTGTAAAACACTTAAATAGCTTGTATTTGCGAGAATTAAGTGCGTCATTTGTCTCGACTGTCAAACCTGTGGATCATGGTTACTGCATGGGCAACGATGCTCATGCGCAGTGACAAGTGAA
>ERZ651108.775-NODE-775-length-15202-cov-4.258665_pt1 | contig 15202 bp, 15 predicted proteins | sample MGYA00512173_ERZ651108 | MGnify/ENA metagenome assembly ERZ651108 | reverse complement strand
CCTCTAACTTAGCTCCAGCCTTTATCATCTTAGCAGCTTCAAGAACTTGATATGCTTGTCCAAAAGTAACAGATTTTGAATCAACTATAATTATATCCTTTTCTCTCTTTAACATTTCTCTTGCTACTTTTGCAACTTGTTGAGTTCCACTCATCTTACTAGAAATATGAAGAGATATTATTTTTTCATAACCTTTCTTTTCGCCGCCGTACTTATTAATCAGTTCTTTAATAAACAAAATGCAAGATTACGATCTATTAAGGATAAACAAAATATCAAATGGCAAACAAAACAACAATATTTAATTTCTCGTAAAAGAAAAAATAGAGTCAATGATTATATTAACAAAACCTGTCGATATATTATTAATTATTGTATAGCTAACGATATTGGAACTTTAGTTATTGGATATAACCAATCATTTCAATATAAATCTAACATGTCTAAGAAGAATAATCAAAATTTTACTCAGTTACCATTCGGTAAGATTCGAGAAAAATTAGAATACTTATGTAAGCGATATGATATTAATTATGTTTTACAAGAAGAATCTTATACTTCTAAAGCTAGTTTTTTTGATAATGACGACTTACCTGTTTATAACATGGATAATCCACAAAAATATATATTTAGTGGTAGCCGTGTTAAAAGAGGTCTGTATAAAACTAAAGACGGTTATTATTTTAATTCAGATTGCAATGGAGCATTAAATATTCTTCGTAAAAGTAGTGTTGTAGATCTTAGTATCTTATACAGTAGGGGCGCCCTGGACACGCCTAAAAGAATAAGGATCTCTTAGAAGATTAAACTTCTTAATAAGATAATTTTATGTTATTTTTAGAATTATATGATTTTAATCATGTGAGGTTCAGATAATAATGGATGTATTTCAAAAGAATTTGCCGTTAGTGAATTAACTTTACTAATGAACGAGATTTCTAGAGAAGTAGATAAGATTGCAGGTAGATAAAAGTGAGAAAATTTGAAGTAGTATCTCGATGTAAAGACATGGAAGTTAAACTTCCTAAACGTAAAACTAAGAAATCTGCAGGTTATGATTTCTTTGCTATCGAAGACATTGAATTGTATCCTAATAAATTATATGTACTACCAACCGGCGTTAAAGCAGCTATGGAAGACGATGAAGTATTATATCTTCATATTCGATCTTCAGCAGCATTTAAACGTGGTGTACGCATGATTAATAGTGTCGCTGTTATCGATAGCGACTTCTATAATAACGAAACTAATGAAGGTGAAATTTCTTTAGGTTTGTTATCTCATAACGATGATGTCGTGCGAATTAAAAAAGGTGAATGTGTCGCTCAAGGCGTATTCCACAAATTTTTAATTACGGACGACGATGATGCAGACGGTGAACGCATCGGCGGTATTGGCAGTACTGGAATTTAATAATGCTTAATTAAGACGATGTATTTATTTATTATATCGTCTTTTTTGCTGCGCAAGAAAGGTTAAACATGATTAACAATCTTACTAAAGCATGCAAACGTGCATGCACAGATTACAAAGATCTTAACATGTATAAGTTAAACTTTGTATTATTCTTTATGAACGAGCTTCATAAATTTAAGCTCGATAAGCCATTTTTCGACGAAGAGTTTATCGAAACAGAAGAATTCGGCCCGTATTTACAATCTGTAAAAGATGCATATGAACCATATGGTTTATTTAACATTCCTCAATTCGGTGCTAATAATATCTTTGAAGAAGACGAAATTCTTACGTTAAACGAAAGTAATCAAATTGCTTCTGAAGAAGATAAGAAAACTCATGAAGTCGTTATCTCTGAGTTCCACTATGAAGATGATGGTACTCCAGTATGGACATTAGCTGATTTATCTTTCGATAATGAAGTCGAAGAAAATATCTATGGATTTATTAAAGACTCTATGGAGCCATTAAAAATTGAAGCGTTAATGCATATCTATTATAATTTATATAATAAAGTAGTAACAGCTAAAGATTTTGCCGATAAAATGGCGGCATGGATCGATTGGAAAAATCAAGGTGAACCAGAACCTGATAAGTCTAAACCGATTAAATCTGTCGATCGTGAAGAAGAAAATTTAGAAATTACTGTCGACGATATTATGGAAAGAATCAAGAAAGTTCGTAATGCTGGTAATATAGAGCATTAGGAGGGATATTCCTTATGTCAAAAAAAGAACTTTCTAATAGAAAGCAAGAACTTATCGAGCAGATGGATAAGTTCGTTCAAGATTATAATTCTTGGGGCTATAGCGAAGAAGGTAAAATCATCTTCGATAAAGCAATGCATATGTTAGCAACCGATCATGCGATCTATGCTAAAATGCCAATCTTATGCAAAGGCGAAAATTGTATTTATAAAAATGATCCTTTGCATAAAGCAGGTCTCGTTAAAGTCGGTGAACCATGTATTTGTGAAACGACTTTAATCGCTCAAAAATTTATGCAGTACCAAAAAGAATTTAATCTCGACGAATCGTCTTATACCGATAACGTTCTTGTACATGAATTAATTACATTAGACCTCCTGATTTCACGGGCAATGCAATATATCAATAATAAAGATTATGATCCTGTTATCGATGTCGTTACTAACATTACTGAAACTGGTCAAGAAATAACGCAACCAATGATATCTAAAGGTATTGAGTTATATACGACTCTCGTACAAAAACGCGATAAAGTATTTGAGTTATTGGCTGCGACTAGAAAAGATAAAATTCGTAACAATGTCGACGACGCAAATCATGACACTGCCCTCATTAATAGTCTTAATGATCCTGATTTCTTCTTATCACAAGAACAAATCGAGGAAGAAAGAAATGCGAGGTTAAACGCTTATGGCGAAAGTGAATAATGCGTTAGAACTTATTAGCAGTGCATTTGGCAAAACAGCCGAAGTCGGTAAATTAGCTTTTGGATCTAATGCAGTCGCTAAAGAAATCGGTAAAACTGGTGCTCCAGCATTTGAGCAAGGCATGAAAACATTCGTTAATAATATGAATGCCAACTTAGACGAAATTGGTTCTGTTGGAAGAATCATTAGTCCGGACTATACGTTAGGTCAAATGGCCAAAGGTAGAGCTGCCGGGCTCGATACAACTCAGGCCCTACAATACTCTTATTTAAATAAAGAGTCTAGAGCTATGTTCGATAACCAATTTATGTCGCCAGAATTTGCTCAACGTATGGGTAGCGAAGATAAAGAAGTCGTTAAAGCTGCTAAAGAAGAATTATCGGCATTTTATAAAGATAATGCTAAATATGATATGACTCGTCTCGGCGTTCAAGGTGTCGTTGCTGGTAGTGTTGCTTATCGTGTCGCTACTGGTGGCGGTTTATACCGTGATAAGAATGGCGAATTTAATATTATCGGTATCCCAGGTATTTAATTATGCTTAAAGGTATAGTTAAAGGCGTAAAAACTGCCGGCGAAAAAGTTATCGAAGGTGCTGGTTATATCGCTAGAAAAACTGACGACGCTATAACGAATGGAGCTAATAAAGTTATTAACAGACAAGTTTCTAATCTCGAGAAACAAAAAACAGTTCTCGGAGATATGGGTAGTCAATACTCTAAAGAAGAAGTCGAAGCTTATAGTTCTAAATATCGTCCTATGCGAAATACGGTTCCAGCTATTAAAGATGGTGCCAACGATTACTTTAAAGTTAATAAAGAATTTGTTAGTACTAATCCGGATAACTATTCTATTCCAGATCGATACAAATTAACAGGATACGGTGCTACGATATTAGGTGGTGCTGCTGCATTAGGTGCAACAAATAATACGATCGAAGCAGCAATGGAGCCGACGTCGACAGCGAATATCGCTTCGGTCGGTACCGTTAATCCTGTTGTATCGGCTAGTTCTGGATTAACGCCACAAAATGCATTCGATAATATGGGTGCATCTGGCGATATTAATTTTGCATTAAGACGTAACAATATTAAAGCACCAGGTACATTATAATGGCAGGTTTAAATATTTTAAAAGGATTAACTGGCAATGTAAAATCTGCTGTCGGACATGTCGGTAATGCTACTAAAAGCATGGGCACGGCCGGTAACTTAATTTGGGATAATAAAATTAATGCCGGCTTAGCGACTGCCAACGCAGTCTGGACTTATAACGATACACTCGACGAAGGTGGTACTAAGGCTAACGCAATACAAGATGCTGCTTTTAGTATGGGTACCGATTTATTGTTAGGCCCATTAGCCGGTATGGCAGTTCAAGCTGCTTATTATGGTGGACCAGCTTTAGTCGGTATTGCTAACGATTTAGCTCAGCAAGGTCGTCAGCAAATGCAACAAAGTTATCGTCCATTCTCTTGGACTAATCCAGTTAATTCACAACAATATGCAACTATGAGACAGGCAGGAATGGCCTTAGCTCAGCAATCCCAATATAGTTTACAAACGACTATGATGGGTCAAGAAGGTAAAGCATTCCATAAATAAAAATCATGAAACAAGAACAAGATTATTCTGTAAAAGAATTAATGGCAATGCCTTTGGAAGACTTAGTAAGATTAGATTTTACTAAGCTCAGTGAAAAAGGAAAGCTAGTCGTAATTAAACGAGATCCAGTTATGTGGGCAAAATCATTTATTCAAATCTATAATATTGATTTAGATAAATATGCCCCTTGGACTCCACGTTGGTATCAGGCCGAAATGCTTCGTGATCGAAGTCTTCGTAAAGTATTCCGATGTGGCCGTCGTTGTGTAACTGGTAATCTTAAAATACAAGATCCAGAAACAGGATTATTTAAAACTGTAAAACAATTATTCGACGAGAATAAAGAATTTAATATTCTTGCTCTCGACGATAATTATCAAATCGAAATAGCGCCGAATGCTAAAGTATACGATAACGGTATTAAACCGGTATATCGTATTATGACAAATACTGGCCGCACATTCGATGCTACCGATAACCATCCATTCTTAACGGAATTAGGATGGTTAGAATTAAAAGATTTAACGGTCGGTGATAATATCGCTATTCCGATGCATCTTAATTATTTCGGTAGTAACTCTATCGAAGAATCAGAATTAAGATTAATGGCTCAGAAGTTAAATAAAGATACATCTTCTGACAAGTCGATTCCGAAAGAAGTATTTTCTTTAAATAAAGAATCGGTGTCAATCTTTGTTTCTGAACTAATTAAAGATGCATATAAAGAAGAAGACGAAGTTCCGATCAATCGATTATATTGTTCAGAATCAGGTCAGTTAGCTTATCAACTAGCTCACTTATTAATGCGATTCGGTATCGTCGTAAAAATCGTTAAAGAACGAAATTCTTATTTTTTAGGATTCGTCGACAAGAAAAAATATAATCGAATTAAAAATCATTCCCATAAGAATATGTTCTCTGTTTATTATTCATATAAGTTCCAGCCAATGACTGATAAACTTAATAAGATGTTTTTATCTTATTTAAAATATCATGAATTAGGAAAAACTAATTTTGAATATTTAAAAACAGGACGGTTAACACTCGAAGAATATTTAGAATCCAAAACTATTAATAAGGCTGAGGCAAAAGAACTTGCCGAGCATTTAGGTTTTGAATCGATCGAAGATATTCTTAATGGCGATATATTCTGGGATCCGGTTGTATCGATCGAATATCTCGGTGAACAACAAACATATGATGTATCGGTGCCACGTTATCGTAATTTTATAGCTAACGATATTATTTCACACAATACCGGTAAAACAGAAACGATGGTAGTGGAAGCATTATATAACGTATTTACACGTAAAAACTTCATTCATATGTTTGTAACACCGTATCAATCACAGATCCGAATGATCTTCGATAATATCCGTCAGAAGATAGATAGTTCAGCTCTCATTAAAAAAGAAGTAACGAGAGCAACGACAAATCCATATTTATTTGAATTTTCAAACGGTTCCAAAATTGTCGGTTTTACGACAGGGGCAAATTCTGGCATGAGCGCCGCCTCTATTCGGGGCTGGAGAGCTGACTGGATTTCACTCGATGAAATGGATATAGCATAAATGGATTATTTCATGTAATATATAAGTATAAAATATTATTATTTTAATAAGGAATATATTATATGAAAAATTATAAAAGTAACAAAATATTTGCAATGTTGTTTGGTTATATTTTAGGAGATGGTTGGATAGATATAAACCATCTTGGAGGAGTTTCTGGTGATTTAGAAGCCTTAGAAATCATTAAAAAAGATATGCAGAATCTTTTTGGTGATATAGGAAAGGCCACTATTCTATGTAGAAAAACTTCTTCTCCGAAATATAAAATAAAAGGAACATCAAATCAGTTTTCTTTTAATAGAAAAACTTCTAGAATTTTTATTGAACATGGGATGCCAACAGGTAAATGTGTAGAAACAGATTATAAACTGCCTGATTGGATAATTAATGGATCTCTAGAAATAAAAAAATCATTTTTATCTGGTTTTTATGCTGCAGAAGGAACAAAAATTATTCCTGCGATATGTAAAGGATTTAAAACATTAAATTTTTCGCAATCAAAAAGAATAGAACTTTCTGATAGTTTAGAATATTTAATGGTAAATCAAATAGGCAGCATATTAACAGAGTTAGGTTTAAAATATTCTATTGAAAGAAAAGAAGTTTTTACATGTGCAAAGAATTTAAGAATTAGATTAGATATATCTAATAGTACACAAAGTTTATTGAAATGTATCGAAATATTGGATATGAGATATTGTCCTAGAAAACAAATATTATTTAATCAAGCTTATGATTATTTGTATAATGTAAAAATATTAAAAATATATGGAGCCGTTAAACATGCTCCTGATTTTGCTACTTATGTTATCAACAATCCAAATTGTTCATTTAAAACACCGTTAAACAACGAAACTCCTGAAAAAGGACAACGATGTACCAAGCTCATTAAATAATAATGAGTAGTGTTCAACGACTAGGGATGAAATAAATTCCCCACGAAAGCGGTGAAACCCACTATAGTCTTATCATCAATTTTCATTCTATAGTGCGGAAGAAATAGTCTAAACTGGACCAGAATTGACTGGTCGATGAAAATGAAGGAAACTTCCAGAGCATAGGATAAAGAGCCTATGGATAATAACAAATTGTATTTGGGCGAAGGTGACTTTGACACTGTATACGCTCTTTGTATGGAACGTGATACTATCGGATTAACATGCTCATCTACACCGACCGGTAAACGTTCTAAGTTCTTCGAAATTTGTACTAACAAATCACTCGGGTTAAAATAAATAATTAGGTTTTTTATAACAGTTTCATCCAAAAAACTTAAAATAGCCCCATTATTGAGTAATCAATAAATGAAAACTTTTTGAATTGCTGGAAAGCCTGTATGGGTAATCAGCAGCGAAATCTTATTTTTTTAATAAGAGACGTTCAACGACTATCCTTATAATGAGGAGTAGGGCCAAGCGGCTCGAAGCGGAAGGTATCCTTTATTTAAAAAGGATAATGATATAGTCTGAGCTATATAGAAATATATAGAAGGTTATGAGTAGCGATCATAATCGCAACAAAACTGTTACCGAGCATTACCACCCGACACAACATAATCCTATGTGGTCGGATGCAATGGAAGAAGAATTTAGAAATACATACGATCAAAATGCATATGCACACGAAGTACTAGCAGAGTTCGGTGTCGAAGAAGCTGGTGTATTCGATAAAGATAAATTAGAAGCAGCCACTCGCATAGATAATTATACTTATTTCGATAAAGAATTTTATAAGCCGGTATGGCCGGATTTAGACGATTCTAACGTAAAAAAAGTTCATATACTTCCTCCTGGAAGAAGAACGTATACGCCTAATCCATTTAGAACGATAGGCGTGGATTAACATCCCGGTCCCTTTGTTAAGTAATTAACAAATGAAAACTTTTTGAATTGCTGGGACATCCTAATAGGACAATCAGCAGCGAAATCTTATTTTTTTAAATAAGAGACGTTCAACGACTATCTCGAAAGAGAGTAGAGCCAAGCGGCCCGAAGCGGAAAGTAACCTTTATTTAAAGGTTAATGATATAGTCTAATCTTAATAGCAATATTAAGCATATTGTAAATAGCGAATACAATGTAATTTGAGATATGGGACAAAAGTCAGGCTCCAACATCGATTCTGGTGTTAGAGTATGATCCTTCATTTAATAAATTTAGAATTATTAATCGTACCGAAATTGAGTCCTCAGAATTCACATTTGATAAAGCGGTGAAAAAAATTATTGACATGAACGCTATCTATAATCCTAGTTATATTTATATAGATAGGGGGAGTGGCGAGTATCAAATGGAATCTTTGAAGATTTACGGTAAGCAACATCCAGAAACTGGACTCGATAAAAAAGTTAAGGGCTGGATGTTCTCAGAAAAGATCGATATACAAGATCCTGTTACCGGCGTTCTCGAAAAGAAACACTTGAAACCGTTTATGGTGAATCAATTATCTATTCTTATTGAACGTGGTAACTTAATTATGAGTCCTTACGATAATGTAATTTTTAAACAATTAATCGACTATCGTGTCGAAAAGATTACGGCGGCCGGTGTTCCTGTATATAATAGTAATAACGAACACTTTGTCGACGCGTTAGGACTTGCTTATTTAGCATTCGTAGAACATTTCCCTGAATTAACTAAACTCGTTAAAAAGGCGTCTCATGATATAGCATACTCTATTAATAGAGGATCTGTATTACCGACATACGAAAAACGAGATTTAGATAATCCTTGGGAAGATAAAAAGAAAACGTATGAGTCTTCCGATGAAGCTTGGCGAAAGTTAGGCCCTGGCGAATCGTTCGATCGTCCATCGAGAAGATTATCTCATACACGAAATAAATTTAGTCGTACATTATTTTAGGAAAATATGGAAGACAATAATAAAATTATCTATCGTCCCGATATACAACCTAAGCGACATTATGAAAGTGACGCTACTTTTGAAAAAACTCCTTCTAGAGTGTTCAACGATCCTATTCCTTGGACACCATCAGAAGAAGTTAAGAAAAGTGAAGTCGATGAATTATTAGCCGATTTAAAGACGGTATATAATTTGTTACCATACTTTCCGATTCAGATTAGGCCAATTATCGAGACGATGATCGTAACAATTACGACCGATACGATTGTCCGTATCGATCCTCCAGATCCAGAAACTCCTCTTCCTCCAGAGCCAGAAGACCCAAATATTTTTATTCCGGTCGAACCTAAAATTCCGGAGACACCGAAACCGGTTGCTCCTAAACCAGAACCTAATCATGATGACCCATTCGGGTTCCCCGATGTTCCGATTGTCGATATTAAACAAGAACCATCTGAAAAGATCGATAAACTTGTATATCGATGGACAAAAAGTAATTTGGTTCGCATTAAAAAGCACTGGATCGATAAGTTAAAAGATTATCTTCAAGATTATTTATCTAAAATGTTCCATGCTGTTCAATTATGTGGAGCTGAAGATTTAACGATATTATTATTAGTATTCGATGGTTTAGCCGTTAAAACAGTCTCAGGTAAGAAATGTAAAGTAGCACATGACAGTATTGTTCGTAACGATTTAATGATTCGTGAAAAGGCGAAGATGATGGCTAAGCTATATGGCGCTGATGAATTAATTAAATTTATGCGAGCAATCGAAGCGGCGGCACAAACTCGTCAAGAATATTATAATCATGAATTTTTATCGTATTGTCCGACAATGTTAAGTCAATACGAAAATGATTTCTTGCGAGAGAATCGTGCAGTCTATGATCAGAAGTATGTTAATAGTGTATATCAATATAATAAATTATTGATGTCGTCTACAGAATTAACGAAAGACGTATTCGATTTAACTGTTAATAGTGCATTTGCTAAAGGCGTTTTAATTAATAACGGTATTAATCCGTTCGAAAAAACGCCTGAACCAGATCCAATCTTTTATTTAAATAATTTAGCTCCTGATCCTGGTAAGGTTGGTGCTAACGGATTATCGAGTACCGGTAATTATGGTAACTTGAAACCTGGTTCATTATCTGATAGAATTATAAATGGTAGCGGAGGTACTGGAGTTATCGATACAGACTTTACGAAAGCAGTTGCATCTGGTTTAGTCGGTTCTACTATGGCGAATGGATCAGTTGGCTGCGTAGAATTTGCTACGAAGTTCGGTTCCTATTTCTCTAAATTCTTAGCCGATGAATTATCGAAAGGAACCGTTAACGTCGACGTATTGATGCAAAATGCTAGAGCTGCCGGATTACAACATGTAACTAGTGGAACACCGGCAAAAGGTGATATAATAGTATATCATAATGATGCCGAAGGTTATAATCATGTCGTTATTGCCGATGGGCAAGGCGGCTATTATGGCAATTCATCTTCACAAAATAAAGGTGTCCATGGTAGCGACTTCCACGAAATGGGTGGTTGGACAAATTATGCCGGGTTCATTTCATTACAAGGAAAGTAAATGAAAATATCAGATTTTTATGAGGCTGAACAGCCCAAAAAGAAAAAAGATTCTGTCCTTGGCAGAGCAGTTAGTACCGTCAAGGAGAATCTTATTAAGGCCAAGGCGATAGCTTTCGGCCAGTTTAATCGACGAGGATCTAATCCAGGTTCTCGCACATACGATTTAGAAAGAATTAAAAATGCAATTCTTACCGATTCATATTTATCGGTAGCAATTAGAAAATTCTCTCAGCTTATTACAAAAGCCGGGTATCAAATTAAATCTAAAAATGAAGCCGCAGCTGATTATATTAATGATAGATTGCGTATTATAGAATTCCGTTCTAAAATTCCTTTTTATGTTTTGATAACTTCTATTGCAAAAGACTTGTATACTTTTTCAAATTCGTATATAATTAAAACTAGAGATAATGATACGCAAAAATTTGGAGTTAAAGCAGATCAAATTTATAAAGGCGGTTCGATCTCTGGTTTATTCTTAGCAGATCCTTGCAATGTCACAGTACAGCGAGGAGACGATGGAAGAATTGATCATTACCTAATCGATGGAGAAGAGTATTCTCCGAACGATGTAATTCATTTGTACATCGATAAAATGAATAATGCCGAGTATGGCACCTCTAGAATGTTTACCGTTCTAGAGGATGCATCTATGCTGCGGAAAGCTGAAGGATTGGTTATGACGATATTATATCGTTTCGCCACTCCTATTTTGCATATAAAAGTAGGTAACGTTGCTGAAGGTCAATATGCTACCCAAAAAGAAATTGACGATGCAAGAAACGCTTTCCAAGATATGCCGAACGATGGCTTTATCGTAACGAACGAAAGAACGACAATTACGTCCGTTACTCCCGATATGAAAGCTAATGATTTATTAAATTTCTTATCGTATATGGAGCAACGTATCTTTACTGGTCTCAATGCTTCAAAATCTTCGATGGGTCGAGGTGGTGGACAATCCTCAGCCGACAATACGGAAGCATTAATGCATGACGAAGTAAAAGCGTTTCAGAATGTAATTTCTTCTTTTATCGAAAAATATTTATTTACTGAATTATTATTAGAAGGCGGATTTAATCCATTAACTAATAAAGACGATTATGTATTCTTCGACTTTAACGAAGTATCGATCGATACAAAAATTAAAGTTGAATCCCATACGATTCAAAAATATCAAGGTAACGTTATTACTCTTGATGAAGCTCGTCGTGAACTTGGCTTCGATAACGAAGTATCTGAAACGGATATGTATGCATTTAAAGTTACATTGGAATCTCAATTGGAACAAATCGATGCACAAGCAGATGCATCTATTAAAACGTCCAAAGAAACAATGCAATTACAACCAGCTCAACAAACAAGTAAAGACGGCTTAGATGAACGTAGCTTTAACGGAAAAAAGAAACAATCGACTCCGAATAAATACTTCTCGAACGATGCAAATCCTCAAAATCAAAATACAATTCAAGATAATCCAATTGCGAAAGAATTCGTAATGAAGGAATCTTTAGAAGATAATATTAAAGATTATGAGAAAAATTTTAGCGATATACACGCAAGTTACAATCGACTAGGTAATATATTGGCGAGTCGTGGCTCTACAAAGCCTGTAGTTACCGAACTCTTAAAAAAGTTAAATAAACATTTGACAGAGTCCGCAAGGCGTGGTGTTAACGATTCACATGCGAACAATAAAACTAATGGAAAGATAATTGATCCGATAGTCGATTCATTTGAAGACTATTCTTCAAAAAAAATTAATAAGATAGTCGAAGATTTAAAATCTGCGACAAAAAACAATAAAGATAAAATATACATCGATAATCAACTTTCGAAAACGGAATATCGATTAAGATTCTTATGTGATTATCTCACAAAGAAAGCTTACTGGTGGAATTACGTTCAACAATGTAAAACCGACGGTGTAAAAACAATCGAAATTCAGTTCGAAAATAGCGATCATCAAAATGGCCGCATGACCCATTTCGATATCGATAAGATTACTATCGAAGATATTCCAGCTTACACTCCATATTGTAAGTGCTCAATTAAGCCTATAATGAAAGGATAAACATGGAATTCCGTGAATATCTTGGGTTTAATCCTGTAGACGTAAAAGAGTCCGCAGTCGCACACTCTCATTCTTTATCTAACAACGTTAAAGCTAAAGGATTAAAAGTAGATATAGAAGCATTACATTTTTATCCGTATGCTACTCGTAATGATACACGTTATTACGAATCTGCAATGAGAGAGTCGTTGCATAAATGGACTTATCCTTATAACATTCCAGTTATTAAACATCATAACGACGAAGACGGTGAGACAATCGGTCGCGTTATTAATGCCGAAATTAAGGAATCTCAACGATTACCTGGTACGAAAGCATTAGTATTAACTGCCGATATTTTAACACCTGACGCTCAAGAAGAAGTTAAGAACGGATTGTTAGATACTGTAAGCATTGGCGCTCGCGGCGACGAAGTTCGTTGTTCTATTTGTGGACAAGATTTAGCGAACGACGGTCTATGTGAGCATGCTCGAGGAACTAAATATGACGGCGAGATGTGCTATTGGGATTTTAAGAAATTAGAACCTAAAGAGTTATCTTACGTTATTGTTCCGTCTGATGCATATGCTAAGAATATTAAAGTATATGATGATAATGCAGAGCCGGCTCAAGTTGAACCGGTTCTTCCTATTAGCTCATTAGAAGGAGAACATGACGGCAATAAAATTGTCGTTAAAGAACACATGGAAAAAGAACCTAAAGTAATTCCAGCAGAAGTCGAAGCAAAAGAATCTGCTGAAGTAACTCCAGCTCCTGCTGAAGAAACAGAAACTCCAGCTAAAGTTGAAGAACCTACTGAGGTTAAAGAATCCGAAGATACTAAATTCGAAGAATTATCTGCCAAAGTTCAAGAGCTTATCGAAGCTAAAGAACAAGTAGAAAAAGATTATAAGCATAAGACATTATCACAATCAATGAAGAAACAAGATATTCACGATTTTAATATCGCTGAGTTAGATATAAGAATTATCTTCGAAGGTGATGGAACGAACAATATTAGTCTCATTCCATCATTTAGTCCTTTTGTAACTAATGAACCCAAAGGAGATAGATTGTTTACTTTTACGGTTTTAGATGAATTAGAACCTATTGCAGAAGACAAGCTAGACAATATCAGAAACGATTTAACAAATGATAATATTTCACATCTAAAAGAAACACATGTTCAAAAGCTCAGAGTTCAGATTGCAAATTCAATCCTGAAAAGTTTTAAGGATTTAAAGGAAACGGACAAACGCAATATGACATCTTTAAACGAATGGAAAATAGCTAATGCAATGCAAATCGTATCAAAGATATATGAAGGAATTGATACAAAGGACTTCACACCACAGCAGGTGGAAGTGGTGAATCTGATTAAAGACAATAATCTAAAGGAAGCTGGCATGCTTGCAGAAAGACTTGGAGATTCATCAAATGACAAGTTTTTAAAAGGTGCTACGAGTCTATTAAATGCAAAGTCAGAAGCACAAAAAGCAGATGCTATTGCACAAATCTATGATGCCGAAAATAGTGGTAATAAAGAAGCACAAAGGGTAATGAACTTCTATAGGAAAGGACAAAGTCTAAATAAAACGGATTATCATGGCTTTAAGGGTTTGTTGGGAAGAAGATTGCCAAGAGGTGTTAAACACGCAATCAAGCAGCATGGTCAAGAAATCGAAAATGAAATAGAAGCATATTTAAGAAATGATGAACGGATAGCAGTATCTGTTAAATAATGAAAGGAGATAGAATGGGGAAATTATTAAAGACGATATTATTTGCAATTATATATCTGATTATCAGTTATTTTTTAGCATTACAAATTGCATGGCTACTTTCCTTCAACTTTGATATTGTTTAAAATATTTGCAAATTTTGCTGTTTTAATTTCATTTAATCCAAATTGATCAACAACAACTAATTCATTTTCTGCTAATTTAGCACTTAATACTGATCTAACAGCTAATGCTCTTTCTTTCTTATTAATTTTATATTTATATGAACGTGGTTTTGGACCTAATGCGATACCACCTTTAATCCATTGTGGTGCTCTAATAGAACCTTGTCTTGCACGTCCTGTACCTTTTTGTCTCCAAGGTTTTCTTCCGCCACCGGCTACCTCAGCTCTTGTTTTTGTATTTTGTGTTCCTTGTCTTTGATTAGCTAAATAATTTAATACTACGCTATGAACAACATTCATATTTGGTTCAATTCCAAATACACTATCATTTAAAGTTAATTCTTTAACTTTTTTTCCTTCAACATTAATTACTTCTACCTTAGCCATGTGTAACCTCCTTTCTATACTCTTGTAGTTGATTTAACTTTTAAGATTGAACCTTTAGCACCAGGAACAGATCCTTTTACTAAAATAACGTTCTTATCTAAATCAACTTTAACAACTTCTAAATTTTGAATTGTAACTGTTACATCACCCATGTGTCCTGGTAATTTTTTACCTGGGAATACTCTACCTGGTGTTGATGTTGGTCCCATTGAACCTGGTCTTCTATGATACATAGAACCATGTCCCATTGGTCCTCTTGATTGTCCATGTCTCTTGATAACACCTTGGAAACCTTTTCCTTTAGATGTACCTTGAATATCTAATTTATCTCCAATTTCAAAAACATCAGCTTTTAACT
>ERZ651108.774-NODE-774-length-15219-cov-6.939726_pt1 | contig 15219 bp, 18 predicted proteins | sample MGYA00512173_ERZ651108 | MGnify/ENA metagenome assembly ERZ651108 | reverse complement strand
TTATAAAAAGTGTTGACAAATAAAAAAAGAAATGTTATACTTAATACATAAATAAGAAAAGAGGATATTAAATGAAAAAACTACAATTTAAACTTATTTTTCATCTTTATCCACAAGATACAAATGAACACACTTTATCAATCTTTAAAAAATTGATGGATAGAGTTCTAGAACCATCACCTGAACATAACAGTAATGGCTATCGCGGAGAGAAGATTATAAAATTACAAATATCTTCTTCTTCTTCTCTTGATAACAATACCATTAAGAAAAGATTAGAATTAGAATTTAATGAACATTACCGAAAATTATATAATATTAAAAAAGGTAAATATCAATCACCATCTAAATTTATGGTATATGATAATGAAAAACAAAAATACATTTTTGCAAAAGATATTAAGGAGATATTAAAATGATTATAATAAATCAATATTTAAATGAAGAAAAACATAGATATGAAGTATTTATTGAAAATTTATATTGTGGCGTGTTATTATATCATTTTGTAAAATATGATAATGTTATAAAACAAGAATTTATTAAAAAAGTTATTGATTTATTAGAAGATTATTTTAATGATGATAGCGTCTTAACACCAAAAGAAATGAAAGAAAGAATTTCAAAATTTTGTAAACAATTTAATATTATTCAATTACCAATTGAAAGGGGGTGATTTTATTCGACAAGAGGTTTTAAACGACATCATTAACGCTATTAAGCGCTATAAGGAGCGTGACCCAACATATAAAGCTTTAGTAATTTATATATTAGAAGAATTAGAAAGTTGTATATTGGGTTACTATAACAATTTACAACTTAACTACTTATTTACAATGCTTAAAGATAGTTACTATCTTATGGAATTATATAACACAACAACTAAAAGAAAAGGAAAATAACAATGACAAAAGAACAAAAACAATTTACATCAATCAACCTAGTTGGGAAAATCTCAGCTACATCAAACAAAGTATCTGAAGATTTCAAGCAGGAAACACCAACTAAAACAATTTATATTGTACCAAAAGACAAGAAAGAAATTGAAAAACTTAAAAAATTCGGTCTACCACTTTACACACCTAAAGAAAAAGGGGCAGAAAGTTACACTATTGTAAAATCAGCTAAAACTGTAAAACATTATAAATCAGTAAAAGATGAAGCACCACAAAAAATGATTATGACAGTTGAAGATGAAAACGGTCAAACAATCCCTAATTTTTACACAGAGGAAAACGTAATCTTTAACATCACAAAAGTAAAAGCACAAAAAGGAAAGAATGATTTTTATCGTCTTACAGCAATCCTTGCACCAGTTGGTACAATCCTAGAAGTTGAAGCTACTAATCCATTTGGTGATTTGGAAGCATCAGAAGATGACCTACCATTTTAATTAATGTATGAAACGTGATAAAAAATATTGGGATAGGTATGAAAGTAAATCTATCTCAGGAAAGATGGCACTACCCAGAGCACCTTCAAAAGGTTATAAAAATACAGTTTATGATAGTTCAGATTATTCCAATAATATTTTTGTAAAAAATCGTGGTGATAAATCTTATATGGCTGGTGTTCAAATAGCTAGGTCTTATGTTACAGATTTAGACATGCTTCAAAGAGCAACAGATGTTCTATATACTAATTTATATAGTCATTTAAAAGACCCTATTATTATTACATCACCCGCAACTTATGTTGAATTAGCTAGCTTAATATCTGGTAAATATAAACAAATACTAGAAGAATTTGCTGATATAAAAAGGGAAATAAAATATAATAGTGTAGATAGAGAATATCATAAACATTTATCACAATTTATGGCAGTTTTAGCTATAAGAGAACATAGTATAACAGGTTTAATGAAACGTATTAAACGTTTTAATATAAACATGAATACTGAATTATATAACGGATATACAAAGAAAAAATATAAATATGCAGTGAATATTGTTACTTATGCATTTCTATATTAAAAAAAGAAAGAGGAAATAAATGGAATTAAACACAAAAGAAGAATTGATTGCATTTCTTGAGGGTTTAAAAAATGATGTTGAAACCATCAAAGCTTCTACACGTCAAGAAACACAAGAAGAAACACAAGAAGAAACACCAGAAGAAACACTAGAACAAGAGTCAGAAGACGAAATTGCAAAACTTTTGGAGGAAAAATAAATATGGACTTTATGAAATCACATTATCAATCAGAAAAACTTGATAAATCAAATGAACTTAACGGTACTATGACTATTAACGAAACAACACAAGCAGATGAATACACACGAAAATTACAAAATTTAGGGGGTAATGCTTAATGCCAAATGGAATTACAAAAGCAAGTAAACAAGCACTAATTGAATTTAACAAAGCTAATGGAACGGCTTGGACTTTTGGGGGTAATCTTACAACCAATAGAACAGAGTTTGAAACCTTTGTAAATAAATTCTTGTTTCCAAAACTAGCAGAAACAGAACTTGTTTCAGAAATCCTTGGAAATCGTTTCCAACGTTTTGCTGTAGAGCAAGATTTTATCGGACAATATTCTGAGGAATACGTTATTTTAGATAGTGTACCAGTAGACATGAACTTGTCCAAGAAAGAAGAATTGTTTTTGAAACGTAACTATCCATTGATTGCTTCTAAAATCTATGGTAATTCATGGTTTCGTAAGGTTAAGTTTACGCTTAATGATAACGATGTTCGTCAAAATTTTATTACTCTTGCAGATGCTACTAAATACGCAATCGGTGTTCTTAAAAAGAAAATTTCAGACATCAATATTACAGAAGAAGCAGAATTTAAAGCAATGTTGATTGAATATGCTTTGAATGTAGCAAAAGAAAAGCGTACTGCTACCACGAAAGAAGAAGTTATCAAAAAGTTGTCACTAGCTATCTTGAACATGCAAAACAACTCAGATAAGTATAATGAAACATCTACTGCTTCTGGTGGTGCTCTTGGACGATATACGACAGTATCTAGTATTGATGATTTACTGATTATTACATCTGATGAAATTAAAGCAGACCTTTTGAATACACAAATTGCAACAAGTTACAATATTCAAGGTCTTGATATTACTAATAAAATCATTTCCTTTAATGATTTGGGAGGTGTTTATAAGCTTAAAGAAGATTTTACTTTGTCAACTAATGACCAAATTACAAAATTGTCTGCTATGGGTGATTATCAATCAGAAAAAGGTGATGTAATTGAAGCTGGTACAATCTTTACTTTTGATGTAACATCAATTTTTGGAGCTGATAAAGTACAAGAAATTAAACCAACCACAGAAAACTTTGCTTTGGTACTAGATAAGCGAGCAATTCGCTACAAACAGTACACGAAAGATATGATAGTTAATTTCTTTAATCCTGAGTTTAAAGAGTGGAACTATTGGTTGCATTATTATAGTTTTAAATCAATCTCACCATTTTACAATAAAATTGTAATCGGCGGATAACTTAAGGGGGTATATTCGCCCCCTTTATTTTTTAATAAGGGGAATAAATGGATTTTAACACAATAGAAAATTCTTTTAAGGAAAAGATAAAACAAAGAGTTGTAATACATAGAAATAGATTTTATAAACTTATTTATAATCGTTATGCTGAAATTTTACCATTTACAATATCTTATGAAAATATTGATGAACGATTTAAAGTAGATTTAATTCAACTTGAAAGTATGTTAAGACATAATTACAATGTAGCCATCGGTGAAGATGTTACAGGTGATATTGTAATTTTAGGGTATGTAAATTTAAGTAATAAAAATAATTTTGATTATCATTATTTACCTAAAACATATACTAAAAAAGATATTAATTTTATTATTAATGAAGCCTATATTTTACCAGAATACACACAACTTAATCAATTTAATAAAAATGGTAATTTTATAGTTATACAAAATAAGGTATATAATTATATTAACGATTATGAAATTATAGAACATTATGCAGAAGAAATTGCTGAAATTTCTTTGTCTCGTTTTAGCCTTATTTTACAAGCTAAAGTAATGACTTTTTTTAGAGGAGATTTAAACAGTGACGATTTAGAAGAAGTAATAGATGACCTATTCAATGGTGCACCAGCTATTAAAACATCAGTACAATTTGATGTAAATGAAAATATTATACGTTTTGATAATGGAAATATTACATCTACATTAACAGAACTAAAGAGAGAATTCCAAAATAAGCTTTCAGAATTAAATTCTATGCTTGGTCTTTCTTCTTTAGGTGTAGATAAAGAAAGTGGTGTTTCTGATGAAGAAGCCCAATCAAATGCATCTTTTAAGAAGTCTAACGAGAACATCTATTTGTTCGCTAGGAATAACGCACTTAAATATCTAAATGAAAGATACGAAATGGATATTAATGCTGAATTTTCTGAAAATATGGTTAAAGAACTTTCAAGTCTTGAAAGATTGGAGATGTTAAGTAAATGACAGTAAAACTTTATAGTATACTAACAAGTCTGATTGATAATGCTGATATTGAAACACATTTTACTAATAAATTTAATCAACTTTATCACAACAATCCTAACTACAATATTAGTAGAATGATAAGTAATTATCAAGAAGATGGTAACGAATTATCATACTTAGTACAATATTATTTAACTTATGGATTGCAATTTCTTGGAGATAATAGAAAACGTTTTGAAAAGGAACTTTTAAGCAAATTTTATAACCGTAAAATAAAAGTACAAACTATTGACTTATGGAATAATTTATTAGTGGGTTTTGTTAGTGAACATCAAGATGTTATTAAAAACATGTATGAAATTGATAAATGGTTAAAAGGTCAATCAAATACAAGAACAACAAGTGATAGTCAAGGTGAGAACAGAACTAACAATATTAATAGTTCGCAACCACAGACACAAACTAATATTACATTAAATCAAGATAGTATTGATTATGCTGATGATTTATCTATTAATAAAGGAAAATCTACAAATAGTAATGTCTCAACATATCAATCAGAAAACAATGATTTAAAAACATTGATAGATTATCAGAAAATTACTAATGAATTTTGGAATAAGCTAGATTTAGCTTTATTTTCGCAAGTGGGGTAAATTATAAATGGAAGAAAGAAATCAAGATAACTTTAATCAAATAGAAAGTCATGCTAAATATCCATGGTCTACTAATTGGTCTTTAGAAAACCATTATCAGCCGTGGTATGATGATAGAAGAGATTATAATACTAACGCACCAAGTTATTATGATTATCTAGCCAATACTAATCGTTATTTGGATAAATTAACATGGCTTACTAATCGTGTTGCACGTCGTAATATTAATGTTCAATCAACAAACGCAATTAAATATACAAAAGAATATGATTGGATTGATGAAAATAAAGAACGTGGTATTAACTGGCATGATGTAATTAATCTTAAATGTGAATTAGTTTTATCAAAACTAGTTAAAAGATTACAATATCAACAATTAAACGGACAATATAAGGATTTGGAAAGTCCTAACTCTTTAATTATTGAAAATGATGGTCTTTATAATCCAGATGTAACTAATTATCTTTTAGAATTAAATAAAGATGTAAGAGCATTAAATACTAAAATTGATAATCTAAAAGCTGATATTTTGAGAGCAGTTGATGAAAAGACTAAAGAATTTGAACGTCGAATAGATGAAAAGATTAATAATATTAGAGTGCCTGAACAAAATCAACAAGTTAATGAAACAAAAGTTAATGAATTAATTGATAATAAATTAAATGGTATTAAACCTAAAGTTGATAATATTAATAGAGCGGTTGAAAAGATTGTAACTAATCTTAATACAAGTGGAGCTACAGATGGAACAGAACTAGCAACATTTAACCTTGTAAGTAATATTGCACATGGTAATATTAATATTTATACAACAGAAAATAAACAAGGATATATTACTACTCGTAAAGTTGAGGGTGAAAATGATTTGTGGGTGAAATAGATGGTTTATAATATAGATATAAGAAAACATGCATTGTTTTACATTGATGGTGAAGAAAAACGTCAAATGTTAAATAGAAATTTTGCTTTCAGACCAAAATTGAAATTAAATATTGAATTTAATATTGATAGCCCTTACTTAGTACATCAAGAACACGAGGGAAACTGGTATAGATTGACATTTAAAAATGTAGCCAACGGTGAAATAGTAAGTTATTACACAATAGAATTTCTTATTGAAACGGAACAAGTACTTTCACCTCTAACATTTGGAGAGGGGCTATTAGCATCTTCTAATTTTACATTGTATTCCATTATTGCTTATGAACATGATATTACTAATAGCGGTATTATATTTAATTATGAAGCTACTAATACTAGTGAAAATATTGAAAGTTTTTATAAGGGTTTTTCTAATCAAGGTCATTTTAATGATTATGAAAAGAAAGTATATAATGTTAATGAAGATTGGGAAATAAACACATCTAATCCTGAAACAATTACTATTTCAAATTTAATAGGTTGGACTCAATCAGCTAACTATACCAGTAAAGAAAATGGAAAACTATATGTAAATACTAATCAATATTATTTCGGAGTTTTTGAAGATAATTATAATAAAAATAAATCTTTTGGAGTTTCTAAAGATAAATTCAAGTACAAAATAGATGAAAGCGGGTCTATTTATTTAGAAGAAAAAAAACTTATAGGTAAATTTAAAGCGGAAGGGAGTATAAGTACCGACTATATAGAAATATATATGTCTAAAGGTAAACAACAAATATTAGAAGATTATAGTATTAACACCTATACTTATCAGCAAGGACTTACCAAAAAAAGTGAATTTATTTCTTTACCAAAACAAAAGAAAAGGTTTTACATTAATAATCAACCAATTCCAAATGATTATAGAGATTTTGTTACAACATTAAACCCACATGTTAATATATATAACGAAACATGGAAAAAAGCAAAATATATAGAAAGTGACAATCAGATATGAATTTGACTAAATTTGTTTTTTATGAAAATACAGAATTAGTTAATATCCAGAATACTATACATTTTGAAAATAATCAAATTAGAGATGATTTTTTTGAAAGGTATAATAAATTAAATTTTGAAAGTCTTTTTAATTTTCGTAGAGATAGGGGCTTACTTAAAGTCCCTAAACTTTACGAGGACTTATTAAAATTTAATTACGGATATTTTACTAATCAAAAAGAAAATAGACGTTACTATTTCTTTATAACAGATTATGAATACTTAAACGATAACACAACACAAGTTACGATTATGCCAGATTTTGTTATGACATTTTGTCAAGGTAATCGTTTGAATGAAATAGGTCAAGTAGAAATTATTCGTCAGCACGTTACACAAAATAGGTACAATGAATTAGAACAATATTTAAGAAATACAGATGATACTTTACAAGTAAAATCATTAAAATATATTAAACATCTATCAATTCCTATGCTTGAAAGTTATATCTTACTGACAACAAGTGTTGACCTTGAAGCGGATTTTGGTACAGAAAAGAAACCAGTTTTACGTTCTTCAACTGGTGGAGTGTTTGATGGTATGAAATCAATGTTAAATGCTTATATTATACCATCTGAAAAATGGGATAGTTTTCTTACTCATTTATCATCTTTTCCATGGATAGCACAGAATATAAAAGAAGCTTGTCAGATACCATCTTTACTTGTAAATCTTGAAGAACAGAAAAAAGTTAAATTTAAAGATAGTGAAGTAGAATTTTTCAAATTAAAAAAAGGTGGTAAATCAAAAGAGATTGATTTAGGACAAATAAACATAGATAAAAATACTTTGTTAAATATGTTAGGAATTGACAATATGCCACACCTTTTAAGAAATGGATATTTCACCTTTGAACTAACAGATTTTAGCGGTAATATTGTTCCTCTAGAACCATCTAAATTATATCAAGGCTTAAAATTTAGAGCAGTTTCAACCATAGGATATAATAATTTATTGAAGATATACCCAATAGGTTATAATAACGAATTAGGGGATAAAAAAGGTACATATTTAAATGTAAACCTTTCATTTATTGAATTTAATAAAATGAGTACAGTTGTAGATATCGCTAAATTAGAATGGGCTAAAGGTGCTTACAATCGTGAGTTAGACAATAGCAAAACTATTTCAGGTAGAGCACAAAAAATTATGAACAGTAATAGTTCAGTTCAAGATAAGTTCTTTAATGCTATGAGTGTTTTTTCTACCTTTAAAGGTGGTATTGGGTCAGTGGCTGGAGCATTTTCTGATGAATACGATTACTACAGAAAACAGAAAGCAGACAAACAAACTCTTGCATTAAATGCTAATCAAGTAAATGACGGTAATTATCCTAATAGCTTACTATTAAAAGATAGTACATACGGTATCCATCTATTAATTTCAGCTCCTCATAAATTTGAACTTGATAAACTAAAACAATACTATAATTTATATGGTTTTGATTTTGATGAAAAAATGGAACAATTAGAGCCAGTGAATAGTATGAATAATGTAAATTATGTTCAATTTAAGGGAAACTGGTATCTAAACGAAGCTGACCCCCAAATAAATATTGTGTTAAAAACAATTTTTGAAAATGGGGTAAAATTTTGGCATTATGATGGTACTCAAAATAGACAGATTAATAGACCTATTTTAGTGAATAATTGGAGGTCTTAATATATGGCTAAAAATATTGACCTTTATAATTTTTGTAAAGCTAATTTAGGAAAAGCCTTTGATATGGACGGTCAATGGGGTGCTCAATGTGTTGACCTAATTGTAAAACTTAACCAAGAGTTTGGGCTTGGTTTAAATACTGGTGGTTTATATGCTAAGGATATTTATCATAATAACGTACCATCAAATGTGAGAAAAGTTGTAGGTGACCCCAACAATGACGCTAACGCAAAAAAAATTTGGGATACGTTACCTTTAGGTGCAATAGTTTTTTTTACTAATGCAGATGCCGGACACGTTGCTATTAAATCAGGTGGTTGGTGTTGGTGTTTAGAACAAAATTATAATACTAATGGATGGGGTGGACCCATTACAAATGATAACATAGGTGGTTGGATTGAAAGTGGTGGAGCTGGTTTTAGTGGTGCATGGGTTATTAATGATGGTGCTAGTGCTAGTGATGGTGTAGCAGAAGCAAAGAAAGATAAAACAGGTAAATCATTACAACCTAATATTGATATTGGAAGAGCGATTAAATCTCTTGATTTATCACAAATAAAAAAAGGAATAGAAAATATGTTAAATGAAATTGTTGAAGTATTTGATAATAGAGTTTATCAAACATCAAATGATTTATATACAAATAATATATTAAATGTTGATGTTGAAATGAATACTTTAAAAGTTACCTTGAGCGAAGATTTTATTAATGGTTTAAAAGATAATCTATTTAAGGGATTAGATGAAAGTAATAATAAAAATATTAATTGGAATGGTAAAAGTCGAAAAGGCTCACCAGTTAATTTAAATCCATCAAGTATTCCATCAGATGAAAGTACTGAAGAAAAAAAGGTGGAATTAATTACTAAAATATGTTTACAGTATGAACCTCAAGCTAATGCATATGGTATAGCAGGGTTAGTTGGTAATTTTGTTGGTGAAAGTAATATAAATCCTAAAACTTTTGAAGCTGATTTTACAGGTTTACAAAGTAAAAATCCTGATAAAAATACTACACCAACCGTAGAAGATTTATTTTATAATTGGTCTTATTTCCAAAATAGAGTTTATCCTAATTATGTATTAGATGAGGGTACATATTTTCATGATGGTAAACACTGGGTAGGTGTTGGACTTGGTCAATGGACTGGTTTACGAACTAAAGGTCTTTGGGACTATGCAAAATCAAAAAATATTGATATGTGGACTGTTAAAACTCAAATGCTATACGCTTTTGAAGCTGACGGAACAAACGGAAATATATTAAAACAATGTCTAAGAAATTCTGAAAGTACTAAAGAGGGTGTAGACAATGTATATGTATATTGGGAGAGGGCACATGTACCATCAAGTTTACCTGCAAGATATGGTGGTGCTGATAAATGGTTTAACTTTATTGATAAAATAGTAAAAGAAAGTAAGGTCAAGAAGAATTAATGTTTAAATTAAAAAAAGACTTTAAAAAATGGGTTGAAAAATATAGGAAGAAATATATACCTAAAGAATATAATCAATTATTATGGTTAGATGAATTAACAAAAGATACAATAGATGTTTATTTAAGCATTACAAATCGTGGTGATGGTAAATCGTTTAATACTATTGGGGCTTGTCTAAAAATGGGTTATGATTTAGATTTAAAACCTATATTTATTGTGCGACATTGGGAATTACAAACTTTGTTTCGTAATCTTATTGATAATGTGGTTGAAACTTTGGGCTTTTGGGAAGTAGAAAATTTATGGTATGTAAACCAACAAGATTATATTATTATAGGTTACGAAGATAAAGAAATCGGATTAATTGCTGATATTAATAATGCTAGTGACCTTAAATTTTCAAGTTTTAAATTGAAAGAATTTCCCTTAATGGTCTATGATGAATTTCTAGCACTTGATGATGATTATGTGCCGAATGAACTACAAAAGATTAAAACTATTTATCAATCCATTGATAGGGTTAAACCTAAAGATAGACCGTTTGGTATTAAACCAAAGATGATTTTACTAGCTAATCCAATTAATTTTAACTCACCAGTTTTAGAATGGCTAGATTTTTATAGTTTAATAGAAAAACATAAAATGAATACTATTAAACAGTATAAAAATAAATTAATAGAGTTAAGACAAAATGAACAAGTAAACAAAAATAAAAATACATCTATATTTGATGTAGAAAATGATAGTAATTTTACAGGTATGTTTGAAATCAATCATCACAATTTAATTAGTAAAGAATTATTTGATAAAATAAAATCAGAAGTTTGTTCATCAGTTATTAAACTTGAAAGTGATAAATATATTAATTTCTATGTGTGGAATGGTAACTATGTAATAGATATTACCAGTAAGGGAGATTACCAGTATTGTTTAAATTTAGAAGATAGGAAAGATGATGTAATATATTTGTATCCTAATAAGTACTTTAATGATACATTTCATAACAAATATAGGAAAGATATTATTAAATTTACTAACACATTTAGTAAAAATTATATTTATAACAATCCTAATTACATGGATTTAAACCTATTTAAACTAATCAATTACAATAAAACTACAACACAACAAAAAGTTGAAATTTCAAAGGAAAGAATTTTACTACAAAAATTAGGTAAAATGTATGAAAACTTATCATAAACCTTATGGTAACATAAAAGAATTTATTGAATATATTAAACGTGGATACACATTACTAGCTTATGATATAGAAACGTTTACTTATAATTTTAAAGAGGGTAATATTAAACCCTCTCTTTTAAAAAGTGTGATGTACTCATTCACGATTGGTTTTATATTAGATGATGAAACGTATTATATTATATTTAATAATTTTCAACATTTTTTTGAATGGACGAAGCCTTATTTTAAGAAGTCTAAACCGTATATATTAAATGCTCACAATGGTAATAGATATGATAATCATTTTATAAGATATGAATTAGTTAAATATTATGGTTGTAAAGTAGAAAATGAATATCTTAAAAATGCTATTGAAAACGATAATACAGAAACATTTTCGATTTTGGAAGATGGAAATTTATTAGAAAAACGTGTAAAAAGTAAAAATAATCTGGAATTGAAATTTAAGTTAGATGGTGTTAAATTTAAAACAGAAGATAATTGGGTAAAAACAAATACCAGTATTGCGGTTATTGGTAAAAAATTGTTTGATAAAGATTTAATTACAGAAGAATTTCTGAAAACAGATTATAATTATATAAAATATAATTTAGATGATGACTTGACAGATGATAAATTAGAGGATTATATTAGATGGATTTACATTAATCTAACAGAAGAAGAAAAGATTTACATCAGAAATGATGTAATCATACTAATTTTAGGAATAAAATATTATAGCGATTTGTTTTTTGGTTTTTCATATAAAGAACCTACATTTACAAGTAATATTAAGCATTCATATATTACCAATAATGAAAAAGCTGAATTTCAACTTTTAAAACAAAATAAAGGTAGAGAACTATTTGCCTTTGGTGATTATAAGTTTAAAGATTTGAATTGTTTTGATTATTTTAATAATTTCTATAATGGTGGACTTAATTTTTATAATGATAATAAAATAGGTAAAATTTTAGAAAATGGTTTCAGTCTTGATATAAATAGCTCATATCCTTATGTAATGTTCAAAGAAAAATTCCCTATGTACCCTATTTCATACTCTGAAAAAATGAAACATTTAAAACTATCATTTAAAGATGATGAAATATCATTTTTTACCATGTTAATTGATGAATTTAATGATTTAATTTCTATGATACCATCAAAGATTATTAAACAAATGTATATTAAATATTATAGGATTGTAAATGGTGAAGTCTATCTAAATACAAATAGCATTCGTCTTTTAAATGAACTATTTAACTTAAATATTGATAGTTTGTTTGTGTCATCTTATGTAACATTTAAATGTAGTGAATTTGGGGCGAAAGATATAATTGATAAATATTACTATATTAAGACTCAAGGTAAAGCTAAATACAAATTAGATTATAAAAATGCTACTAATATATCTTTGACAGATGTAAAAAATGATGTTGTATTTACTAGTGACGAAATAGCTGGCTCTAAAGTAAACCTCAATGGTATTTATGGTGTACCAGCCCTTAGACTATTCTTTGACTTGTTTCGCATTGATGAACAAGGAGAATATTATAATATTAATAGTGGATTTAGAAATAAAGAAAGAAATGTATTATTTTCAGCAACAGTTACAAGCTATGCCATGTATAACTTGCTTTCACCTCTGAAATATATAAATAAAGATATTGATAAATGGTTCTGGTACTGTGACACCGACAGTTTATATCTTGACAAAAAGGCTTTTAAATACTTACCTAAAGAATTATATCACAAAATGAATTTAGGCAAATGGGATATAGAGAATGAAAACATAGATAAATTTTATATACTAAATCATAAGAAATATTGTTATCTTGTTAATGATAAAATCAAAATTCATGCTGGTGGTGTAAGACTAAATAGCTTTGTATTAGATGTACCTTTTGAACAATTCATAAAACACCAATTTTCAGAAGGTGTTCAAATTAAGAGCACAAAAAGCATTTTAAATCAGTTTATGACTATTAGTATTTATGAAAGCTTTATTGATTTAAAACAAGGTGGACAATACCCTTTATATCACACAACGGAGAAAGAGAAAATTTTAGATGATGTTAAATATAATTTATCCATGGGTTTATTAGACGAACAAGATTTAATGTATATTGAAACGGAACTAGGTATTATTTCTGCTAGAGATTTAATACCTAAACAAGACGAAAACGGACAAAATTTTGATGAATTAATGGACAAAATGATTGATTATGGACAAGATTTTGTTTGACATTTATAATGTTATGTGATATACTTGTTTTATCTTAAAGAAAGGAGGTATAGAGTATATATAGAAAGGAGGTGAATTTATGGGATTGTTTATCGCTGTTTCACAAGCTTTCAAAAGTGATTTGCTTGTAATCTTTCTATTCTTGGTTCTTTTCGATTTTGCTACAGGGTATCTAAAAGCACTTAAATGGAAAGTAGTTTCTAGTGATGTTGGTACAAAGGGAGTTATTAAACACACAACAACATTTTTATTTTATGCAATGTTGATGACAGGTGGATATTATTTCCACGCTCAAGTAGTAGCTAACTCTGTTCTGCTAATGGTAATGCTTACTTATATTACTAGTATCATGGAAAATTTAGCTGTTATGGGTGTTTATGTACCTACATTCTTAAAAACAAGAGTAGAAAAAGAATTGAAAGAAATTGAAGAAAAATTGAACAAAGGAGAATAAATAAATGGAAATTGTTTCATGGTTTGAAAATAGAGTAGGTCAACTGACCTATTCTATGACTGGAAGTCGAAATGGCACTGATGGTACTGCTGACTGTTCAGGTAGCATTTCACAAGCATTAAAAGAAGCTGGTGCACAAATTGATGGTTTACCATCTACGGTAACACTTGGGTATTGGCTTGCTAAAAATGGTTGGGTTCGCATTGCTAAAAATGAAGATTGGGAAGCACAACGTAATGATATTGTTCTAATGTCTTGGGGTGTTGATATGAGCCAATCTGGTGGTGCTGGAGGACATGTAGGCGCTATGATGGATAGTGAACGGTTTATTAGTACAGATTATAGTACATCTGGTGCTATTGGTACTGCAGTTTCTATCTGGAATTGGAATGATTACTACCTTAGAGCATGTCAAACTGGTTTGTCTTATATTGAAGTTTGGCGGTATAATGGTAGTGCTACAAATGCTCCATCAAATGTTAGTCGGAGTAGTAGAAAGAAAGCATACTATAGAGCTGATAGTGTTGTGCTCCACAATGGAATTTGGCAAGTTCGTTGTGATGAACTTGTACCAGTTGGATTTGATTGGACTGAAAATGGTATCCCAGTAGCATTAATTAACTGGGTTGATAGCAACGGTGATAATGTTGCTGATGGAAATGATTGGGATTTCAAAACAGGTATGTATTTCAGTTTTGAAATTGATGAAAACAGTATTACAGATACTGGTGATGGTGGATATTACGGTGGATACTACTACAGACGATTTGGCTTTGGTCAATTTGGTGATGTATGGCTTTCAGCTTGGGATAAAAACCATCTTGTAAATGGATAATAATTAATATAAAAAATTAATCTAAATTCGCCTTCTCGTTTTTGTTAAGGTATCGGTTTTATCAAAAATGAGAAGCGAAAGGAGCCATTATGAAGAAAATTTTTGTAATTTTTCTGAGTATCATCACGATTAGTTCAGCTATGCTTCTAGGAGGGTGTAGCATACTAAACAGTCGGTCGGAAAAAGAAGAAATGATTCAAATTGCAGAAAGTAAAAAGATGAAGAGTGTTATTGAGGAAGGGCTGAAAAAGATTGACCCTCAAGCATTAACACCTGAAGGGAAAATTAAAAGTTATGAAATTAATAAAAAGTCACTAACTCAGAACCCAATGGGAGGATTAATGTTTGATTTAATCATTAATGGTGACGAGGAAGTAACACTAGGATATGTC
>ERZ651108.772-NODE-772-length-15246-cov-11.749194_pt1 | contig 15246 bp, 10 predicted proteins | sample MGYA00512173_ERZ651108 | MGnify/ENA metagenome assembly ERZ651108 | reverse complement strand
GCGCGGCCGGCGGTTTGGCGGCGGCGTTTAACGCGCCTTTGGCCGGCGTGGTGTTTGCCATCGAAGAATTGGGGCGCGGCGTGCTTTTACGTTGGGAACGTCAAATCCTGATGGGCGTGTTGGCGGCCGGTTTCATTCAAGTGGCGATACAGGGCAATAACCCGTATTTCTCAGGTTTTCAAGGGCATGAGCTGCCAAATATGCTGATGTGGGCGGCGGTGTCGGGCATCGTCTGCGGTGTGGCAGGCGGATTGTTCGGCAGCTTTTTGTATCGCGGCGCGGCGGCATTCGCACCGGTGCGCTGGCGCAGTTTCATCCGCCGTCATTTGTTGGTAGTCGCCTTTGTAATGGGCATTTTGCTGGCGCTGCTCGGTACGTTTTATCAAGGCAAAACCTATGGCACGGGCTATCACGAAGCCGCAGCCGCACTCAAAGGCGCGTATGAAGCGCCGTTCGGCTTGGCTGCCGCAAAATGGGCGGCAACCGTGTTCAGCTATTGGGCAGGCATTCCCGGCGGCATCTTCACGCCGTCGTTAACCATCGGCGCGATGATAGGCGAACACATGGCTTCTTTCGCGCAACTGGGCGACGCGTCCAATGTCGCGGTTTTGCTCTGCATGGCCGCATTCCTTGCCGCCGCGACCCAATCGCCGTTGACCGCCGCCGTGGTGGTAATGGAAATGACGGGCGGACAGAATTTGCTGTTTTGGATGCTGCTGACGTGCATCTTCGCTTCGCAAGTCTCGCGCCAATTCTCGCCGCATCCGTTTTACCATGCCGCAGGTTTGCGCTTCAGACGGCATATCGAAGCCGAAAGCGGACATGTTCAGCACGAGAAAAAAGAATAGCTCGGCATATAAAAGGCCGTCTGAAAATCAGATTTCAGACGGCCTTTATTATGTCGTTTAAAGCTGTATTACGGTTTACTTAAACAGCAAAATCAGCAGCAAAACAACCGCAATCGCACCCAGCCACAGGCTTTGACGTTGCTGTACTTTGACCAGATGCACATAGGCATCGCGCATTTCCTGTTGGCGGTTTTCATCAATCAGCGCACTGATTTTGCGCGGCAGGGAAGGGATGATTTGCGCCCAGTCGGGGGCTTCGTTTTTGAGGTTGCGCCAAAGGGCTTTGGGGCCGACCTGTTCGTTCATCCAGCGCACCAAAAACGGTTTGGCGGTTTTCCACAAGTCCAAATCGGGATCAAGCTGTCGTCCCAAGCCTTCGATGTTGAGCAGCGTTTTTTGCAGCAGTACAAGCTGCGGCTGGATTTCGACATTGAAGCGGCGGCTGACTTCAAACAGGCGCATCAGCACCAAGCCGAAGGAAATTTGCGAAATCGGTTTGTTGAACACCGGCTCGCATACGGCGCGGACGGCGGCTTCCAATTCTTCCGCGCGCGTGTCGGCAGGCACCCAGCCCGATTCGATGTGGGCGGTGGCGACGCGGTGGTAATCGCGGTTGAAAAAGGCGAGGAAGTTGATGGCGAGATAGCGTTTGTCGTAATCGGTCAGTGTGCCGACGATGCCGAAATCGAGGGCGATGTAGCGGTTGTCGGCGGCGACCAAAATGTTGCCGGGGTGCATATCGGCATGGAAAAAGCCGTCGCGGAAGACTTGCGTGAAGAAGATTTCCACGCCGTAATCGGCGAGTTTGTGCAAATCGATGCCGTCGGCTTTGAGTTTGGCGATTTCCGATACCGGTGTGCCGTCCATCCATTCGATGGTCAGTACGTCGCTGGTGCAGTAGTCGTAAAACACTTTAGGCACAATCAGCATATTGCTGTTTTGGAAATTGCGTCCGAGTTGGCTGGCATTGGCGGCTTCGCGCATCAAGTCCAACTCGTCATGCAGATATTTGTCGAACTCCGCCACCACTTCGCGCGGTTTCAAACGCTTGCCGTCGGCAAACAGACGCTCGACCCAAGCCGCACCGAAGCGCATCAGCGACAAATCCTGTTCAATCACGTGCAAAAGGTTGGGGCGCAAGACTTTGACCGCCACTTGTTCGCCCGAATGCAGGCGGGCTTTGTGTACTTGGGCGATGGATGCGCTGGCGACAGGCTCGGTTTCAAATTCCGCATACAGCGTTTCGATGGATTGCCCCAGCGATTTTTCGATTTGCTCCCGCGAAAGCTGCGCGTCAAATGGCGGGACTTTGTCTTGCAGCTTTGCCAGTTCGACCGCGTAATCGTGCGGAATCAAATCGGGGCGCGTAGAGAGAACCTGTCCGAACTTGATAAAAATCGGCCCCAGGCTTTCTAGGGCAAGGCGCAGGCGGACGGCCGGCGGTTCGTTTTCAAATTCAGACGACTGCGGCAACATTTTCAACAGCGTCCGCGCCCAGCCCGGACGGACAAGCGCGGCAAACAGCTCGGCGAGGCGGTAGAGGTAAAGCGTGCGGAGGATGGTTTTGATGCGTTTGAGCCGTTTCATGACGATATAGTGCGCGACAGTCGGTAATGCGGGGATTATATAGGAAACGGCAGGCCGTTGGCGGGCTGGTTTTTGAAAAGGTCGTCTGAAAATGAAGCAAGGTGGTTTTAAGGCGGAATTTGGGTTGATCCGTTTTGGGTGTTGTTTAACTACTGAAAAATTGTGCGGATTGTTTTGGTATTAGGAAAGATAGTTTCAGGGCTTAAAAACAAGATTTTTTAATGAATTTTCATAATATTCTGTTTTACATGGTATTTTGGTTGGCGCGTCTGCATTGTGCGGTGAACCTGTTTCCGCTGCCTTTGCAAGTGGAAGTTTTTACGGTATGCTGGATTGGATTATTTACAAATCAATGGGGTTTGTTTACTTATCTTGTTGTAATTGAAAATAATTTGTTCCGCGTATCCGTAAAAACGCGAGAATTTCCGCTGTATTTTAATTAGAAAAATGTTTGGGCGTGGATTGCCTGCAATTTCATCAGCCCGTGATTTTGAAGTTTTAGATGAGGAATAGTACATGAATCCCATGTATATCACTTTTGCAATCTATCTGATTGCCGTTCTCTTGATTGGTCTGGCCGCGTATTTCTCCACGCGCAATTTCGATGATTATATTTTGGGCGGGCGCAGCTTGGGTCCGTTTGTTACGGCGATGTCGGCAGGCGCGTCCGATATGTCGGGCTGGCTTTTAATGGGTCTGCCCGGTGCGATTTATTTGAGCGGTTTGAATGAGGCTTGGATTGCCATCGGTTTGGTGATCGGCGCGTATTTCAACTGGCTTTTGGTGGCGGGCCGTCTGCGCGTACATACCGAATATGCCAACAATGCGCTGACGCTGCCTGATTATTTCTTCCACCGCTTCGGCGCGGGCGGACATTTGATGAAAGTGGTTTCCGCGCTGATTATTCTGTTTTTCTTCACGATTTATTGCGCCTCGGGCATTGTGGCGGGTGCAACTTTGTTCCAAAGCCTGTTTGAAGGCATGACTTACAATCAGGCGATGTGGCTGGGTGCGGGTGCAACCATTGCCTATACCTTCTTGGGCGGCTTTTTGGCGGTAAGCTGGACAGATACGCTGCAAGCTTCTTTGATGATTTTTGCGCTGATTTTGACGCCGGTAATGGTCTATTTGGGTCTGGGGGGGGCAGACCAAATGTCTGCCGCAATTCAAAATGTTGCCGCAAGTACAGGCAAGGAATACGGCAGTCTGTTTGCCGGTACGACCGTCATCGGCATTATTTCCACCGCCGCATGGGGCTTGGGCTATTTCGGTCAGCCGCACATTTTGGCGCGCTTTATGGCGGCTGAAAGCGCGAAATCGCTGGTGTCCGCACGCCGCATCGGTATGACTTGGATGGTGTTGTGTCTGGCAGGCGCAGTGGCGGTCGGCTATTTCGGCATTGCGTATTTTGGTGCAAACCCCGACCAAACCGCTTCCATGAAGGGCAACCACGAACGTATCTTCATCGCGCTTTCTACTTTATTGTTCAACCCTTGGATTGCAGGCATTATTTTGAGCGCGATTTTGGCGGCGGTCATGTCCACTTTGTCTTGCCAGCTTTTGGTTTGCTCCAGCGCGATTACCGAAGACTTCTACAAAGGCTTTTTGCGTAAAAATGCGCCGCAAAAAGAGCTGGTGTGGGTGGGTCGTCTGATGGTGTTGGCGATTGCTGTGATCTCCATCCTGATTGCGTCCGACCCCGAAAGCAAAGTTTTGGGCTTGGTGTCTTATGCGTGGGCAGGCTTCGGCGCGGCGTTCGGTCCGATTGTGATTCTGTCGGTATTGTGGAAACGCATCACGGCATACGGCGCTTTGTCGGGCATGATTGCCGGCGCGCTGACTGTGGTGGCGTGGGCGGAGTGGGTCAAAAAACCTGCTTTGGCGGCACATGAAACCGGTCTTTTGACCATGTACGAAATCGTCCCCGGCTTTATCGCCTGCTTGATTATCGCTATTCTGGTTTCACTGACCGACAAAGAGCCGTCTCGTGAAATCCAAGAACGTTTTGAAAAAGCGGATACAGAATACCGCGAGGCGAAATAAGTGTTTTCAGACGACCTGCCGTTGACCGCAGGTCGTCTGAATTTTTATACGGGAAGGCAGGTTTTATTTTTATATTGATGCGCATGCGGATAATGCACTCTTTGGGCTTTATCTGCTTTTTATCAAAGCAAAAAATCCTGTTTTTGAGATAAATTGCTTGTCCGACCCTTATAAATTTATTAAGATATTATCTATATGCTTTAAATCTTTTCAGACGACCTCGAAAAGGGATGGGGTCGTCTGAAAATCATCATAAAAACTTTGGAGAACCTTAAAATGTTTGACTTTGCTTTTCCGACACAAACGCCACTGCGCCAAGCGATTACCGATGCTTACCGCCGCGACGAAATCGAAGCCGTTCAGGATATGCTGCAACGCGCCCAGATGAGCGATGAGGAGCGTCGGGCGGCGTCCGAACTCGCGCGCCGTTTGGTTACGCAGGTTCGTGCCAGCCGCACCAAAGCCAGCGGGGTGGATGCGCTGATGCACGAGTTTTCGCTCTCCAGCGAAGAAGGCATTGCGCTGATGTGTCTGGCGGAAGCTTTGCTGCGCATTCCCGACAATGCGACGCGCGACCGCCTGATTGCCGACAAAATTTCCGAAGGCAACTGGAAAAGCCATTTGAACAACAGCCCGTCCCTGTTCGTCAACGCTGCTGCGTGGGGCTTGCTGATTACCGGCAAACTGACTGCGCCGAGCGACAAGCAGATGGGTTCGGCTCTGAACCGCCTCGTCAGCAAAGGCGGCGCGCCCCTGATCCGCCAAGGCGTGAACTACGCCATGCGCCTGTTGGGCAAGCAGTTTGTTACCGGACAAACCATTGAAGAAGCGCTGCAAAACGGCAAAGAGCGCGAAAAAATGGGCTACCGCTTCTCCTTCGATATGTTGGGCGAAGCCGCCTACACCCAAGAAGATGCCGACCGCTATTACAACGACTACGTTCAAGCCATTCACGCCATCGGCAAAGATGCCGCCGGACAAGGCGTTTATGAAGGCAACGGCATTTCCGTCAAACTTTCCGCCATCCATCCGCGCTATTCCCGCGCCCAACACGAACGCGTCATGAGCGAACTCTTACCTCGTCTGAAAGAGCTGTTCCTTTTGGGTAAAAAATACGATATCGGTATCAACATCGACGCCGAAGAAGCCAACCGTTTGGAGCTGTCTTTGGATTTGATGGAAGCACTCGTTTCCGACCCCGATTTAGCCGGTTACAAAGGCATCGGCTTTGTCGTTCAGGCATATCAAAAACGCTGCCCCTTCGTCATCGACTATCTGATTGACCTTGCCCGCCGCAACAACCAAAAACTGATGATCCGCCTCGTTAAAGGCGCGTACTGGGACAGCGAAATCAAATGGGCGCAAGTGGACGGCCTGGACGGCTATCCGACCTACACCCGCAAAGTCCATACCGACATCTCCTACCTCGCCTGCGCGCGCAAACTGCTGGACGCGCAAGACGCCGTGTTCCCGCAATTCGCCACCCACAACGCCTATACCTTGGGTGCGATTTACCAAATGGGCAAAGGCAAAGACTTTGAACACCAATGCCTGCACGGTATGGGCGAAACCTTGTACGACCAAGTGGTCGGTCCGCAAAACTTAGGCCGCCGCGTGCGCGTGTACGCCCCGGTCGGTACGCACGAAACCCTGCTCGCCTACTTGGTGCGCCGCCTGTTGGAAAACGGCGCGAACTCGTCGTTCGTCAACCAAATCGTCGATGAAAACATCAGCATCGATACGCTGATCCGCAGCCCGTTCGACACCATCGCCGAACAAGGCATCCACCTGCACAACGCCTTGCCGCTGCCGCGCGATTTGTACGGCAGGGGTCGTCTGAATTCCCAAGGCGTCGATTTCAGCAACGAAACCGTGTTGCAACAGCTTCAAGAAAAACTCAACCGCGCCGCCGCGCAAGACTTCCACGCCGCGTCCATTATCAACGGCAAAGCCCGCGATGTCGGCGAAGCGCAACCGATTAAAAACCCCGCCGACCACGACGACATCGTCGGCACAGTCAGCTTTGCCGACGCCGCGCTTGCCCAAGAAGCCGTCGGTGCAGCCGTTGCCGCGTTTCCTGAATGGAGCGCGACGCCAGCCGCCGAGCGCGCCGAATGCCTGCGCCGCTTTGCCGATTTGCTGGAGCAGCACACCCCCGCGCTGATGATGCTTGCCGTACGCGAAGCGGGTAAAACGCTGAACAACGCCGTCGCCGAAGTGCGCGAAGCCGTCGATTTCTGCCGCTACTACGCAAACGAAGCTGAAAACACCCTGCCCAAAGATGCCAAAGCCGTTGGCGCCATCGTCGCCATCAGCCCGTGGAACTTCCCGCTCGCCATCTTTACCGGCGAAGTCGTTTCCGCATTGGCAGCCGGCAACACTGTCATCGCCAAACCTGCCGAACAAACCAGTCTGATTGCCAGCTACGCCGTTTCCCTGATGCACGAAGCAGGCATCCCGACTTCCGCCTTGCAGCTTGTCCTCGGCGCAGGCGATGTCGGCGCAGCGCTGACAGGCGACCCGCGCATCGGCGGCGTGATTTTCACCGGCTCGACCGAAGTGGCGCAACTGATTAACAAAGCCCTTGCCAAACGCGACGACAGCCCCGTATTGATTGCCGAAACCGGCGGTCAGAATGCCATGATTGTTGACTCCACCGCGCTGCCCGAGCAAGTTTGCTTGGACGTGCTCAACTCTGCCTTCGACAGCGCGGGACAACGCTGCTCCGCCCTGCGCATCCTTTGCGTTCAAGAAGATGTCGCCGACAAGATGCTCGCCATCATCAAAGGCGCGATGGACGAATTGGTCGTCGGCAAACCCGTTCAGCTCACCACCGACGTAGGTCCCGTCATCGATGCCGAAGCGCAGCAAAACCTGCAATCGCATATCAACAAAATGAAAGGCGTTGCCAAGTCTTACCACGAAGTCAAAGCCGCTTCCGACGTTGATCCTGCGAAATCCACTTTCGTGCTGCCGATTTTGTTCGAACTCAACAACTTGAACGAACTCACCCGCGAAGTCTTCGGTCCGGTGCTGCACGTTGTCCGCTACCGCGCCGACGAGCTTGACCAAATCATCGACCAAATCAACAGTAAAGGCTACGCGCTCACCAGCGGCGTACACAGCCGTATCGAAGGTACGGTCAAACGCATCCGCGAACGCATCGAAGCGGGTAACGTTTACGTCAACCGCAACATCGTCGGCGCCGTCGTCGGCGTACAACCGTTCGGCGGACACGGTATGTCAGGTACCGGTCCGAAAGCAGGCGGTTCGTTCTACCTGCAAAAACTGACCCGCATCCCCGAATGGGTTGCCCCGCCGTTGAGCCGTATCGGACAAGCGGACGAAGCCGCACTCAAACGCCTTGAAGCCCTGATTCACAAGCTGCCGTTTAATGCGGAAGAGAAAAAAGCAGCGGCATCAGCATTGGGACACGCCCGCATCCGTACCCTGCGCCAAGCAGAATCTGTCTTGGTCGGCCCGACCGGCGAACGCAACGCCCTGAGCTGGCGCGCGCCAAAACGCGTCTGGGTACACGGCGGCAGCCTCCTGCAAGCCTTCTGCGCCCTGACCGAACTTGCCGCCGCAGGCATCGTAACCGTCGTCGAACCCGACAGCCCGCTTGCCTCCTACACCGCCGACCTCGAAGGCCTGCTGCAAGTCAACAGCAAACCTGAAAGCACAGGCGTGCACCACGTCGCTGCCCTAAGCCCGCTGGACAGCAGCCGCAAGCAAGAGCTGGCAAAACGCGACGGCGCACTCATCCGCATCCTCCCGTCCGAACAAGGCTTGGACATCCTGCAAGTGTTTGAAGAAATCTCTTGCAGCGTCAACACCACGGCCGCCGGCGGCAACGCCAGCCTGATGGCCGTTGCCGACTAAAAGGATTGAATAAACGCAAGAGCGTTTGAACAAAGGTCGTCTGAAAACGTCAGCGAAACCCGCTAAGTCCGTTTTCAGACGACCTTTTTCTATAAATTAAAATAAGCAGGGCAGATATTGTTTTTCCGTCAGGTGCGTATGGTTAACTTACCGTCGTTATTTCCGTATGGGTGGGAATTCGGAAGTTTGAAGTTGCAGCAGCTTTCGAGATATTTCCTCAATACAGGGGACTGGATTCCCGCCTGCGCGGGAATGACGGTAACGGCGGTTTCAGACGACTTTTAAAGGCTGATGATAAAGTTTATTCGGAAATATGAAAAAAGGTCGTCTGAAACCCAAACCCTGTTTTCAGACGACCCCGATATTTATTCTACCCAATCCTGCGTTTCTTCCGAATCGCTCTGACCGCCTTCCATGATGGATTTGATTTCTTGGAAGAGGGCGCGGAAGTTTTTCGGCGGTTTGTTTTGTTCCTGCTCTTTTTTCGTGTTGCGGATTAAGGTGCGCAATTTGCCTGCATCGGCATGGGGGAAGTCCGCCATGAATTGGGTAAGCGCGTTGTCGTCTGCCAAGAGGCGCGTGCGGGCTTGTTCGACGCGTTGCAAGAAGGCGTTGTGGGCGGTATTTTCGCCGCGCAGTTTGGCGAGGAAGGCTTCGATGGGCGCGGGGTCGGTGTCGCGCATCAGCCTGCCGATGAATTGGCTTTGGCGTTTGAGCGCGCCGTTGGACGTGATTTTTTTGTAGGTAACGACGGCTTCGTACAAGTCCTCGTCCAAGCCGATTTTTTTCAGCGTATCGGTTGAGAGTTTGGTCAACTCCATGCCCAAAGCCTGCAAATCGTTCATCTGCTTTTTCATTTGGGTTTTGCTGACCCATTCGTCTTCGTTTTCAAACATTTTGATAAACCTTTAATTTTGTTTCGGGTATTTTAGCACGTTCGGGCAGGTTCCACGTCAATGCCCTGCCGAAACGGCGTTTTCAGACGACCTTTTGCCTCCGGCGGCGGTATTTTTGCCGAGGTCGTCTGAAAACGGTTAAAATGCCGCAAACCTCTGTCAGGAAACCTTTTATGCTGTTTAACCACACCGCCTCCGAGCTGACCGGCTTATGCGGGCACGCCTTGGATTTGGCAAAAAACATGGGCGCGGCGGCTGCCGAAGCCGACTTTAGCGAATCCATCGGGCAAAGCGTCAGCGTACGGCTGGGCGAAATTGAACAAATCGAGTTCCAGCAAGACAAATCGCTGGATATTACCGTGTACGTCGGCAAACGCAAAGGCCGCGCCAGCACCGCCGACTTCTCCGAAAAAGCCCTGCAAGACACCGTCAAAGCCGCCATCGACATCGCCCGCTACACCGCCGAAGACGATTGCGCAGGTCTGGCAGATGCTTCGCTTATGGCGCAACACGTCGGTGACCTCGACCGTTACCACGAATGGGATTTAAGCACGGAAGCCGCTATCGAGTTGGCAAAACAATGTGAACAAGCCGCCCTGAGCGCGGATGAACGCATCGAAAACTCCGAAGGCGCAGGTGTTCAAACCGGACATTACCAATACGTTTACGGCAACACCCACGGCTTCACCGCCCACCAACAAGGCACGCGCCACAGCATTTCGTGCAGCATCGTCGCCGCCGACGAAAACGGCATGCAGCGCGACTACTGGTACGACGCAGCCTGCCGCCATCAAGACATGGACAGTCCCGAGCAAATCGGCAAAACCGCTGCCGAGCGCACCTTACGTCGTCTGAACAGCCGCAGCATCCCGACAGGCAGCTATCCCGTCCTCTTCGATACCACCGTCGCAGGCGGCCTTATCGGACACCTCGTCGGCGCACTCAGCGGCGGCGCGCTTTACCGCCAAAGCAGTTTCCTGATTGACAGCATAGGCAGAAAAGTTCTGCCCGATTTCCTCAGCCTGCGTGAAGAACCGCACGTTTTCCGCGCCTTCGGCAGTACCTATTTCGACTCCGAAGGCGTCGCCACACAGCCGCGTTTCGTCATCCGCGACGGCATTGTCGAAGGCTATTTTCTCAGCAGTTACAGCGCAAGAAAACTCGGTATGCAGACCACGGGCAACGCTGGCGGCGCGCACAACCTTTATTTGAACCATACGCATGAAACGCAGTCCGACTTACTGAAAGAAATGGGTACGGGATTGTTGGTTACCGAACTGATGGGGCAGGGCGTGAACACCATCACGGGCGACTACTCGCGCGGCGCGGCAGGCTTTTGGGTGGAAAACGGCATCATCAGCCACCCCGTCCAAGAAATCACCATCGCCGGCCGCTTGCAGGATATGTATCTCGGCATCGTCGGTACTGCTAACGACGCGCTGCGCCGCTCTTCCAACAAAATCGGTTCGATGCTGATTGAGAGCATGACCGTGGCGGGGGAGTAGGTTTTACCCGGTTATTAAAAAGGTCGTCTGAAAACGGCGAATGGTTTTTCAGACGACCTCAAATTGATTATTACGAAAGTTTCTTCATGCACGTTGCCGTTATTCCTTCTTGGTATCCCAAAACCGAAACCGATGTGGACGGAATCTTTTTCCGTCTTCAAGCCCAAGCCTTGCAGCGCAAAGGTCTGAAAGTCGGGGTGATTGCGCCGATGTTCCGCTATCTGCGCGTCCATACCAAATCCATTTTTACCGGTCCGTACGGCATTCGGAAACACAATCAGGGCGGATTGAATACCTACGCTTACGACAGTATGTATTTTTTCCCCCGTTTCCCTGTCGTCGATTTGGACCGCATCCGCTGGGTGCGCGCGGGTATGAAGGCATTTGCGCGGTATGTGCGTGAAAATGGCCGCCCCGATATTGTTCATGCACATTCCATGAACTACGCGGGTATCCTTGCCTACGAAATCTATAAGACTTACGGTATTCCCTACGTCATTACCGAACACAGCAGCACCATTACCCGCAACCTCATACGGCCTCACCAATGGCCGATCATGCGCCTCGCTGCCGAACATAGTGCCGCGCGTTTTGCCGTCAGCCGCGACTTCAGCCTCCTGCTGAAGGAAAAATACGGTTTGGAATGGGAATACCTGCCCAACGTACTGGGCGACAATTTCGCACGGGATTTCACGTTCCCCGATAAAGGAAACCAAGACTACACCTTCTGTACCGTTTCGCACCTGCGCCATCTGAAAGGGCATGACCTCCTGCTGCCGGCCTTTGCGAAAGCGTTGGAAAAATATCCTTTCCTCAAATTGAAAATCGGCGGGGACGGCGTGGAAGCCGCCAATTTGCGCCGTTTGGCACAAGAGTTGGGCATTACGCATGCCGTCAGCTTCCTCGGCGCGCTCACCACGGACGAAGTATTGGATTTGATGCGCCAAAGCGACGCTTTCGTCCTTGCCAGCCGCACGGAAACCTTCGGGGTCGTGTTTATTGAAGCGTTGTCTCAGGGCTTGCCCGTCATCGCCACCATGTGCGGCGGTCCGCAATCTATCGTTACGCCCGAGAACGGTATTTTGGTGCCGACCGAAAATATCCCCGCGCTTACCGATGCATTGATTGAGATGTATGAAAATCGCGAACGCTTCGATCATGAAAAACTGCGTCAAGATTGTTTGGCAGAGTTTAGCGAGGAGGTTATCGCTTCAAGCTTAATCCGCACATTTGAAAAAATCGTCGGAGAAAAGCAAAAGCAACCTTAAGCTTTGCTATAAAGCCAATCTGACGCATCGGTTTTCCGCCGTCCCGCCATCCGTTTAATCCGTTTCCTTTTCAGACGACCTTCAAGAATAAAGGTCGTCTGAAACACTGTTTACACACTACATATGCCGCAAACCAACCTCCCGCCCCGCCGCCTTTCCGTCGCCCCCATGCTCGACTGGACAGACCGCCACTACCGCTACCTCGCCCGCCAGATTACCCGCAACACATGGCTTTACAGCGAAATGGTCAATTCCGGCGCCATCGTCTATGGCGACAAAGACCGCTTTTTGATGTTTAACGAAGGCGAGCAGCCCGTCGCCCTGCAACTGGGCGGCAGCGATCCGTCCGATTTGGCGAAAGCAGCCAAAGCCGCCGAAGAATACGGCTACAACGAGGTCAACCTCAACTGCGGCTGCCCCAGTCCGCGGGTGCAGAAAGGCTCGTTCGGCGCGTGTCTGATGAACGAAGTCATGCTGGTTGCCGACTGCCTCAATGCCATGCAGGACGCGGTCCAAATTCCCGTTACCGTCAAACACCGCATCGGCGTCGACAGACAAACCGAATATCAAACCGTCGCCGATTTCGTCGGCACGCTGCGCGACAAAACCGCCTGCAAAACCTTCATCGTCCACGCCCGCAACGCATGGCTGGACGGCCTTTCACCCAAAGAAAACCGCGACGTTCCACCGTTGAAATACGATTACGTTTACCGCCTGAAAAAAGAGTTTCCCGATTTGGAAATCATCATCAACGGCGGCATCACCACTAACGAAGCCATCGCCGGACACCTGCAACACGTTGACGGCGTAATGGTCGGACGTGAGGCATACCACAACCCGATGGTTATGCACGAATGGGACAGACTGTTCTACGGTGACACCCGCAGTCCGATTGAATACGCCGATTTGGTGCAACGTCTCTACACATACAGCCAATCCCAAATCCAAGCCGGACGCGGCACAATCTTGCGCCACATCGTCCGCCACAGCCTCGGGCTGATGCACGGCCTGAAAAACGCCCGCACTTGGCGGCGTATGCTTTCCGACGCGACGCTCTTGAAAGACAATGACGGCAGCCTGATTCTCGAAGCGTGGAAAGAAGTCGAGCGGGCGAACGTATGGGAATAAAAGCGCGGTTTTCTTAAACATCAAACACGTCGTCTGAAAACAGATTCCTTTTTCAGACGACCTTTTTACCTTTTTAATCTATCCCTATGATGAAACGAACCATACCGATTATCTTCTCAGCCTTCCTGCTTGCCGCCTGCCAAGCCTCGTCCACTCAAGAAACACGAACCATGAATACCCGACTTTGGGCAGTATCTGTCAAGCAAGATGCCAACCTTTACCGTATCGATGACAAACTCTACCGCAGCGAACAGCCTGTTCCCGAGGATGGCGAAACCATTTCGCAGCAGGGTATCAAAAGCGTCGTCAATCTGCGCTTTTTCGACCGTAATGACGACGACTATCTCAAGCAATACGGCATCAACATCATCAACCGCCCGCTGTTGTCGTGGAATGTCAAACCTAAAGACATCGCCGAAATCCTGTACCTGATTGAAAAGCAGCAACAAAACGGCGCAGTCCTCATCCATTGCTACCACGGTGCCGATAGGACGGGGCTGATTGCCGGAATGTACCGCATCCTTTACCAAGGCTGGCAGATTGAAGAGGCAAAAGCCGAAATGCAGCACGGCCCCTACGGTTATCACAGCATTTGGAAAAATATCGCCAACCTGTTTACCGAAGCAAAAATACAGGAAGTCAAAAACCATTTGGAACGCCTGCGCAGCAACGAACGGAATGCAGTATCGGGGCAATAACGCTGACTTATACATCCAATACCGACTCTGACTGCCCAGCTGATTTTTTAAGCGTGTCGGCCGTATAGAAAAAGGTCGTCTGAAAACCTTATCCATCAGGTTTTCAGACGACCTTTTCGTATCTGCGGTCTTAATCGGGCAATTCGGTTCAAATCACAAAATCCATTGCCACGCCCTGTAAGCTTTGGTCCATATCCGCCGCCGGGGTTTTGACCGAACGCCCCACCGGTTTGGCAGGCACGCCGACGACGGTAATCGAAGACGGTACGTCCGCAACGACCACGCTGCCCGCGCCGATTTTGGAATTGTCGCCGATGCGGATGTTGCCCAATATCGAAGCATTCGCGCCGATCATCACGCCGTCGCCGATTTTCGGGTGGCGGTCTCCGCATTCCTTGCCCGAGCCGCCGAGCGTTACGCCATGCAGGATGGAAATATTGTTACCCAACACGGCAGTTTCGCCCGCCACAAAACCGGTCGCGTGGTCGAGCATCAGACCATGGCCGAAACGGGCGGCGGGGTGAATATCGACGCCGAATACTTCCGACATACGGTTTTGCAGGAAATACGCCAGCGTTTTGCGGCCGTTTTGATAAAGCCAATGGTTGATGCGGTGTGCCTGAATGGCGTGGAAACCTTTGAAATACAGGAGCGGCAGCGAATATTCGTCGCAGGCGGGGTCGCGTTCGTAAATGGCTTTCAAGTCTGCCTCGACGCAGTTGCCGATGCGCGCGTCGCTGCCCAATGCCTGCTGGTAAATTTCAAACAGGGCGCGTACGTCCATAATCGGGCTGCCGAGTTTGCTGGAAAGATGATAAGCAAGGACGGAATCGAGCGAATCGTGGCGCAACACGGTTTGGTGTAAAAAGCTCGCCAGCATCGGTTCGGCTGCGGCTGCGGCTACGGTTTCTTCGCGGATGGTGTGCCAGAGGTTGAAATCGGTTGTGTTCAGGTGGTCTTTTTTCATATCGGAGGTCGTCTGAAAACAGGATGGTATCGGCGTATCTTACCTTTTATCAACGATTTGCGATAGCGCATTGCGGAATATGTTTATTACATCGGCTTTATAGTGAGAGACCTTTGCAAAAAAGCCTTTCCCTCAACAGCCGGAACCCAAACACAGGTTTTCGGCTCTTTCCCTCCCCCAATATCTCCTAATTTTACCCAAATACCCCCTTAATCCTCCCCGGATACCCGATAATCAGGCATCCGGGCCGCCTTTTAGGCAGCAACAGGCGCACTTAGCCTGTTAGCCGCTTTCAACAGGTTTAAACACATCGCCTTTAGATGGCTTTGCGCACTCACTTTAATCAGTCCGAAATAGGCTGCCCGGGCGTAGCGGAATTTACGGTGCAGCGTACCGAAGCTTTGTTCGACCACATAACGGGTCT
>ERZ651108.771-NODE-771-length-15260-cov-5.331404_pt1 | contig 15260 bp, 14 predicted proteins | sample MGYA00512173_ERZ651108 | MGnify/ENA metagenome assembly ERZ651108 | reverse complement strand
ATTTATTAATATGCTGCAAATTTAAGAATAAAATCATTATGGATTTGTTAAAACCGCTTTTGGAAGAGGCTGGGTTTGAATATGAGTTTTTGAGAAATCCAGGGGCTATCCAATCCAAGGTTGCGCCAATTATTGAAGATGGATTTGCAAATGAGCGTTTTATCTTTGAGGGCGATAACTCTATGATTTGGTATACAGATAATACCTACGTCAAAGAGGACAAGGATGGGAATAAGCGTTTCTTGAAAAAAGAACCTGTCAGAAGAAAGACGGATGGTTTCCATGCCTTGATAGCTGCTCTTTACAAGAGGGAGCTGGTGCAAGAATCGAATGTTGGGGAATTCCTTGATATGCTCGATAGCTGGGATTTTTAATCTAAGAATAAATTTTGGGTGGGTGGTCGGCAGAAATTAAAAGAAAGGAGGAAGTGCATTGGGGTTACTGAATTTATTTAAGCGTGAAGTGCCAGAGGTTGGGTTTGAGTTCGAGGATCTTGAGCGGATGTTTGGAAATCTGCAACTCAAAAGCTTAGCGATTGATAAGTCAGCTGAGTTCATCGCTCGGATTTTTGCTAAGTCAGCATTTAAGTATCAAGAAAACGGTAAGGCTAAGCCTTCTGATTGGGACTATTTGCTGAATGTAAGGCCAAACAAAAATGAGTCTGCGTCAGATTTTTGGCAAAAGGTCGTCTATCGGTTGATCACTAAGAATGAGGTCCTAATCTTTCTTACAACGGATGACCAGTTGCTTGTTGCTGACTCTTACACACGGACTAAATATGCTGTTTATGATGATGTGTTTGAGTTTGTAACTTGTAGAGGTTTCACATTTGAGAAGCGTTTTCGGATGAGTGAAGTGATTTTCTTACAGTACAACAATAATCGACTGCAAGATTATATTTCTGACTTATTTGCTGATTACGAGAAGTTGCACACTCGTTTGGTCGAGGCCTTGGCTAGGAACAATCAAATCAGAGGAACTCTGAAAACCAAAAACAATGGGAGTTTTGATAAGCAGATGCGTGATAAACTCCAATCATATGCTGATGGTCTTTTTAAATCATTTAGCACCAAGACGATTGCCATTGTTCCAGCTCAAGATGGAATGGAATATTCTGAGCATACAAATACAACAGGAACTTCAAATATTTCTGTTGATGAGTTGAAGAAACTTCGTCGGCAATTTGATGATGAGGTCGCTGACGTCTTAGGGATTCCAACAGCTTTAATTCATGGCGACATGGCCAATATGGAAAATAGCCAAAAAATGTTTAATAGTTATTGCTACCAATCACTTGTTAAGAAAATGAGTGATGGGCTTAATTTTGCTTTAGTATCAAGACAGCAGTATGAGCGCAATAATCTATTTGTAATCATTGGCGAAGGTCAGAGAGATAAGTTTGCACTCGCTGGAAGCATTGATAAGCTTATTTCTTCTGGAGCAATGACTCGAAACGAGGTGCGCTCTGAACTTGGCTTAGAATCTGTCCCTGGTGGCGATAAATTCCTCATCACCAAAAACTATCAACTTGGTGAACAGTTAGAGAAAGGAGGTGAGAAAGAAGATGAAAGTAATTCAAATTAAGGGTACGATTGTATCAAATAATGACAGATGGCTTTACGATTGGCTTGAGTGGGACGCAACCGCTCCGAAAGATGTCGTCCTTCCTGAAAGTGGTGAACCGATTGAGGTTCATATCAACTCAGGTGGTGGAGATGTTTATGCTGGTAGTGAAATCTATACTGCTCTACGATCGTATCCTGGTGACGTGACCGTGAAAATTGTCGGTATTGCAGCAAGCGCAGCAAGCGTAATTGCAATGGCAGGAGATACGGTTGAAATCAGTCCGACTGCCCAAATCATGATCCACAATGTTTCAACGCAAGTGAACGGAGACCATAATGTATTGCTTCATGAGGCTGGGGTACTAGAAGGGTTTAACAAATCTATTGCTAGTGCCTATGTTCATAAGACTGGTAAGGCTCTTGATGATTTGCTTGGATTGATGAACAAGACTACCTGGTTTGATGCTGAATCAGCTTTGAATCACGGCTTTGTAGACAAGATTATGTTTACAAATGAAGTCGCTCCGACTTTGGTTGCGAGTGAAACTCCTATGATTCCAAGTGATTTTATCGAGAAAATGAGGTCAGCAATGACACCGGATATTGATAAAATCGCTGAACTGGTAGCTGAAAAGCTAGAAGCTAAACTACCAGATATACAAATTGAAAAAGAGGCTTTCGAAAATAGCGAATTTGTACAGAAGAAATTCAATTTCCCAGAAAGTCCAGAAAATAGCACAAACAAGGCTGTTCCTAAAGGGTTCGGTCTTTTTATGTTTTAAGAAAGGAAAAAAACAGAATGACAATTCAATTATCTAACAAATTTGAAAAACAACGTCAGGCATTTTTGGATGCCGTAGCAAATGGTGCACCTCAAGAAGAGCAAGCGAAGCTATACAATGACATGATCGAGTCCATGACAAATGAAATGATGGCTCAAGCTCGTGATGCTGCTCGTGAAGAAGTTTCAACTTTGAATCCATACGATGCTAAGCTGACTGCAGAAGCTCGTGAGTTCTTCAATAACATCGAGAAAGCTGCACCTAAGGGAGTTGAAAAACTATTCCCACAAGAAACAATCGACCGTATCTTTGAAGATATGGTTATGGCACGTCCGCTCCTTCAACATATTGGCCTTAAAAATGCTGGTATCCGTTTGAAATTCCTTAAATCAGAGCAAACTGGTCAAGCTGTTTGGGGTAAAATCAATTCAGAAATCCAAGGGCAGCTCAAACAAGAATTCAACGATGAAGAAGCAATTCAACACAAATTGACTGCTTTCGTTGTAATTCCAAAAGATGCTGAAAAATTTGGTCCAGCTTGGTTGCAAAAATTTGTTTCTGCACAAATTACAGAAGCCTTTGCGGCTGCCCTTGAAGCTGCTTTCTTGAACGGTGATGGGGACAATAAACCTATCGGTCTTTCTCGTACTCTTACTGGAACTGTTTCTGGAGATCAGACAACTTATGCTGAAAAAACAGCTCAAACTACTAAGTTGACTTTTGCTGACTCAGCTACCGTAGTCAAAGAATTGACAAAGGTTTACAAACATCACTCTGTTAAAGAAGATGGAAAAACTCCAGTTGCAGTAGAAGGTAACCTTGTAATGGTTGTTAATACAGCCGACGCTTGGGATGTGAAGAAACAATACACTTCATTGAACGCTCAAGCTGTTTATATCACAGCTATGCCATTCAACCTTATCTTGGTTGAATCTGTGGCTCAGACAGCTGGTAAAGTCACTACATTTGTCAAAGGTCGCTACGATGCTTTTGTCGGTGGTGGTATTTCACTTGGCCGTTACACAGAAACCTATGCTTTGGAAGACCTGAACCTTTATACTGCTAAGCAATTCGCTTACGGTAAGGCTCATGATGAAAAGACAGCTGCAGTTTGGAATTTACAACTCCCTCAAGCTTAATTTAGGGGTTAAATCATGACTTCAGAAGTAGAACTTCATCCACTCCTTAAATCTTTTAAGGAGCGGATGAGGATTTTTCATAGTGGAGAGGACGAAAACCTCTCACGGATGTTGGAAAGCTCTGAAGCTAACATCCTTAGCCTTGTTGGTAGTCAGTATCCAACTGAACCACGAGTTCGAGAGTTAATTTTGGAGCGTGCTAGATACGTCTATAATGACCAAGTGGAGTTCTTTTACGATAACTTCCGGGGGGATTTAATGGCGCTATCTCTTGAAAATTACAAATTGGAGGAAAAACATGATTAAGGTTTTAAAAGGTTTCTATGACCTCAAAGAAGGGGTATTTCGCTCTGTTGGCCAAGAATTTGAAGCGACAAAAGAGCGCTTTGATGAAATCAATGGGGCGCTTCCTGGCTTTGTTGAATGGGAAGACAAACAATCAGAAGTAACAATGTCTGATGTCCTATCAGACTAATCGTCCCAGCTATCGATATAAAAAGCCAGAGGCTAAAAACGGAGACCTGAGAACCCCCTTGACTTTCTATACTTCTAAAGTCGAGGATGGGCTTCATGGTCGTGATGTGAGTCACAAGAAGGCTTTTGACACAATGGGGCAAGTTTACTCTCCTAGCTTTAAAGATATCGAGATTGCGACTGGTAAGTCTATGAAAGCTAAGATGACTCTGAAAATTCGTGATCCTTTGTCTGATTATCAGCCGAAGAATGAGCATTTTGTCGAAGTCGGAGACAGTCGTCTAAGTGGTGAAAAATGGCAAATTATCGATGTGCGTCCTGATTTTGACAATCGGGATTTTTTGATAGTTGTTATCGGTGGTGGTCAAGATGTCTAGTGGAGCAGAATTAAGAGGCTTTGACGATGTTCTTAGAAACCTTGAAATTCATCTTGGTGATACTAAGGTCAAACGTACTACGAGTCGAGCCTTAAAAGAAGTCGCAAATGAAACTTTAGAAGAGTTTAAAGGTGCTTTGCAAGTCTACAAAGATAAAGGAGACACAATTGAAAGTGCTACTGTTGGGCGTGTGACGGGTCTTGCTGCTGGCGTTCCTGTTGTGAAAATCGGTTTCGGTGAGGGTTCTAGATGGCGCTTAGTTCACTTGAACGAGTTTGGATATAGCAAGAATCCACATCCAAGAGGTTTTGGTGTAATTAGACGCTTTTCAGAGGCTCATGCTAAAACATACAAATATAGAATGGCTAGTCATTTGAAGATAGGAGGTTTTTAGATGCTCAAAGATAAGTTTAATGAACTCTATGAGACATTAAAAAAAGATGAGACCTTAGCTGGAATCAGTATCAAATCTTTTAATCGTCCAGACACGCTACCAAGCAATGAGACAAGTATCGTCATTAGACCAGTTGGTCCGCCGATGCAAACGGCTCATGGTAGTAATACAAGCCTAGCTAAGGCATTTCTCTACCAGGTCAATGTAGAGTCTAAAAATTATATGGAGTGCAAAGAACTCCAAAGAAAAATTGAAAAGATTATGGAAGAACAAGGATTTTATCAAACCACAGGTGGTTTAGATGAATGGATTCCAGAAATCAAACGCTACGTAGATGCTCGGACTTATAAAGGTCGGAGTGCTCTATATGAAGAATACTAAATTAAAGAAAGAGGTGCTATAAATGGCATTAGTTGGTTTTAAACGTATGACAGTTCGTGTGTTGGATGGAAATGCTACTCCAACACTTGGACAAAACCTTTTTGTAATCGAAGGTCAAACTGGTAAAGGTGCGACTCGTACTGCTAAGATTTCAGGTCTTGCAAGTGATCCAGTAAAAACCTATGGTAGTGACGTTGCTTACCACGTATCAAACCGTGGTGTTGGTGACGTTAAGATGGAAATGACTGCAGTTGACATCCCTGCAACTGTACTTGCTAAAATCCTCGGTCATGCAATCAAGGATGATATCATCGGTATTGGTGCTGACACAGTAGCTCCATACTGCTCAGTTATGCTTGAATCTAAAGCAGCAGACGGTACACAAGCACAAGTTGGTTTCTTCAAAGGTCAATTCTCAATGGATGCTGAGGAATTTGAAACCCTCAAAGACAAACAAGAAGAACTTCCAGATGATAGCTTGAGCTTCTCAGCTATTGCAAGTGACGATACAGACACTAATGGTCTTTACTACATCAAGTACATCGGTAAGGACGAAGAAAAACTCAAAAAATTCAAAGGACAACTTAAAATGGTTGCTGCAGGGTAGGAAGAGGGCGCAAGCTCTCTTTTTATCTTTTCTAGAAAGGAAAGTAAATGGCTAAGGTTAAATTTTTAATTAAAAACGAAAAGGGTCAAGATGTTCAAAAGACTAGTAAAGAAATTACTACTAAGGACTATCGTGACTACTTGATTCTCAATGAAGCACTATCATCTGATGTGTCAGAGGTAGAGAAATTAGACAAACAATTAGAATTCATCGCCTCACTGTTTGAAGATTTGGAAGTGGAAGAGCTTTTGAAATTCACGGACATGGCAGATATTTTTGCGGTATTTGCAGACATCTACTCTCATCTGGTTGGTGATGTTGACCCAAAGGAGAAAAAATAAAGCCAAGTGAAGCACTGAAAAGGTTTTATGGTTTTGTCAAGCAAGCTACTGAAGGTCCATACGGTATGAGTATCCGTGATGTGATGGATACGAGTTGGGAGGACCTAATGGGTGTTCTTGGTCAAACCGAATCTGATAAAACTGAGGAAGTCATGGATCTTTCTGACTTTCTAGAAACGATTTAAAAAGGAGGATTTGAATGGCAGGTGGAACGCCGTTAGGTCAAATGTATATCGAGCTAGGGCTGGACGTGTCGAAGTTCAATCCTACTCTAAATGGTGCTAAAAATGCGGTTAAATATTTTCAAAGCAATGTAAAGGCGCTAGATAGTTCTCTAAAAGATAATGGAAAAAACACAGACTTACTACAAGCAAAATACAAGACTTTAGGCCAAGCTATTGGATCACAAAAAAAGGTCTTGGATGAAATGAAAAAGAGTTTTGATAAACTCGAACCAGGCACTGCTAAGTTTGATAAAGCAGCTGCAGACATTGAGCGTGAAAATGCTAAGTTAGCAGCAATGGAAAGACAACTTAGAAGTGTTGAACAAGCATTGATTGCAGTAGGTAAAGAAAATAGTTTCGCCACTCGTATAAACAAGCTAGGAGATGGTTTGATTAAGGGTGGAGATAAGATTAAAGCGTTTGGAGATAATGTTTCAACGCTTGGTGGAAAGTTAACTACTGGCTTAACTGCTCCATTAGTTGCAAGCGTAGGTTTGATTACTAAAGCAGCAGTCGACTATGAATCTGCATTTGCTGGAGTTAAAAAGACAGTAGATGAAACTGCCACAGTATCTTATAAAAACTTGTCAGACGGTATCCGTCAAATGGCTAAAGAATTGCCAGCTAGTGCAGTTCAAATCGCAAACGTAGCAGAAGTAGCAGGGCAACTTGGTATTAAGGCTGATGATATTCTTAAATTCTCACGTACCATGATCGATATGGGAGAATCAACCAACTTGAGTGCCGAAGATGCTGCAACTGCAATCGCTAAGATTGCAAACATTCTAGGATTGACATCAGACGAATATTCTCGTTTTGGTGCATCTGTTGTAGATCTCGGTAATAACTTTGCTACAACCGAAAAAGACATCGTAGAGATGACAAATCGTTTAGCAGCAGGTGGAAAACTAGCTGGACTAACTGCTCCAGAAATCTTAGGTCTTGCAACTGCAATGAGTAGTGTAGGGATTGAAGCAGAGGCAGGTGGTACTGCAATGACTCAAACTCTTACTGCTATTGGAAATGCAGTTTCATTGACCACTAAGGATTCAGCAGATGATCTAGCATTGATTGCTAAAGTTGCAGGAACAACATCAGAAGAATTCCAACAAGCTTGGAAAGAAAAACCTGCTGAAGCTTTACAATCATTTATCAAAGGTCTCAATACGGCGCATGAAAAAGGCGCAAATATGGATGCTATCTTGATGAAGTTAGGCATGACAGGTGTTAGACAAGGAAATATGCTTAAATCTCTAGCCTTGTCATCAGACAAGATGGGTGCAGCAGTCGCGCGTTCTAACCAAGCGTGGAAAGAAAATACCGCCTTAACTAATGAAGCGAATAAACGTTATGAGACAACAGAATCTCAATTGAAGATGTTCAAGAACCAGGTAACTGACCTGGCTATTGAGTTTGGTGGACCTTTATTAAAGGCGCTACGAGACGGTTTGAAAGCAGGTAAACCTTGGATTGAGACATTGGCTAAAATGGCAAAACAGTTTAGTTCAATGTCTGAGGAACAGCAAAGAAACATCTTGAAATGGGGAGCTTTAGCAGCAGGCGCTGGACCAGCTTTATCAATATTAGGTAAAGGTATTGGTCTTATTGGCAACTTAACTCAAGCTTTAGGCTGGTTAACAAAAGGAACAGGTAAAGCAGTTGGTGGTTTATCCTTAATGGCTAAGACTTTCCAAGCTTTTAAAACAACCGGGAATCTAACCTCTGCATTTCAGCTTGCAAGTTCAGGCATGGCATCGTTTGGAACTGCAACGGCATCAGCTTCATCATCGACAGGGTTGCTAGGAACATCTATGAGTTTGCTTGCAAATCCTTTAGGATTGATGGTTGGTAGTATCGCTTTAGCAACTGCAGGTCTTGTCTATCTTGGAAACGAGAAAGATAAAGCAAGAATCAAGACCGAAGAGTTTGGCTCGCAGTTAAGTGACACTGCAAGAGGCGAGTTAAGAAACTTCCAGAAGACAGTCGATGAAACAAGTACAGTAGTTGCAAACTTTGGAACTCATGCTGGTGATGTTGAAAAAGTCTCAGGAGCTTTCAAAAAGCTTTATGAAGACATCCAAGCGGCAGCAGACCAAAGCAACCACAGAATGGAAGAGTTGGGTGCCAAGTGGGGATTGAGTGAAGAACAAATCGCCAAAGCTAAAGATAGAAATGGTCAATATGTTTCAAATGCAGAAGCGATGATGAACCAAATCAATGAAATCTATCAACGTCACAATGGCGATGCAAGTAAGTTTTCTCAAGAAGAAAAAGAAATCATCTTAAATAACCAAAACGAGATGATTAAAGCTAAGTTAAAGTTGATGAGTTTGTCCGAAGAACAACAAACAGCAGCACTTCAAGCTTTAAATGGTAAAATCAGATCGCTAAACGAAACGCAATTAAAACATACTAGAGATGTTTTGAAACAAGCCATGGATGAAGAGAAGAAACTCTATGAAACATCCAAGAGTGAGTTGAAAGAGTTATTGGACGGTAAAGCTATTGACCAAGAGACTTATAACAAGAGAATGCAAGAAGTTGAATCAAAGCATACACAAACTATGGAAGCTTTGGGAAGCAAGTATTATCAAGTTATGAAGAATCTGGATGAAAAAGTTAAGTCCAGAACTGGTCAAAGTTGGAACTATTGGGAAGAAGCAAAGAAAGCCTTAGAAGAATACGGTTTGTCTTATGAAGAAATCGGACGTAAGGCATCAGAAGCATCTCAAAAAGTAGGCAATTCTCATAGTATCCTTGCTAACTATACTAGTGAAATGAGCAAGGAAGTCAAAGAAGCTAATGACGCTTGGTCATTGTTAGTCGGTAACATCGATAAAAACGGTAATTTCCAAGTCAAATCAAATGTCAAAGAAGTCATCGGTGAAGCTTCTAAATCAGCAGAAGGCTGGGAACAATTACAGTTCATTGCTAAAACTGCAGAAATCAACTCAAATGCTCGTGTAACTATCGCTGAAGCACTTGTAGAGTCAGGCAAATGGAAAGACATGAGCCTGGAAGAAAAACAAGTCATCGTTAAGAATCAAGCAGGTATGCAAGCTATCTTTGATAGCGAGAAAAACCTCAAGATTTGGAACGATATGCCAGCCGAAGTCAAAGAACTTCTTTTGAAGAACAATGACATCATGAACAAGGCAGATGAAGCCACAAAAGCTCTCAAAAATTATGAAGCTTTAACACCGAAACAAAAAGAGTTGCTTGCTACGGATGATAAATTCAGAAGTGCAGTTGCTCGTTCTACCGAAACATTGACTAATTGGAATGCTCTTACACCATTCACAAAAGACTTACAAGCCAATCCTGGCAATGTCCTATACAACGGTCAAATATCAATAGATAAGATTGGAGAGTGGAATCTAGCATCTGCTCAAACCAAGTCATTGGATGCAGTAGACAATACAGGTGTAGCAGTTGGAAGTGCAATCGTAAGTGTGAACTCTCCAAAACAAGAAGCTCCTATCAACTTGTTTGCAGCTGACCAAACTTCAGGTGTACGTTCAGAAACGAGTGGAGCAATCAATTCGATTAAACAATATACACCAGTCAATATTTTTGCTCAAAATAGCACACAAGGAACTGTAAGTGAAGTACAATCCGGCGTGAATAGTATCCAGGATAAGACTGTTACTATCAATGCACAAGATAATGCTTCTGGAACTCTATCAGGCATTAAAAGTTTGCTTGCTAGTGTAACTGGTAGCTTCTTTACCAATATCTTTGTAAGTAAACACGCTCACGGTACCAATTACCACCAGGGTGGACTTGCAGTGGTCAACGACCAAAGAAATAGCACCTACAAGGAAATGGTCACACTCCCAGATGGACGGAGTTTTGTTCCAGAAGGTAGAGATGTATTACTACCACTTCCAAAAGGTTCTAAAGTCTTACGAGCAGATAAGACAAAACGATTAATGCGTAGTATGGGAATTCCTAAGTATGCAAATGGTATTGGTATTCCAAGTGATGCAAAATTTCTACGAGAAATGGAACAAGCACAACGTAATATCACAATTCAGACTACTAGCGTCCAAAATGGGCAAGATACAGATAAAGTTGTGTCTGAGATGAGGATTCTGAGGTCAAGTTTAGAAAAATTGCTTACTGCTATCCTTAACAAAGACTCAAATGCTTATCTAGATAGCTCTATGGTAACGGATATTATCACAAAAAAACAGAAATCACAGGAAAGAATGCTACTTAGAATGAAAGGAGTGATTGAATGAGCGTAGTTACAATGCGTTTTAATAAAACAGACTTACAAGAGCTTATTGAAATTCACGATATCCAAAGAGATGTCGGGAACAATCGCTCCATCACAGTTGATCATGCACCTAAGATAGGTGTAAATATCCAACAACAAACTATTGATGCAAAATACATCAAAGTAGATTTTTCTATTTGGACTCAAGATAGAAATACCCTCAAGCATAAACTTGCGGGTATTTTTAATGTTGACAGTCCAAAAGAATTAACTTTCTCAGATGAACCTGACAAATACTACCTTGCAATGGTTGTTGATGATATATCGATGCAAGAATCAAATGGTAGGCGCTCGACAGGAAGTATTAAATTTATTGTGCCAGATGGCGTGGCACACAGCACAGCTTATAGAAATTTTAATAGTGACTCAAACGCTCAAACAACAGCGGATAAAATGATTTTTGACCTCAAAAACAATGGTACAGTTGATGCTTTCCCGATTATCCAGGTAAAACATAATGCTGAAAATGGTTATATTGGCCTTGTCAATAGTAATACAGCTTTTGAACTTGGAAACCGTGAGGAGGCTGATACTGGTATTGTCAAGAAATCAGAAATCTTACTTGATTATCGAGATAACAAAATCTCAGAGGCTTTCAATAGAGCTACAAAAAATAGGTCAATTACAAATTATGCTAACGAAAACGAAACAGGAACACCAGAGCTTTTAAATCTTTGGGGTAAAAACCACGTTAAGTTAAGAGAACAATTTACTCAAGGAAGAACTGGACACTACTCAACCGGGTTATCGTGGGACATTCCAATAGATGCAGCGAGTGAAACAGGTTCATTAAATGATTATATATTTTGTAAGCAAGTATTTATTGCAGACTCAGTAAAGCAATACGGGTATTTAAAAATAACTGTATCAGATACAGCCGGACAATTTCTTTATGGCGTGGAAACATTTAAACGTTCACTAGGTTTAGATTGTGAGTTTAACGTTTTAAGGCCAGATACAAAAGAGAGATATAACTTTTTAAAGCGCCTTGTTTTTAAAGGGGCAGATGATAAGCGCTTAAATCCTTTCAGCAAAGAAAGAGGCCAATTTGAGATCAAGCGTAATGATAGCACGGTACAAGTATATTATGACGGCTCACACTACAACTTTGTTATCCCGGAAATTAAAGGGAAAAAGTCATCTAAAATCCATGTCACTTTAGGAGCTTTTCACGATAAACCTATGGTATCAAATATGTACATTGATGAACTAATGTTTAGAAAAGACTTTGTACCTATGATTGGTGATATTCCTAACCGTTACGCTATGGGCTCAACGGCTGTAATCAATAGTGAAGATGATACCGTATATATTGACGGTATCGCTAAATCTAGTGAAGTTGTTGACGGTTCACAATGGCTAGTAATACCGCCCGGCAATTCTCAATTAGAGATTTACTTTTCTAGCTTTATTAAGAAAAAGCCAACAGTAACAATCGAATTTGAGGAAAGGTGGCTCTAATCATGCTCTTAACTATTCATGATGCAAACTTGCAAAAGGTTGCTTTTGTTGATAATAGCAAACAGAATACGCTTAATTATTATGCTGATACGTGGGTAAGGAGCTTGCCTACTGGATCCTCAACTTTTGAGTTTACAGTATTCAAGAAAGCAATTAAATCAGATACGGCTTTGATTAAGGCGTATCAGTATCTTAATGAAAGAGCGTGGGTATCGTTTAAGTATAAAGGCAAGAGCTTTATATTTAATGTTATTACGGTTGAGGAAGATGAACAAACGATTAAATGCTATTGTGAAAATCTCAACCTCGAGCTTATCAATGAAACAGCCAATCCTTACAAGGCTACAAAAGCTATGAGTTTTGCAGAATATTGTGAGGCTATGGATCTATTGTATTATACTCACCTTTCTATTGGTATCAATGAGGTATCAGATAAGAAAAGAACGATTGAGTGGCAAGGGCAAGACACAAAACTTGCTCGCTTACTCAGTCTTGCAAAAAAATTCGACGCTGAGATTGAGTTTGATACACAATTAAACGCTGATAGTACCATTAAGAAGTTTAGTGTCAACGTCTATCATGAAAATGATGATAATCACCAAGGCGTAGGCCGTATAAGAAATGATATACAGTTAAAATATGGCAAGAATATCAAATCAATCCGTCGCAAAGTTGACAAGACAGGTATCTTTAATACTATCCGTCCGACTGGTAAAAGAACGATTAAAAATGGAGCTAGTGAAGATACTGAGGAAGTGGTGACTATCCGAGGGCTTGACGATTGGAAAAAATATAACAAGGACGGTATTTGTGAGTTTTACCAAAGAAACGAGTCCCTTTATGCACCTCTTTCAATGCAGCTCTATCCGTCAACTTTCTCACACGGTACAACTGAAGATCAATGGACAAGAAAAGATTTTGCTTACGATACAGATAATCCAAAAGAACTAAGAATGCTGGCATACAAAGAACTCAAGAAACATTGTTATCCAGCTATTACCTACGAGGTGGATGGATATGTTGATGTTGAGATTGGGGATACAGTCAAGATACATGACGCAGGGTTTGCCCCTCTTTTAACTATCCAAGCAAGGGTATCAGAGCAACATATAAGCTTTTCAAATCCGGCAAGTAATAAAACAGTATTCTCAAATTTCAAGGCTCTTGAAAATCAATTATCAGATGGTATCAAAGAAGCTTTTGAAAGATTGTTTGAACAATCAATACCTTATGACATTAAATTATCTACTGACAACGGTATAGTTTTTAAAAACGGCCAAGGTCAGACGATTGTGACTCCTACGCTTATGAGAGGGAACAAGGTCATCAATAGCGGATGGCGTTGGACTGTGGGCGGTGTTATAAAGTCTACAAGCGCTAGATACATAGTCAATGCCTCTGACATTGACCAAAAGATGGTCTTGACGGTTTCAGCTTGGATTGATAACAAAGAGGTAGCCTCTGAGCAATTAACTATTATCAATGCGTTTGACGGCTCAAGAGGTGCCCCTGGTGCTCCAGGGCCTAAAGGAGACCCCGGCCCGAAAGGAGACCGAGGAGAAAAGGGAGCTTTAGACGAAAGTCAGCTAAAAGAAATCAAGACAAGTATTGACTCTAAGGCTGACCAAGGCTTGACTCAAGAGCAACTAAATGTGCTAAATGAGAAAGCTGGGCTTATTCAAGCTGAACTTGAGGCGAAGGCAAGTGCTGACACGCTTGATAATTGGATAAGCGCCTATCAGGACTTTGTGAAATCAAACGAGGAGGCAAGAGCTCAAGCTGAAACAGATTTAATTTCAGCTAGTCAGCGTGTATCTGAGATTGCTAAAAATCTAGGAGAATTATCTGATAAATGGAATTTCATTGACAGTTATATGAGCTCTAGCAATGAGGGGCTGGTTATCGGTAAGAATGACGGCTCATCTAGTATGTTATTCAGTCCGAATGGACGGATATCAATGTATTCAGCAGGGGTTGAGGTTATGTATATTTCTCAAGGAGTTATCCATATTGAAAACGGGATTTTCTCTAAGACTATCCAAATTGGACGGTATCGTGAGGAACAATACCATATCAATCCAGACATGAACGTAATTAGATATGTAGGAGGTATGTAATGGCTGAGTTTTGGTCAAATAATGATAGGAGCTATTATCTCAGATTGTGGGTAGACCAAGTCTCTCAAAATATATCAGATAATAGCAGTCAAGTAAGGTTGAGACTTGCTTTGACAAATGGCGCTCATACATTTTCAGATTATAGCTGTACTGCCTCTGTAACTGTTGACGGTCAGACTTTGAGCTGGTCAGGCAGTCCATCTATGCTGAGTCAAAATAGCTCAATCATGCTGATTGATAGGACAGTAACCATCAGACATGATAATGATGGTAAAAAATCATTTGCTTTATCTGCTACATTCAGCGGTGGGGGCGGATGGTCTCCAGGTACGTTGACAATCAGTAGTAACACATTCACACTCTCAACGATACCACGCTCAAGCTCTGTAAAAGTCGGAGCTGGCGTAATTGGTGGCTCAGTCACTATCAACATCAACCGTCAAAATTCGAGCTTTAAGCACACAGTACGCTATAAATGGGCTGGCAAGAGTGGGACTATTGCAAGCAATGTGGATACATCCGCTAGCTGGACAATCCCTCTTGACTTTGCAAATGACATTCCAAGCTCAGCAAGTGGTACAGGGACAATCTTTGTCGATACCTACTCAGGAACTACCAAAACTGGAACACAGTCAACAGCCTTTACGGCAAGCGTACCAGGGAACATCAAGCCTACTTTCTCAGGCGTTACGCTATCAGATCTAAACGGTGCAGCACAAAACCTCATACCGAGTGGGAATACGTTTATTCAGGTAATTTCTAATATCAAGGTAGCTTTCAATGGTGCTAAAGGTGTCTATGGTTCATCCATAACTGGCTATCGTGCTGAAATCGTGGGCAGAAATCAGGCTACAAGCTCAAACGGTGGGAGTCTTGGTATTATGAACTATAACGGCACAATCAAAATCAGAGCAAGTGTATCAGATAGCCGTGGGCGTTGGTCAGACGCTAGAGAGGTTTCTGCGACCGTGCTTGAGTATTTTGCACCAGCTCTTAGCTTTAGCATAGCAAGAACTGGCTCAACCTCTAGTACATTGACAGTCACTAGAAATGCCAAAATAGCACCTTTGATAGTATCAGGAAGTCAAAAGAACACAATGAGCTTGACTTTCAAAG
>ERZ651108.765-NODE-765-length-15364-cov-10.870926_pt1 | contig 15364 bp, 10 predicted proteins | sample MGYA00512173_ERZ651108 | MGnify/ENA metagenome assembly ERZ651108 | reverse complement strand
CTGCCATGATGGTGAAGCCCAGGAGCATCACAAACGCAACAGCCTGTACCCAGCCTTTTCCGGCATAGGCACCGACCGTGTCTGAGCGGCGGGCAATCTTTGCTGCCTGCGCACGCGAGACGGGTTTTGTAGCCATAGTGTATGTCTCCAGTGTGCGTGGAATTTGTAGGTGGAGTGGTCCCGACGCACATCCGCTGGAGGGGCGGCTCACTATGTTCAGGGTGAATCGTCCTTGAGGGAGGTGCGACAGCCCACCCTGCTCTCATTTTTGCATATTAAATGCGTATTTACGAAACTTTGCTGACGTAGCGTCATAATGTGACACGGCTATTTGGCGGGGAAATCAGTAATCATAAGGCGGAAAACCTGAAATATTACGTTGAGGTTGAATCCTTAGCTTCCGCGCTACTTCCCCGCCGGTAACAGAGGAGGAGGCGCCGGGGTGGAAGCTGCGCAGACTCCCTCAATCGGGGCTTTTACTCAGGCTCCTACTCGAGCTCCTGCCGGGGTTCTCGCAGGAACCTGGGCGGGAGGCGCATCCCAGCATGTGGAAGGGGAGCGCGGCACCCCTCACGTGCCTACACTCGGGTGTGGAATAATAAAACCCGACGCTACTAAACACAGTACAAATTTTTTGCGGCACAGGTTACCGCAGTACAGATTTTGTGCTCTTTGGCGGCGTATATTCAGAAGGGGTCACTCGCCCCGCATCCACGGCGGACCGCCGCCACAGCCCGCAATCTATCGGCACCTCAGGAGAGTTCACGTGCTTCTCTACAAATCCACCCAGAAAGCAGTCACCGGAATCCTGCGCACCGTCTTCCGCGCCCGCGTGACCGGACTCGAAAACTTCCCCGCCACCGGCCCGGTGATTGTCGCCTCCAACCACCTGTCCTTCCTGGACTCCATCATTATTTCCGCCATGATGCCGCGCCGCGTGGCGTTCCTCGCCAAGGCTGAGTACGTGAACACCCCCGGCCCGCGCGGCAAGATGATGAAGGCATTCTTCGAAGCCGTGGACATCATTCCCGTGAACCGCTCCGACCGTTCCGAATCGCTCAAGGCGCTCGATATTGCCCTGGAGAAGCTGCAGGAGGGTAAGGTCTTCGGCATTTACCCCGAGGGCACCCGCTCCCGCGACGGCTACCTGTACCGCGGCAAGATTGGTGTGGCGTGGCTGGCGCACATGACCGGCGCACCCGTGGTTCCGGTCGGTCTGATTGGCACCGACCGCCTGCAGAAGCCCGGCTCGAACATGATTTACCCGCGCCGCTTCACGATTCGTGTGGGCAAGCCGCTCTACTTTGAGAAGACCGGCGAGAAGATGACCGGCAAGCAGCGCCGCGTCACCACCGACACGATCATGAATGAGATTGCTCAGCTGTCCGGTCAGGCACGAAAGCACGAGTACAACGTTTCGCCCTCAGCCGCACGTGACGCAGGCTAGGGCACTCGCCGCCTATACCGCGTAGACTTAAACCGCGCATTCACACACCGACCCCGCGCTTTGGGGGAGATGGGTGCAGGATGCGCGGTTTGTCGTATGCGTGAGCCTGGGATGTCCCCGGTAGCCCAGTAGAGCGAGGAGAAAGTACCCATGGCAGAGCCTTCCAGCTACCGCCCCGCCCCCGGCGAAATCCCCACCGACCCGGGCGTTTACCGTTTTCGTGATGCCGATGGCCGCGTCATCTACGTGGGTAAGGCAAAGAATCTGCGCAACCGCCTCAACAGCTATTTTGCGTCCCCGCAGACGCTGAGCCCAAAGACCTACGCGATGGTGCATACGGCGGCGAGCGTGGAGTGGACCGTGGTGGCGAGCGAGATGGAATCGCTGCAGCTCGAATACACCTGGATTAAGGAGTTTTCGCCGCGGTTCAACATTGCGTTCCGCGACGATAAGTCGTACCCGTACCTGGCGATTACCGTCAATGACGTGTACCCGCGCGCGATGGTCACTCGCGGCGAGCGCCGTAAGGGCGTGCGCTATTTTGGGCCGTACTCGCAGGCGTGGGCGATTCGTGAAACCCTGGATGCGCTACTGCGCGTTTTCCCGGTGCGTACCTGCACGAACGGCGTGTTTAACCGCGCGAAGAATAGCGGCCGCCCGTGCCTGCTCGGCTATATCGATAAGTGCGCGGCGCCGTGCGTGGGCAAGATTAGCGCCGAGGAGCATCGCGAGTTGGCGCGCGGGCTGACCCGGTTTATGGGTGGTGGCGCTGAGAAGCATATCGCCCAGTTGACCGCAGAAATGAAGGCCGCCGCCGCTGATATGGACTTTGAGCGCGCCGCGATTCTTCGTGACGATATTGCCGCGCTGACTAAGGCGTTTGAGCGTAACGCCGTGGTGCTCGGCGCGACCGTGGATGCCGACCTGTTCGCCTACGCTGAGGACGACCTGGAGGCGTCCGTTCAGGTGTTCTTTGTGCGCGGCGGCAGAATCCGCGGCCAGCGCGGCTGGATCGTGGAGAAGGTCAACGACAGCACCGACGCGCAGCTCATTGAGCAGCTGATCGCGCAGGTGTACAGCGATATTGCGGCGAGCCTCGCCTCCCAGAAGGATGCCGAGAAGAGCCTGAATAGCTACGATATTCCGCGCTCCGTGCTGGTGCCGGTGGAGCCCGAGAATAAGGAGCAGCTGGCATCCTGGCTGGCGGAGGTGCGCGGTGGCCCCGTGGAAATTAGCGTCCCGCAGCGCGGCGACAAGGCAGAACTCATGAAGACGGTTGCCGAGAATGCGCGCCAGTCGTTGACCCTGCACAAGAGCCGCCGTGCCGGTGACTTGACCACTCGCAGCGCCTCCCTCGTGGAGCTGCAGGAGGCGCTCGAACTGCCCGACCCGCTGCTGCGCATCGAGTGTTACGACATTTCGCATGTGCAGGGCACGAACGTGGTCGCATCCATGGTGGTCTTTGAGGACGGCATGCCCGCGAAGAACGCCTACCGCACCTACAGCATTACTGGCGACGCCGCGCGTGACGATACCGCCAGCATGTACGACGTCATTACCCGCCGCTTCAAGAGGCACCTGGCGCAGCAGGCGGAACGCGAAGCCGCGCCCGTGCACTCCGGCGAGATTGACGCCTCCACGCCCGAGCCGGCGAAGTTCGCCTACCCGCCGAACCTGGTGCTCGTGGACGGCGGCCCGCCTCAGGTGGCTGCCGCCTCCGCCGCGCTGAGCGACCTGGGCATTACGGACGTGTACGTTGCCGGCATCGCTAAGCGCCTGGAGGAGCTGTGGCTACCGGACGACGACTACCCGGTCGTGCTGCCGCGCACCTCGCAGGCGCTGTACCTGGTGCAGCGCATCCGCGATGAGGCGCACCGTTTCGCTATCACCTTCCACCGTTCCAAGCGCGGTAAGGCGATGGTCGCCTCCGCCCTGGATGAGGTGCCCGGTCTGGGCGAGGTGAAGCGTTCCGCGCTGATTAAGCACTTCGGGTCGGTGGCTCAGATTAAGCAGGCGAGCGCCGAGGAGCTGACGGCGGTGCCGGGTATTGGTCCGGCGTTGGCTCAGAAGATTCTGGCGGCGCTGACCTAAGCGGCGCTGATCTAAGCATCCGGTGGTGCCGGGTGAAAGCCCGCCCGGGGTGTGAACGCAGCGCCCCGCCTCGTAATAGCGCTTAACAAACGTGTCATAATTGAAGGAAACCGTCATCATTACGAGCGCGCTATGTTCGCGCGCCCTCAACCAGTAGAGTGGAAACCGTGAGTAATAACCATCTGCGCCTATTCACCAGCGAGTCGGTGACTGAAGGCCACCCCGATAAGATTTGTGACCAGATTTCTGACGCCATCCTTGACGGCATCATCGCCCAGGATCCCGCAGCGAACGTTGCTGTGGAGACCATGGTAACCACCGGTCAGGTGCATGTTGCTGGTGAGGTGACCACCTCCAGCTACGTCGAAATCCCCTCCATCGTGCGCGAGACCATTCTGGGTATCGGCTACGATTCCTCTACCCGCGGCTTCGACGGCGAGTTCTGCGGCGTGTCTGTCTCCATTGGCGAGCAGTCCCCGGACATTAATGCCGGCGTGTACGAGTCCCTTGAGGTTCGTCAGGGCATCGCTGCTGACGAGTACGACCGCCAGGGTGCGGGCGACCAGGGCATCATGTTCGGTTACGCTTCGAACGAGACGAACGTGCTGATGCCCGCCCCGATTTGGCTGGCGCACCGCCTCTCTGAGCGTCTGACCAAGGTCCGTAAGGACGGCCTGCTGACCGAGCTGCGCCCCGACGGCAAGACTCAGGTGACCCTCGGCTACGATTCGAACAACGTGCCTGTCTCCGTGGACACCGTGGTTGTTTCGAGCCAGCACACCGCAAGCTACGACCTGGCTGACCTGCGTGCAGACATTGAGAAGCACGTTATCGCACCGGTTCTGGGCAGCGTTGAGCTGGATTCCTCCAACGCTAAGTTCATTGTGAACCCCGCTGGCCGCTTCGTTCAGGGTGGCCCCGTGGGTGACGCGGGCCTGACCGGCCGCAAGATTATTGTGGACACCTACGGCGGTTCGGCTCGTCACGGTGGTGGCGCGTTCTCCGGTAAGGACCCGTCGAAGGTGGACCGTTCCGCAGCGTACGCAATGCGTTGGGTTGCGAAGAACATTGTGGGTGCCGGTCTTGCCGACCGCGCCGAGGTTCAGGTTGCGTACGCTATCGGCCAGGCAGCGCCGGTCGGTCTGTACGTTGAAACCTTCGGCACCGAGAAGGTCGACCCGATTAAGATTGAGAAGGCTGTGCGTGAGGTCTTCGACCTGCGCCCGCTGGCAATCATTAACGAACTGGATCTGCGCCGCCCGATCTACAAGAAGACCGCAGCTCACGGCCACTTCGGTCGTACCGAGCCGGAATTCACTTGGGAGCGCCTGAACCGCGTGGATGCACTGCGTTCGGCAGTGTCCTCCTCCTAATATCTGTCAGGGTAGAGGAGCACGCTGATTCGGGTGACTCAGAGTAGTTCTGAATCGAACTCTTCGGCACCGTTGGGTGCTCAGCAGGAATCCCTGCAACAGCTTGACCTGTTGCAGGGATTTCCTGCTCTTCGTGATGCCCTGATTCCGGCTGCCCCGGAGCCGGTGAACGTTGCCGCCGAGTTGGAGGCGAGCGGCGTGCCGAACCCTGTGGCGCGTGTGCGCGTGGATAGCACTCTGCCGCAGGTGGACCGCACGTTTGATTACCGCGTGCCCGCCGAGCTGAGTGAGGATGCGGTGCCCGGCGCCCGCGTGCGCGTGCTGTTCAACGGCCACGAGCTGACCGGTTACATTGAGGAGCGCGCCGCCACGACTGATTGGACGCGCACCTCGCTGCTGCCGCTCAAGTCGGTGCTGTCGCGTGTGCCCTCTGTTGCGCCCGAAATTTTTGCGCTTGCCGAGGCGCTTGCCGACCGTTACGCCTCCACGGTGGCGAACGTGCTGCGTCTGGCGGTGCCGCCGCGTATTGCCGCCCTGGATAAGAAGTATGCGCCTCTTCTGCCGGGTTACGAATCGGCGTATTTGGGTGATTCTGCCCCCGAAAACATCCCGGAGAGCGCGGACCCCGAGCCTTCTGCCGCCTCCGATGCCCCCAGCACTGCCGACCCGTACGCCTGGCTCGCCACCCCCGGCGCGCCCGCACCCTTCGTGCTGGACCCGCCGACGCTGAACCCGGACGCCCCGGATGCCGCCTCCGTCTTCTCCGATTACGAGAACGGTGCGGAGTTCATCGAGGATGTTGCCGCCGGTGCCGCGACCCGCGCCGTGATGACGGTTCTTCCCGGCCACCTGGAGCACACCTGGGCGGATGTTGTGGCGACCGCACTCGCGACGGCCGCTGCGAGTGGTCGCGGCGCTATTGCGGTGGTTCCGACCGCTAAGAACCTGGATCTTCTGGAGGCGGCGCTCGCCGAGCGTCTGCCCGCTGACTCGTTTGTGCGTTTGAGTTCTGATTCGACTCCGCATACTCGCTATCACGGGTTTGTGAAGGCGCGCTTGGGGCAGGTGCCGGTGGTGATTGGTACCCGCGCTGCCGCCTACGCGCCGGTGGCGAACCTGGGCCTGGTGGTGTGCTGGGATGACGGCGATTCTTCGCTGGTGGAGCAGCGCGCCCCGTATTGTCATGCCCGTGATGTGTTGCTTCTGCGTGCTTCTGCTGAGAATACTGCGGCGCTGTTTGCCGGGTTCAGCATGAGTAGTGAGGCGGCGCGTCTGGTGCGTACCCGTTGGGCGTCTCATGTGCGTGCGCCGCGTGCGCTGGTGCGTGAGTATTCGCCGCGTATTTTTTCGACGGGTTCGGAGTTTGAGTTGGCGCGTGACCCGTTGGCGGCGATGGCGCGTATTCCGCACCTGGCGTTTGAGCATGCTCGTCGGGCGTTGGCGCGCGGTCCGGTGTTGGTGCAGGTGGCGCGTAGCGGCTATATTCCGTCGTTTTCGTGTGAGCGTTGCCGCATGCCGGCGCGTTGTGGCGAGTGTAGCGGGCCCCTGTCGGTGGCTTCGGGTTCGTCGGTTCCGTCGTGTTCGTGGTGCGGCCATTTGGCGCAGCAGTGGCGTTGTTCTGAGTGTGGTTTTACGCATTGGCGTTATTCGGCGGCGGGTGCGACTCGTACGGCTGAGGAGCTGGGTCGTGCGTTCCCGAATGTTCCGGTGATTTCTTCGGCGGGTGACCATGTGCGGGCTTCGGTTGGTCCTGAGCCTGCGTTGGTGGTGGCGACTCCGGGTGCTGAGCCGGTGGCTTTTGGCGGCTATGCGGCGGCGCTTCTTCTGGATGCCGATAAGATGCTTCGTTTTGATTCGTTGCGTGCCCCGGAGGCGGCGTTGCGTCGCTGGTTGAATGCGGCGGCGTTGGTTCGTCCGGCGGCTCTTGAGGGTACGGTGGTGACGACTGCTTCGCCGTCGCCGGTGGAGCAGGCGCTGGTGCGTTGGGATCCGGCTTGGTTTGCTCGTCAAGAGCTGGAGGAGCGCGCTCAGACGGGTCTGCCTCCGGCGGTTCGTACGGCTGCGGTGACCGGTGCGGAGGCGGATGTTCGCGCCTTCATGGAGGAGTTCTTGGGCTCTTCTGCGCTGGATGAGCGGGTGCGTGAGCAGTTGCGTATTGTGGGTCCGGTTCCTTTGGATCAGGGGTATTTTGCCTGGTCGGAGTCTCTTGTGGAGGATTCTGAGGAGGCGCCGGTTCAGGGCGATTGGCGTACCCTGATGTTCTTCTCGTATGGCATTGCTCGGCAGGTGACCCGCGAGTTGCGTGCGACGCGTGCAACGATTGCGGCGTTGAAGAAAAACGTGAGGGAGCGGCCGGTTCAGATTCGTTGTGACGGCCTGGACGTGCTGTAATTTTCTAGTCGTGCTGTAGTGTTCTGGTGAGGGGGCGGTTTTGCCCTGAAAGAGATGCCGGGCAGCAGCGATAATGCGTGCTGTGAGTGGGTTTGCGGGCGCGTTGTGCGCATAGGCGAGGAGGTGAGAGGCATACCGAAGATGCCTCATCTGCTGAAGGGTAGTGCGCTGCCTGATGGTGAGCAGCGGCGGCTGGCTGAGTATGCTTCTGCGCATCCGAAGAGTGCCCTGCACCGTAAGGGTAAGCACCATGATGCGGCGGTGCTGCTGGTTCACGGTATCGGCTACCAGAATCACGGCGAGACGCTCGCGTATTTTGGCAAGCCGGTGGCGCATAGTGTGCAGACTTTGTTGGCGCTGAACACGGGGGCGGATTCTGTAGCCCTTTCCCCTGCTGCCCACTCTGAAGAGAACCTCGCGGCGGAGGCTTCTGCGCGGGTTCGTGTTGAGCTGATTCCTGACGGCGATACCCTCCCGCCTGCCGCTGAGGTGAACCCGCTGAGCCACCACAGCGAGTTGACGTATTCGTTGACGATTGAGCGCACGGAGTACCCCGCCGACCCGGTCGAGGAGCTGCCCGCGCCGGAAGGTATCGGTTTTAATCTCGCTAGTTTTGAGTTGCCCAAGGTTGAACTGCCCAAGGTGGAGCTCCCTAAGATTGACTTGCCCAAAATTGAGCTTCCCAAGGTAGAGCTACCCAATATCGAGCTTCCTCATCTTGAGCTTCCGCGCCTGCCTCAGCCGAAGCCGCGCCCGGTGCGCACGGTCACTCGCCGTAGCCTCCTCTTTCAGGAGGGCTTCTGGCGTCCCAGGCATTACCGCCCGTTGAAGGAGCATTTGCCCTGGTTGGCGTCGGTTTTGCCGCTGTTTTTGATGTTCTGCTTCTACTATGAGCGCCCCGGTGTGACCTGGCGTGAACGCGCCGGGCACCTATTGCGTTCTACGGCTCGATTCATGAACGTGGCGCTGTGGCTGGTGCTGGCGGCGATGACTGTGATGACCTTCCGTGATGCTTTTGTGGCCTCCCTGGGCACTCCGCAGGGTGCGTTTACGGGTCTTGCGGCGGTGCTCAGCCTGGGTATTGTGGGCTGGGTTTTGGCTCGTCGTGCCCGTGAGCTGTGGGCGCTGGTGAAGGCTATTCCGACGCAGCTGATTCAGACGGCGACCAGCCCGGAGTCGCGCGATTTGGAGCGTATTTATGCGCGTCTGGATCGTCAGCTGGACGATTTGAGTTCCCGTAGCGATGCGGTGGGTATTATTGCCCATTCGCAGGGCGGATATTTGAGCTATGAGCTGCTGCGTCGCCGTGCGGCGGCGGGTAAGAAGCCGATTCGTTTCTTCTACGGCCTGGGTAGTGGCGTGGTCCCGATTAGCATTATCGCTAGTGACCGCAACGACATTCCGGAGTCTTTGGATGCCGCGGGCGGCTACCGTAACCGTGCCATGTTGCTGTGGGTGAGTGTGGTTGCGGCGTTCTCCTGGCTGGTGGAGGCGTCCTGCTGGCAAGCCCGTACCGTTCGCTGCTGCATCATGCGATGCTGGTGCCGCTGGCGTTGAGTGTGGTACCGGTTGTGGCGAGTATGTGGAGCACGACGCGGGGGCGGGCGCGTATTGCCCGCAAGAGCGCCGGGGAAAGCCGGGAGAGCGCCTCCGCAAAAATCTCTGCTAATGCCTCCGCGAAGAATCCGGCTGATGTGCGCTTGGCGGATGCGCGCCTGGCGAACCCGTACGGCACGCGCGCCTACGTGAAGTGGCTGATTCCGCTGCTCTTCGTGCACGGCGTTTTCATGCTGTACGCGGTGTTCATGCTGCTGCTGGCACAGCTACGTGTTGAGGGCGCGGTCCCTGAGCTGACCGCCGCCTCCGTGGCGTTTTGGGGCGCGCTGATTCTGGTGCTCATGATGTCGGTGCGTAGCGCCTGCCACCTGTATGTGCGCGCCTACGCGCCGATGTTGCAGGACCTTGATGTGGCTGACCGGTGCGAGATTTCCGCTCGTGGTGACAGCATTGGCAGGTTGAATATTACTCAGCCCGCCGATGTAGACGTCAGCTTTGTGACCCTGCCGGGTCCGTCGGTGAATAGTCACATGCAGTATTTTGATGCGTGCTCGCCGGTGCCGTTGATGCTTTCGCACCGCCTGGTGCCGCACATGATGCCGGAGGGTGAGCAGGCGCAGAAGGCGGCGGCTTTCACCGATATTGGTGCGGAACTGAACCGCGGTTTTGCGCGCGTGAAGAAGCTGATGCGCACCATGCATTACGGGCTGTATGCGGTGCTTCTGCTGATGCTGTCGGTGCTACTGAATGTGGCGTCGCCGGTGAGCCTGTCCGCGTTGACGGGGCTTGATACGTCGCGCCTGCATTCGGAGGGTTTTGACCGTCTGGTGGCGGATGCTCAGCAGCTACGTGAGCAGGCGGGTTCTTCGGATCTGCTGCTGTGGATTCTGGTCGGCATTTTTGTGGTGGAGGCGCTGCTGATGATGGTGCTTTCGCCGTGGACTCAGCGGCGTTTGCAGCGTGCGTTCATGATGCGCAAGGTGGACCGCACGGGTCAGCTGGGCGAGTTCAATCCTCTGCCGATGGTGACGAGGACGATGAGGAGGCCGAAGCCGTGGTGAGCGTGGGGGAGAAGGGTTCGTCTCAAACTTATGCAGCCCAGACCAGTGCGGCACAGGCGAACGGGGTGTAGATTGGTCTCGCTCGGTGTGGGCACACATCCGCCATTTTATGCACATTTGTGCATCTAGTGGCTGATGGTAGCTCTAGGTGCCCCTAATTAGCGTAGTCTCCGTATCCACGGTAATATATTCAGCACTGCGGATACTATTTCGGCGCATGTTGAGGTGGTGTTGGCAGTATCTATCACTCAACTTCGCGCATGCCTCACAACCGTGCGCACCAACGAAAGATGAATACTGGTGACTCAGACTATGATCACCCCCGCATACGAACCTGCATGCGGCGGGTCTGCTTCTGTACACAATTACGGCGTCATGCACCCGGACCCCGTGTTGCTTTCCGACATGACCAGCGCAGAACGAGGAGCTGTTTACCGCTACTTGGCGCGCTTCGCTGAGCTGGATGACGCAAAGATTTTCTACGCGTACGGTCACGCCTATGAGCTGGCTCGTAAGGATGCCGAGCGCGGCCTCTACGCAACCATGGCGTAGCCCGCATTATTAGCTTTTTAGAAATGCTGCTGCACTCTGTGTGAGTGCGGCAGCATTTCTGCTTTTCGGGCTGGGTTTTGGGCTGTCTTCGGGTGGGCTTCGGGCGGGGTTTAGCGCGGTGGGGAACGTGGCGGTCATACGCCGCTATGGTGCCGCCGATTTCTTCCTGACAACCGGGGAAGCGTCCACTATCGGGGCGTTCCCTGATGGTTCTTGAACATTGATTGGCTCTTGGGTAGTTTAGAGGTATCACAACCGCTACTGCGAAGAGACTTCCTGTGATTTCCGTAGGTTCTTTTCGCGGTGTTACCTCCGGCAGTGCCTGCATTGTTGCGGCGCTCCACTCAGAAACGCCCCAAGGAAAGGTACTCACCGATGAGTTTCACCAATATTGCCTATGATTACGAGCCGGAATTTGGCGAATCGGCACCGAGCCGCGACAACGGCATTACTCACCCGGATCCTGTTCTGCTGTCCTCGATGACGAAGGCTCAGCGTGGCGCGGTGTGCCGTTACCTGGCTCGTTTTGCTGAGCTGGATGACGCGAAGATTTTCTACGCGTACGGTCACGCGGATGAGCTGGCTGCGAAGGAAGCAGTCCGCGGAGCTTACGTATAAGGATTTTTGCTTCGGTGTGATGCGGTGAGGCTGCACCTTCCGGATGCGCTCTCAGGGTGCCCGAGCTCTGCGAGGGCGGGTTCCCTGCGTCGGCGCGGAGGAAGTGTGTAGCGAACCGCCGCTGTGCATCGTTGCTGTAAGTTGCCCTCGCATACCGCCGCTGTACGCCGCTTTGCGCCCCCCCGAATTGAATATGTAGAATGCCGCCGCACCCTCCCGAGTTTCGGGGGAGTGCGGCGGCATTTCTGTTTGTGTTGCAGTGGCAGAGCTGGTTCTTTTCGGTCTTTAAACGCGTGTTGATAAGGGGCTATGCCCTTGTATGAATATAATAAGTGAGGCTGACCATAGGAGGTCAGCGCCATTGTATGACGACACGTGTACATCTAGTTTCAAGGAGGAAGACTATGGCAGAAGACTCGCCACAGGATTCATTAGGTCATCAGGAGGCATCCGAAGATTTCAATGGTATTACTAATGAAAAATTTAATAACTCAATGAAGGAAAATACTATTTTAGATAAAAATCAATGTGGGGAAGAATATGATTTAACTGTTATTGTTCCACACGGTATTGGTCGACAAAAACCTGGTGATACATTTGCATTAATGTACGAATCAATATCAGATAATTTTAATGACCATCCTATGGAAAATTGTGATTCAAATTGCGAAAATGACCCACATGTTGTTAAGAAATTTTGGAGCGGCCACAATACGAAAAAAAATACTCTTGTTGGGGTAGATATAAAAATACCCCAGGGTGAAAATGGGAATAGATATGTTGCTTTACGCGAATCGTACTGGCACCCAACAAAAGATAATGAGGAATCTGCCAAGTTGGAGGAATCTGCTCCTTGGTATAAGCTATTTCTCGGTGTTATCCAAATTCTTCTCCTTAAAATTCTCCAGTTTAGGTTATCAACAATATCGTTCATGCTAGTAACTAGTTGGATTTTGGTTTTTTCTGGGTTCGAAAATAAATACAATATACCGCAAGGGGTTGATAAGACAGGCTGGGAAAAACTGGAACCATTTACTTCCAAAGTGACGCAAAGTGCACTATTTCCTTTTTTGGTAATTATTCTTACTGTTTTAATTTTTAGGTTTGTTGGGTCGCTGTATATTCAAATTAAAAGTTGCAGTTCTGGATCCGCATCCCGCCAAGCAAGTAAAGTAATGAGTGATATAAAAGAGGCTTTAAAACAGTCTCATGAATTAATGATTATTGCTCATTCTATGGGGGGATATCTCTCTTATGAATCCTTACACGACAAAGACATGTCGAAGTATGCAAATCGTGAGGATGGAACGCAAAAAAACGTTTCCCTTGTTGGATTAGGAAGCGGCCTAGGCCCTATGATGATTATTCAAAAGGTGAAAGGCTTGTGTTTATGTAAAAATGTAGGCCTAGTGATACTTCTGGCTTTTTTTCTTTACATATATTTTATTTCTTGGACATCTCTCCTGTTTAATCTTGCATTTTGGGTTTATTACCCCACTGGGGCAACAGGAGCCTATGTGCTCGGATTTTCTAATCATGGAGTCACGCTCGTCTCGAATTTTTTCTGGGAGGATTTGTCTGGAACTCATCCACGTAACATGGTTTTTAGATTCATATTATTCTTAATTTTAATACGAATTAATATGAAGATGGTAATTTATCCTTTTTACTCTGAATTTGCAAGCAGAGAGCGGAGATCAATTTCGTTTTTGCATCGTGAATTGTACTACTCTTCAGATATTGTTGGGAACACTTCGAGATTTGTATATCCAAAAAATGTTGGACAAGAGTTGCTAGGTGACCCTATTTTAGGTAGAAAAAATTTTGGTTCGAGAATTATTTGGAAAAGATTCATATATTCCCATAATTTAGGTTACTATTTCCAGAGTAGTCGACTAGTTAATTTTTTATGGAATAGTGTAATTTCAGGTATTAAGCCGGAGGATTATACTTCTAAAGATTCCAGGCCAAAGAAACTTCAAGTTATTTATTTTATTGGATTTTCTGTGGCGCTTTGCGTGGGTTATTTAATTTATGCTAACAGTTACTTAACTCATCTTAGTCGTTATTCTTATCATTATTCGGTGGCTGATATTATTCATCCTATAATAATGCATATCTCTCTGACGACAGTATTATTGACAGCTCCGCTAACTCTTGCTTCATGTTGGGTGGTTTATTTTTGTACGTATTTTATGTCTAGTGTGTTTCTATATATTAAGTCAAGGGGGAGGCAGTCACAGGGGATGCTGTGTATGGCTCCAACTCTGCTTGATGAAAAAAACTTTAAATTCTATGCATTAGTGCAATTGGTAACGATATCTTTTGTTTCTCATTTTGCCTCAAATTGGATTATTGACTTTATTAAATCATTTCTAAGTCGTACTCCTTATGGTATATATGCCGCTGCAAATTTCTTGGTTAGCCATTTTTGGACAATCGAAATTATTCTTGTTTGCCTTATGGTTCTCCGGATTCTGGTCTGGGAAATTAAAGAAACTATAAAACATAGATATGACAAATAGTTTAAATAGAATATTTTCAAGTCTTGAGTCCGTACTGATTTAAAATTTATATACAGTAAAATGTCGCTACATGCTCTATAAGGATGTAGCGACATTTTACATATCAAACAGTGTTACAAATTAGGAGTGAGAAAACTGATATTAGAGCCCGCGCACGACCTCCAGCAGCTTGAGTGCCGAGTCGCGCCAGGAGTAGCGGCGCACATCCGACAGGCCGTCAATAATCACGCGCTCGCGAACGGCGGTGTCCTCCAGGGAACGGATAGCCTTCACCCAGTCGGCGGCGTGCGCCTCCGGGGCACCGTCAACCGGTGCGAACACGGCGTGCGGCGCGATCTCACGGAAAATCGGGATGTCACTAATCACCGCGGGGCAGCCGGCAGCCTGCGCCTCAACCACGGGCAGACCGTAACCCTCCTCGCGGGAGGCAGTCACCAGGGCGTGCGCCTGGCGGAGCAGCTGCTGGTACTCCTCATCGCTCACGCCGTTGTGCACCTCCACGTTCTCACCGATGAGGCGTTCGTCGGTGAGCTGCACCAGGCGCTGCGGCGGCATCTTCGACAGCAGGTGCAGGCGGTAATCCGGCAGGGAACGCATCGCCAGCAGCAGGGTTTCTACGTTCTTGTACGGCATGAACGAACCCATGTACACCAGGTGCTTGACGGGCTGCTCTTCGCGGGTGGTGGCGCGTTCCAGCGCGGTCTGGCGCGAGACCACGCTGCCGGGCTGCGGGGCGTTGGGCACCACGAACAGCGGCTTGGTGGTCAGCTCGTGCTCACGAATCAGCGAGGCGGTCGACTCAGAAACCGTCACGACCGCGTCGCCGTGATTGAGCAGAAAACGCTGCGGGGTGTAGGTCTTGTGGAAGAGTCGCCAGCCCACGCGCACCGGTGCGGGCAGGAACCCGGGCGGGGTCGGGTGCGAGTAGTAGATCAGGTCGTGCAGGGTGAGAATCAGCTTGAATTTGCGTCCGGTGGAGCCGATGGTCTGCATGGGGGAGAACACCACGTCCGGCGCGTACTTGTTCAGCTGCAGCGAGGCGGTCGGTTCGAGCGGGCCGGTGGGCGAGCAGATCTTCACGTGCGGCAAATCCGGCAGCATCTCCAGCTGACGCTCGTCGCTAATAATCATGGTCAGGTCGAGGTCGGCGGCGGCTTCGTCACCGGTGTCAATGAGGGTTTTGAGCGCGCCCAGCAGGGACGCAGTGTAGCGGCTGATGCCGTCGTGGAAGCCGATACGGGTGTATCGGGCGTCAACCATGAGTTTCATGTTGGTTCCTTACTTCTCGTTCCCTGAGTGGCCGGCGGCGAAATCGGCGATGAGTTCCGCGGCCAGGTGCGGGGTTTCGTAGTGGATGAGGTGCCCGACTTCGGGGATCATGTCCAGGCGCTCGCGGGCACCGGTCGAAGTAGCGGGCAGGTCGCGGGAGGTCAGCGTCGCGTACATGGCGCGAGCTGTTTCGGGGGTGCCCAGGTCGTCGTCTTCGGCGACGAGCATCTGCACCGGTACTCGGATTGCGGCGGCGTATTCGGCGGCGGTGTGCGTAATGGACGCTTCGTAGGCGCTGAGCACTCCGCGGCGGGAGCCGAAGGAGCCGAAGTAGGCGGCGTGCTGGCCGTTGATGAAGCGGCGCATTGCCTTGTCTTTGGTGCGCATCATGACTTCGCTGGAGGCGCGGGTAATCAGCTGCGAACGCAGGAGCGGGTAGCCGATTTTTTCGGGTAGTGCCGCGCCGGCGCGGTAGTAAAG
>ERZ651108.764-NODE-764-length-15392-cov-45.789920_pt1 | contig 15392 bp, 4 predicted proteins | sample MGYA00512173_ERZ651108 | MGnify/ENA metagenome assembly ERZ651108 | reverse complement strand
TCGCGAAGGAGACGGTGAGCGCGTCAGGCTTCAGCACCGCCGCATCGTCGAGGGCGGCCAGCAAGGCACTGTCGTTCGCAGTGTACGTGTTTCCCCTGGTGGCCTTCGCGACGATGAGCTGTGCGCCGGGGGCCGCACCCGTCAAGGCAGTGTCGTTGGCGGTCGCGAGAGCGGCGACGTGCGTGCCCTGTTCGGATGCCCATCCGCCCTCACTACCCGGTATCACATTCGCGTCACCGTCGCCATAGTCGTAGGCGAAGGGGATCTTGTCGCTGACCCATGCGCCGTTCTTGCCAGCACCGAGGTCTGTCATCAGGGCCGTCATATCTGTCTGCGTGAGGCGCAGCGAGGCGGCATCCATCACGCCCGCGAAGGCCTTGTGCGAGGTGTCAACCCCCGTGTCGATGACCTCGACGACTTGCCCCTGGCCTCTCTGGGAGGCTGCCGCAGCACCGGTCATACGCGAGGCCGCGCCCAGATCTGACGAATCAGCAGGTTTTCCGTACCCGCCCTGGATGCTCCAAAAGTCGGGGTCGGTGACCGGATCGTGGTACCCCTCAACAAAGGCACCCGCCACGCCCTGCGTCGCTTTGATGGCCGAGAGCGCGGAGTCCGGCGCCTTGATCGCGAGGCCCTCGAAAGCGTGCGTGTAGTCTCGCACGACCTCCATGGTCGCGCCTGGCGAGGCCTGGGCGACGGCGTCACCAATACGTTTTTTGGCATCGGCGAGCCTGGCAGCAGGGTCGCCGCTCCCCTCCTCAAGGTGGACGATGATCGTGAACGGTGAGGTGGCATCGGCCAGGGTCGGTGACGAGGCATCGGCGCGGTCCGCGTCGGCCGCGAACGAGGGCAGCATCGTCGTTGTAGTGACAACGAGGGCACCGGAGGCGACGAGCGCCAGTGCCGACAATCGACGGTGAATCATCTGTGGCTCACTTCGTTAACAAATGGACAGGGGATGCAACGTGCAGCACGCCCTACCGTCAAGGGTAGACGATGCAGGTGCTTACCGCGACATGCTTATTGCGAATTTTTTCCATGATCTGTCAAAGCCATATTCGCATGTTCTGGTGACAGAGCACGTTCATGACCATCATTTCTCTGTCACACGCGAGGAGGACTCTGACCATGAAATAACTTGTATGCGTACATCGACCGTCGTTTGACATTGACGTTGACACTCATGCTGAGCATCACGGGCTGCCGAAAGATCCGGGTCCGCTCCCCGGAATCTTCCGGGGAGCGGACCCGGGTCAGTTCGTCGACTCGTCAATCAGCCGATCCACTGGCCGCCATTCGAGAAGTGGTACCACGTACCCGAGATCTGGAGCCACCCGGTCGCCATCGCGCCACTGGAGGGATCCAGGAAGTACCAGGAGCCGCCATCCTTGAGCCAGCCGGTCGCCATATCACCGGCAGCATTCAGGTAGTACCAGGCCGAACCCACCTGCGTCCAGCCCGTCACCATCGCGCCACTGGAGGGATCCAGGTAGTACCAGGAGCCGCCGACGAGAGTCCAGCCGCTCGCCTGGGCACCCGATCCAGTGTGGTAGTACCACGAGCCGCCATCCTTCACCCAGCCCGTGCGCATGTATCCGGACGCATCGAATCGGTAGACCGTACCGCCGATCGTCACCGCCTGATCCTTCGGGTAGGAGCCGTCCGCGTTGCGGTACCACCAGCCGCGAGAATCCTGTTTCCACTCACCGGTCTGGGGCTGGGCAGCCGGGGAGGATCCGACACGCAGCGTCGCCGAGTGGAGCGCGTACGAGGCATCGCGCACGTCGACGCGCAGGCTCACATCCGCGCTGGCCGGCGTCCACGCGTATGAGGCCACACCAGACGTGACAGCACTCCAGTCCTGCAGGACGGTTTCAGCGTTCCCCGGTCCAACCTGAACGAAGCGCGCCTCGCGCACATTCTGGGTGCCGCCGGTAGCGGTGGCGGTCACCGTCGTCGACGTACCAAGGCTCGCGCTCAGCGCATACCCAGCCCCTGCCTCGGCGATGCCAGTGCCCGACAGAGCGAGCGTGGGCGCGGAGTACGCCTTCAGATTCGCCGTCGCGTATCCGGCCTTCTCCATCGCAGCCTTCACCGTCTTCCAGGCCTGCGATTCCTCCTTCCCGACAACGTAAATGGCGGTGTTCGCCTTCACGTCGGAGGCGGCGTCTTCGTCGAGTTCCAGCGACGTCAGGCTCGCAGGCAGGACAACGACGCGCGGCGTCTCACCCCAGAAGGAGAACGTCGTCATGCCCTCACCGAAGAACGCGCTCTCCGGGCGACCGTTCGAGGCCTGGCCCTCGGAGTAAAACTCGCCATTCACACCGCCGCGCACGACGATGTGACGGACGTTCCGGACGCCGCGCGTGACGATGCTCAGCTTCCTGACCCGATCCCCCAACTCAAGCGTATCCACGCCGGTATTCGACACGCCCGCAACCGAGGTGACGGACGCAGGAACGACCAAGCTGGTCAGATTCGTGCAGCCGCCGAATGCGTCCTCGCCGATTTCCTCGAGCCTTCCCAGGTCGGGGCGCAGGTTCACCTCGGTCAACGCGAGATCGTTCAGGAACGCGTCGTCCGAGACGGTGGTCGTACCACCCAGGTCCACTCGGGCAAGATTCGACGCGTACGAGAAGGCCCAGGAACCGATTGTCTCGAACGAATCCGGCAGGGTCAGCGAGGTGAGCCGAGAGCTTTCAAAGGCGTACTCGCCGATTCTGCGCAGTGAGGAAGGCAGCGTCACGGAAGTGACCGAGGCATCCGCGAACGCATAGTCATCGATGTCGGTGGTTCCATCAAGGACCGCGTAGGAGCCCCCCTTGTTCTTCGCCTGCGGATAGGCGATCAGGTGCGAATGATCCTTCGTATACAAGACGCCGTCGACGCTCGCATAATTGCCGTTGTTGGCGTCGACCTCAATGGAGGTAAGCGCTTTTGCGCCCGGGAAGGCAGCCACCAGCTGACCTGCAGCGACCTTGGCTCCGAGGCGGACCGAGGTGAGCCTACTCATCCCTGCGAAGGCATTGTCACCAATCGTCACGACGGAGCCGGGCAGTGTTATGGTCGCCAGGCTCGTTGACTGGAACGCGCGATCCCCAATCGTGGCGAGCTGGGACGGATGCGCCTTGTCGTCCTGGAAGGTAATCTCCCTCAAGTCCTGACTCACGAACGCATCATCGCCGATGACGCGCACGCTCGCCGGGATCCACAGCTTCGTCAACTGCGCGTTCCCGAACGCCTCAGTACTGATCTCGGTGACCCCATCGGGAATCGTGACCTCCGTGGAGCTTCCCGTGTAGGCGGTGAGAACGCCGTTCTTATCGATCTCGAAATCCTCAGACGGATTGGGCTGCGCGGCCGGTGACACGACGCTGACACTCGTTGTTGTCCCGGCATCGACAGCGAAGGTCGCAGGAACGCCGACCGTCGTAAAAGAAACCGCCCCAGCCAGCGCTAACGCGCGCACTGATACTTTTCGATGAGACATGTATGTGTCCCCCTGTGTTGACAATTCGGTAAAACGAGGGTTCGGTCCACGCGACACGAACGCTTGTCACAGGCTACTCCCCACAGGGATGTCACCCACTTTTTGTAACAACCATTCTCACGATACGTCAATCTCTGAATCACACACGCCACCCGGAGTACCATGCGCCGTCATCGACAAGCCACCTGTCCCGCGCTTGTCACCCCACACCAGCTACCCCTGTACGCACGCTAACGCACGGACTCTGACCGGCGTCACCAGCATCTGACCGTCCGCGCCTGACGGAGTAGCTCACCGTACGGTACGGCACGGCACATACGCCGAGGGGCCGACCTGGCGGTCGGCCCCTCGGCGTATCCCATCAACACAGTGCGAGTTCTGCCAGATGACTCCTCAAACATAGCTCGTCGGCATGTCTCGGACCCGAGACCCGTGCCGTATTCCCTTGTGATGGCACCTACTGTAGGAGGCCAACCTTGTGGGAGCCCCGAGGCGACCTGAGAAAACCCTGGGACTTTATGGGTTCGCTCCCCGGACACGAAGTCCGGGGCGCGAACCCAGGTGCCAGAAGCACCTAGCGACATGGGATCAGGCACTCAGCTCCACTGGCCCGAATCAGAGAAGAAGTACCACGTCCCCCCAATCCACACCCAACCGGTCACCATCACACCCGACTCCTTCAAGAAATACCACGAATCACCAATCCGCAACCAACCAGTAACCATCGCACCATCGGCCGGATCAAAGTAATACCACGACCCACGAATCATCATCCACCCCGTGGCCATCGCACCACTATCGGGGTTAAGGAAAAACCACGATCCGCCAACCCTGACCCAACCGGTTGCCATAACACCTTCGGAACTCAAGTAGAACCACGACGAGCCAAGATGCAGCCAGCCAGTGGCCATTGCTCCAGTGGTCTCATCGAGGTAGAACCACGACGCACCTTGCTTCACCCAACCCACAACCTGAGCACCCGACGCCTGGTGATAAAACCACAACCCCTGATCCTTAACCCAACCGGTGCGCATATAACCAGACTCATCAAAGCGATAGACAGATCCGCCAATCACGAGCACGGTGCCCTTCGGGAAAGACCCATCGGCCCAGCGATACCACCAACCACGCCCGTCACTCACCCACTCGCCCTCCACGGGAGCCGGATCCGGGTTAGGAGCCGGATCCGGGTTCGGCGCCGGGTCCGGTGCCGCCGAGCCATCCAGGTGTACGGCCTGCTCGGTCGGGTTCAGTCCCCAGTCCCACGCGACCAGGTATGAGGACACGGGGGCCTCGCCTTCGTTACCCTTCTCGGCCCACGCGCGATTCAGGTCCGCGACCGGAACCTCGACGTGGTAGCGGTGCGTTCCGTCGGCCTGAACCTCACCGTCGCCTTCGAGGAGCTGGCGGTAGTACCAGGTGCCCTCCGCATCGGCACGCAGCTCGACGCCGGCCAGCGGCGAGGAGTCGGCAACGTCGAAGGAGAGTGTGCGTGCCTCGCCCTCGCCCGCGACCGCCGCAGAAGAGATGACGGGCGCTCGGGTGTCGAGGGTGAAGTCGTAGCTCATCTGCTGAGTGGTGGACGAGGGTCCATCCGTGGCTGCCTCGAGGGTTAGCCTGTAGCGTCCGTCCGGCAGTTCCTTCCCGGCCTCGTCCAGCCCGTCGAAGATGGGATCGTCGCCGGTGAACTCGCCCGGCTTCGTGTACCCGGTTTCCAGGTCGTAGAGGGACTTGCGCACCCGGCTCAGCGTGTACGAGCGGACGGTGTCCCCGGCCTCGTTCGTGTAGGTGGCGCTCATCTGTGGGACGGCGCGCAGCATGCCCGTGCGTGGGGCGATGGTGTTGGGGGCTCCGGGGGCCTGCGATCGCGAGGCGATGAGCCGGGTCGGATCGACCGTGACGACCGCATTGTAGTCCTGCTTATCGGCCAGCGGGTTCAGGCCGCCCAGCGGGATTTCGGTCTCGGTGTCCATCAGCGCGGAGCGGTAGACGTGCGCGGGATGTGTGTCCTCGTCGGACCACTTCTCGTCAAAGATCGCGGGCGCGCCCCACGCGCCGTAGAAGCCTACGTAGGGAACGGTCAGGTCGGGTGCCCCGTCGGTGCTCGTGAAGGTGACAGCGCCGTCGATGAATGTCCCCTTGGGGGCTTTTTCGGCGGCGTACGAGGCGAACTCGGCTTCGGGGGTCACGGTGACGGTGACGGTGGCGCTGGAGGACGCGGGAACGGTCACGGAGTCGGAGGAGAAGGTCAGGGAAATACCCTGCCCCGCCCAGTTCTGCGAGTGTTCCAGGAACACGCCTTCTTCGACGGCCTCGGACAGGGCCTGTCCGCCGAGCGTGTAGGTGCGCGCCTCGGGCGCGAGGTTCGTCAGCTGCACCTGGAAGGTCCAGCCCTTCGTGCCGTCGCCCAGGTCGGCCTTGGGTCGCGAGGGGTCGGAGGCCCCGATCACGGTCGGGTACACGGACGAGGTCGTGGCGGCGACCGCGTCAACCTGTCCTGCGCCGACCTTGCGCGGGGAGTAGAAGGTGCCGTCACCCAGCTCAACGTCGATGAGCGGGTGGGCGGTCCCCATGAGGAAGTTCGTGACGACCGCATTCTTCTGCGCAGCGTCCATGCCGCTCAAGAGCGGGTCGGAGGCGATGCGCTCGCGCACGAGGGCGCTGATGCCCGCGACGTGCGGGGAGGCCATGGAGGTGCCCGACAAACTCGCGTACTCGCCGTTCAAGATCGCCGAGGTGATGTTGCCGCCGGGGGCCGCGACCTCGGGCTTGAGGCGCAGGTCGGGGGTGACGCCCCACGCGGAGAATTCGGAGGCGGTCGGGTTGCTCGAGGACAGGACGATGCCGGAGTGGGTGACAGTCAGGTAGACGTCTTCTCCCTGGGCGTCGCGTATCGCGTCATGGATCGCGTCGCTGTCCTTCTTCGTGATGGTCACCGTCGGCATCTCGCGGGTGGACTCCAGAATGGCCTGGTACGGCGCGCCCGCGTCATCGGTGTCGGCGATGATGAGGGCGGCGGGCGGCGGGGTGGCCTGCGTCAGGTAGCTGGCCTTGAGGTCGTCGGTCATCGGGATGTCGAGACGGGTGTCCATGCCACCCTTGTCCTCGAGGACGATGGCGTCCGACAGGTCGTAGCGGTTTGTGCTCCAGTAGCGTTGCACCTCATCACTGCCTCCGGAGTGCTCATACACGATCCGGTAGGTCTTTTCGGGGATGTCGCGCAGGCTGGGCACCGGGTCGCCCTTGCCGTCGATGGCGATCCCGTAGGGGATCTTACGGTCGCCGAGCAGGACGTAGGGCGAGGTGTCCTGCGCGTCGACCGAGGCGACCGCCAGGGTGGATCGATAGGAAGCCGGCTCGCCAAGAGTGCCCGTGTCGGGGTCGGAGGTAAAGGGCTTGTTCTGCCCGGAGTTGTTGCCGTACGCGGTGGAGAAGGCGTTGCCGGACGCGGCGTTGACGGTGATGCCCGCGTCCACGAGCGCCTTATAGACGTCGGCGAAGATGGTCCCGGCCTCGCTGCTCATGCCGGAGTCGTCGCCCAGCGAGATGTTGATGACGTCGGGCTTGATGACCAGGGCATCGTCGAGGGCGGCGAGCATGGCGGCGTCGGACATGACGCCGTCAGCATCCTGGATGACCTTGGCAACGACGATCTGCGCGTTCGGGGCGCTGCCGCGTACCTCGCCACCGTTAGCGGCTGCGATGGCGGTGACGTGCGTGCCGTGGTTCAGGTCTTTTGCGGAAGCGGGTACGGCGTCAGCATCGTTGTCGGCGTAGTCGTAGGCGAAGGGGATTTTGTCGCTGACCCACGTACCCCCTGTGGCGTGGGGCAGGCTCGGTGCGAGTGCGGCGACGTCCGCCTGCGTCATGCGCAGGGAGGCGGCATCGAGGGCACCGGAGAAGGCGGGGTGGCTCGTGTCGAGGCCGGAGTCGATGACTTCGATGACCTGGTGGTCGCCTTTCTGGGCGGCCTGGTTGGCGCGGGTCATTTCGAGCGCGGACGCGTTCTTCAGGACGGGCGCACCTGCGGGGGCAGCATCGTTCTCGGCCATGGGCGTGACGCTGCGCGCAACGGCGGCGGTCTTGACGCCCTCCGTACGTTGGATAGCGGCGAGCGCGGCCGCGGGTGCCTCGATCGCGAAGCCCTGGAGCGCGTGGGTGTATTCACGCAGCGTCGTGACGCCCGCGGAGGGGACGGCTTCGGCGACGGAGGCGGCGATCCGCTCCCGTGTCTGCGCGCGTTCAGCCCCGGCCTCGAGCTGGATGATGATCGTGGTTGGCTCGTCACTCGACGAGGCTGGGGCGGGGTTCGCGTGCTGCCCCAAGCTGGGAGGGGTGGGGCCGGAGCGGGGATGCGCTCCCCCGTCAGCTGCGAACGCAGCCGGAACGGCGAGTGTTGTCACGCCAAGGGTGCCGGCGACCACCAGGGCGAGTGCCGACGTTCTGCGGTGGGTCATCTGAGTCTCACTTCGTTAACGACTGTGTTTGACAAGCTTGGCACTAAGAGCGCCTCCACAATTATGGGGAGCTTTTCCCACGTGCGCAGTATGCGTTGTCGGCAACCGAGACGCGGCTTGTCACGCTCCTGTCGTCCTCCCACACCAAGCGCCTCTCGAGCGCGCGCAGATACGCCGAGGGGCCGACCTTTCGGTCGGCCCCTCGGCGTATCCCATCAACACAGTGCGAGTTCTCCCAAATGACTCCTCAAACGTAGCTCGTCGGCATATCCCGGACCCGTGTGGCCCGTGCCGTATTCCCTTGTGATGACACCTACTGTAGGTGCCGAGTCTGTGGAGACAGCCGGAGCGTCCTGTGAAAACGCTGGGATTATGCGCCGGATCCTAGTGAATCCACTTGCCACTGTCGGAGAACTGGTACCAGGTCCACCCGATCTGGATCCAGCCGGTGGCCATCGCACCGCTGGGGCGCAGGTAGTACCACCCGTCGTCACCGCGCAGCCAGCCTGTGGTCATGCGTCCGGTGTTGACGCTCAGGTGGTACCAGGTTTCGCCGTCCTTGAGCCAGCCCTTGGCCATCGCGCCACTTCCCGGCATCAGGTAGTACCAGCCTCCTTCAACGTTCACCCAGCCGGTCTGCATGGCACCGGAAGAGTCGTGGTAGCGCCATGCGCCCTCGTCGTAGATCCACCCCGTGCGCATGAAGCCATCCGAGCCGAATCGGTAGATCTTGCCGTCGATCATGATGGTTTGGCTCTTGACATACGTGCCGTTCGGATAGACGTAGCGCCAGCCGAAGAGCGTGCGGCTCCATTCTCCCGTCACGCGCGCGGGCGAGAGTTGAGCTTCCGTCGTCTGCTCGGCGCTCACGTGCGTGATGTCGCGCGTCTGAACGCGCAAGGACGGCGCGCCCTCGGTGGGCGTCCACGAGAATGCCAGGGTCGAGGCGTCCCCGTCACCCGCGTTCATTGCCGTCCAATCCTGGACGAGGGTCTCAGTCCCGTCCGCGCCGACCTGGGTGACGCGCAGCTCGCGGCCCTCGGGCACGCCACCGTTCACGGTGGCGGTGACACTCACCGACGCGTCCTTCCATGCGAGCGCGCCCCCGGCCTCGTCATTGGTAGCGTCGAGGCCCTTCAGCGTGAGCTGGGCGGGAGTGTAGACGTGCAGGTGGGACAGGTCGATGCCTTCCTTGACGAGTTCGGCCTTTGCGACCTCCCAGGCGGGCGATCCTTCGGCTGCTGCCACGTAGACCTGCGCGTCGGTCTTGTAGCCAGGCGAGGAGAAGGGGTCGAGTTGGAAGGAGGTGATGGTCGAGGGCAGGACGATGACCTTGGGACCCTTGCTGCGCACGTCCACCTTCGTCATACCTTCGCCGAAGAAAGCGCTCTCGATGCGGCCGTTGGAGGGTTCTCCGTCGGTGTAGTATTTGCCATTCACGCCGCCGCGCACGATGAGGTGGCGAGGTGCCAGGTTCTCGCGCGTGGGCATGAAGAGTTCACGCACCTTCGATCCGAGGATGACGGTGTCTAGGCCGGTATTCTGGATGCCGCGAACGACTTCAAGCGACTCGGGGAAGGTCATGTCTACCAGGTTGGTGCACCCCTCGAAGGCCGAGTAGTCGATGGTCGTCAGCCCCTCGGGCAGGATGACCCGGGTAAGCGATCTGGCCCTGTCGAACGCTTGGTACCCAATCGCAGTGGTCCCGGCGGGCACCTCGTACTCGTTGCCAGCTCGGGACGCCGGGTAAAGGATCAGGCTGGCCCCGTCCTTGGTGTAGAGGACGCCGTCTACCTCAGAGAACGAGGCATTAGCTGGGTTCACGGTCACGGTTGCCAAGGCGGTGTCACCGCTGAGAGCACCGGAGCCAATGGATGACAGGCCCGCTCCCAGGTGCAGCTGTGTGAGGGAGGTGTTGCTCGCAAGAGACCACTGCCCGATGGACGTGACACTATCGGGCAGGGTCAGAGAGGTCAGGGCGGTCCCCATCAGGGCACTCCCGTCGAGCATCGTGAGCCTGCCGAGGTCCGGACGCAGGTTCACACTGGCCAGGCTGCGAGCGTATATGAAGGCACCGTCGGGCAGGGACGTGGCACCTCCAATATCGACGCTCGTCAGCTTCTCCGCGTACGCGAATGCCCAATACCCCGCACTCTCGAAGCCGTCGGGCAATGTCAGCGAGGTCAGGTGTGAATGCGTAAATGCCTGCGAGCCGATCGTCCGCAACGTAGAAGGCATCGTCACGGTAGCAACCTGTGCGTTCTCGAAAGCGGATTGTTCGATGGTGGTCGTCCCCTCGAGGACGGCGTAGCTCCCTCCAGGGTTTTTGGCCGTCGGGTACGCGATGAGGCTCGAGTGGTCCTTCGTGTACAAAACGCCCTCGTCACTGGTGTAGTTCGCGTTGTCCGGATCCACGTCGATGGTCGTCAACCTCGGCGTGTACTGGAAGTCCCCAACTAGGAGACCCGGGCCGATATTGGGTCCCAGGTGGAGCGTCTTCAGGCCCGCCATGCCCTTGAAGGCACCGACGACCGTCTGCACAGAGCGAGGCAACGTCAGCGTCTCGATAGGGGTGTTGGAGAACGCTTCGTCGTAGATTGCTGTGAGCTGGGAGGGGTGAGCCGAGTCATCCTGGAAGGTAATTTCCTGCAGGTTGGTGCCTTTGAAGGCTTCATAGTCGATGGTGCGCACACTGGCGGGCACCCACACCTTGGTCAGCTGGGACGGGAAAGCACCGGAAGAGATGCCCGTGACACCCTCGGGGATTTCAACGTCCTGACTCTTTCCCTGGTACTGGACGAGGACGCCGTCATCGTCCGTGATGAAGTCGCCGCGCGGATCGGGCTGGACCGTCACGGGCACAGTCACAGTCTTAGTCACCCCCGCCTCGCTCGTGACGGTCGCGGTTAGCGTGCCGGTTCCCGCCTGCTCAGCACCCTGAAAGTCGATCGACGATGCATCGTCACGGCTATAGAACTGTCCGAGAGTGGAGGGGTCCATGCTCCAGGTGACTGCGCTTCCTTGGATGGAGGGGGCGAGGAGCGCGTGCAGGTAGACCTGCCGATTGAAGATGGCCGACACCTCGGGGACGGACAGCTCCATGCCCACGTCCTCGGGGACCTCACGGACCTGAACCGTGGACGTGGAGGTCAGGCTCGAATCATCCTTGTCGGTCACAGTGATCGTCGCCTCACCGACACCGACCGCGCTGACGTGTCCTTCCTGGTCGACGGTAAGAACCGACTCATCCGAAGACTTCCAGACGATGATGCCGGGATCGAAGTTTCCTGAATCGTAGGAGGCGTCGAAGATGACGTTCTGGCCCAGTGCCAGGTCGGTAGCAGTCGGCCACACGTCCAGCCTCGTCGTCGGCACACCGATGCTGGGTGCTTCAACTGTTGCGGGCTGGAGAGCTCCGGTCACACCGGTACCCGCGGCGGTGGCCGCAGGCACGCTCAGCGCGGTCAGGGCCAGGACGCCGGTCGTTGCCAGCGCGACCGCTGAAAATGTTCGATGGGACATGTACACCTCGCTTGGTTGAGAACTAGTGGAGGGGAACGCCCACTGCTATGTGGCGTAATCCGTGCTCAAGCCTAGTATGTTAACCCCTTGATAGACGCTCTTTTTGTCATATTTTCTCAGCATATGTCAAACATGTGACACGTTAGGTTATAGGCTTTTTCACCCAGCTGTTCAGAATGCACATACGCACAACTAAGCCCGCGAGAAAACACCGCTCGATACACGTGAAACACTGAAGAACATAGGATGAAAGTAACGCGAGGGCGCAGCCAACCACTCGGTCGACCACGCCCTCGCGCTAGGTCACTCGACTACTCGACCCACTGACCTGAGTCGGCAAACCGATACCAGGCCCATCCGTCGCTCACCCACCCGGTGGACATCGCTCCGCTGCCGGGCGTCAGGTAGTACCACGAGCCGCCATCGACGACCCACCCACTGGCCTGTGCGCCCGAACGCAGGTGGTAGTACCAGGCACCATTGTCACGAACCCAGCCGACGCGCATATAGCCGGCTGCATCGAAGCGGTAAACCCGACCACCGATAGTCACAGCTGTACCGACCGGATAGGAGCCGTCGGCGTAGCGATACCACCAGCCACGAGCACCCCAGACCCACTCCCCCGTCTGCTGTTGGGGTATCGACGGCTGGCTCGGCGCGGGACCCGGCGCCTGACTCGGGGCGGGAGCGGGCGGCTGGCTCGGGGTGGGACCCGGCGCCTGGCTCGGCGCGGGACCCGGCGCCTGACTCGGCGCGGGAGCGGGCTTGGGATCATCGTCGGTGACCGGCGAGGGCTTGGCACCGGCGTGATCCGGGTCCTCCACCGGCGCAGGAGCAGGATCGTCGTTCGGATCGGGCAGGGGCAGCGGGGGCAGGACACGGTTCACGGTCACACTCACTGTGACCGACTGTTGAATACCTGATGCGTCGCGGACGTCGACGCGCAGCTCGCTGTCAGCCAGAGACGGCGTGAATGTGTAGGTGAGCGTTGACGCCTTCTCTTCCGCCACATCCGTCATGGCAGTCCAGTCCTGCAGGAGCGTCTCGGTTGTGTTCGCTCCGACCCGCACGACGCGGGCTTCGCGCCCCGTCGCCACGCCGCCGCCTGCTGTGATCTCCACGGTCGCAGGTACCCCCGGGGACACCGTGAGCGCGTACCCAGCCCCGGCCTCGGCGATGCCGGTGCCAGACACGCCCAGCGTCGGGGCCTCGTACACCGACAAGCGCGAGGCGTCGTAGCCCGCGCTCTCCATCGCGGCCGTCGCGATAGTCCACGCGGAGGTACCCTCGGCGGAGGCCACGTAGATGCTCGTGTCCGCTTTGAGTTCAGGGGCCATTCCCTCGGCGAGGGCGACCTTCGTGGCGGTAGCGGGAAGCACCAGGACACGCGGCATCTCGCCCCAGAAGGTGAAGCTGGTCATCCCTTCTCCGAAGAAGGCGCTCTCGGGACGTCCGCCCTCCGATGTTCCTTCACTGTAGAAGGTGCCGTCGGTGCCTCCGCGCACGATGAGGTGACGGACGCTGCGGGCACCTCGCGGGGTCAGCGACAGGTCGCGCACCTGTGCCCCCAGTTCAATGGTGTCCAGGCCGGTGCCTGTCAGCCCTCGGACGACCTCGACGGAAGCCGGGATCACCATGTCGACGAGGTTCGCGCAGCCGTCGAAGGCCTCGTCGCTGATAGTGGTCAGCCCCTCGGGCAGGACGACGCGCCGCAGCGCCGTGGCATTCTCGAAGGCACCAGCCCCGACCGCCGTCGTCCCCGCGGCCACGGTCGCCTCGCTGGCGGAACTCGCGGGCGCATAGCGGACCAGGGTCCGCACGGACGAGTCGTTGTGGTAGAGCGCGCCGTTATCGACAACGAACGAGGCGTTGGCGGGGCTGACGCTGAGGGTGGCGAGGTTGTCGTTCTCTCCTAGGGCGTAGTCTCCGAGGGAGTTCAGGGATGCACCGACATGGAACGAGGCCAGGGCTGGGTTCTTCGAGAAGGCTTCCTCAGCGATGGTTGACACAGTGTCCGGTATAGTGATTGTCGTCGCTGAAATACCGACGAATGCACCCTCACCGATGGAGGTCAGACGACCCAGGTCGGGCCGGAAGGTGACCTCGCTGAGCGCGGCATCGTAGCGGAAAGCATTGGTGGACACGCCCGTGGCCCCACCCAGGTCGACGGAGACGAGCGCGGGCATCTGCCAGAACGCCGAGGCCCCCATGGTCTCGAAGCCGTCGGGAAGCGTGAGGGTTGTGAGGGCTGCTCCCTCGAAAGACTGGTCACCGACGCGACGCAGGGTGTCGGGGAACGTCACAGATTCGACGTGTGCTCCCAGGAAGGCGAGGTCGTCGATGTCCGTCGTCCCACTCGCGACCGTGTAGGCCCCTCCCGCGTTCTTGGCCGCCGGGTAGGCGATCAGGTGCGTGTGATCGCGCGTATACAGCACACCGTCGAGGCTCTCGTAGTTGGGGTTGCCAGCGTCGACCTGGATACGCGTGAGTTCGGGGGTGTTCGCGAAGGAGCCGACGAGCTGGTCCGCGGCGACCTTCGGCCCCAGGTGGACGGAGGTCAGCTTGCTCATGTCAGCGAAGGCGTCGCGGTTGATGGTGACGAGGGAGCGCGGCAGAGTGAGCGTCTGGACGTTGGTGTTGGAGAAAACGCGGCTGCCCAGCTCTGCGAGTTCGGAGGGAGCGGCCTCATCATCCTGGAAAGTGATCTCCTCCAGGCTGGTTCCGTAGAACGCTTCATCGTCGATGCGGCGGACGCTTGCGGGGATACGGACCGTACGCAGGGTTGTGTCGGAGAAAGCGCGCGAATCAATTGCGGTCACACCCGCAGGGATGTCTACCTCGGCGTCAGCTCCCCGATACGCAATGAGGACGCCACTGTCGTCCATGACGAAGTCGCCCGTATCGTCTGCTAGGACATCAACTGTCACGGTGACGGTCTTGACAACGCCCGCGGGGGTCGTCACGGTTGCGGTCAGCGTGCCGACGCCCGCCTGCATGGAAGGAGTGAAGATGGCTGTGGACTCCCCCTCGTCGGGAGCAATGGAACCCAGCGATGCGGAGCTAAGCGCCCACTCGACGCGGCTGCCCCGCAGAGAGGGAGCCAGGAGCGCGTTGAGGAACATGGGTCTGCCGACGGTGGACACCATCGACGAGGCAGACAGCTCGATTCCGGCCTCCTCGGAAACAGCGTGGACCCGAACGGGAACGGAAGCGACGTCAGTTGGCTCGGCGCGACGCTTCACACTAATCGTGGCCTCACCCTCACCGATGGCCGTCACGAAACCTTTGTCGTCAACGGCGAGGATCGAGGTATCCGACGACGTCCATGTGAGTTCGGAGTGATCGACCGGTGACGTGTCAGACAGCGCCTCAAACATGACGGCTTGTCCGGGAACGAGCGCGGTACTTCCCGGCCACAATCGCAAATGTTGCGTCGGGACATCCCGGATCGGGCTGACAAATGCTGAGGCCCGCACGTTGCCCTGATGGGCGGCCACGGCCGTCTCCGCCGCGAGTGCGGCGGGGGCGCTTAGTGCGCCAGCAGCCAGGGCACCGACCAGCGCAAACGACAGGGCTACGTGAGTTCGATGGGACACTATTTCTCCGTGTATTGACAAGCATGCGTGAGGCTACCGTGTCGAATGATGACACCGCAGTCTGTCACACATAATCCCAGGAAGTCTAAGCGTGTACCTGCTGGAAGATATCTCCGCACTGCCATCACATTGCTCAACGCCACCTTTCTAATCAATCATTACCTGCAATAACAATGAAAAACGAGGAACTGTTGACTGTCACACTTACCCCGTCTCCTGCCGACAAAATGGGCCCGCGCCTCCCGATAATCTGACCGGGAGGCGCGGGCGCAGGGTTCAGCGATTCAGCTCAGGCACCTAGCTGATCAACTGACCGTTATCGGCGAA
>ERZ651108.762-NODE-762-length-15403-cov-8.936343_pt1 | contig 15403 bp, 7 predicted proteins | sample MGYA00512173_ERZ651108 | MGnify/ENA metagenome assembly ERZ651108 | reverse complement strand
TGGAGTTCACACCTGCCATCATCCAAGACTTCGAGTTGTACCTCACGACAGTGGCTCTATGTACTTCGCCCACTAAGGGATCGAGATTCATGTCACTCTGCATTTGAGCTTGACAGTATGACATGCTACGTATGCCTGGCACAAATATTGCCCTACTAAGGTGATTTTTTAAGACCCCAGCTAAGGACTGGAAATCAAGTATTATGGGAATTAAACCAGGGCCTAAAAGAACTGCCAAAAGCACCGGCCTGCCAGATCGAAGACAGCGCGACAATAAGACCACGCCAGGCAATACGCCGTCTCTCAAGCCCCATATCCACAAGAAGGGCGATTAACTACTAACTCCCTCTGGTATAAGCCCTATACTAGCGGGATTTATATTGATACTCAAGAAACATATCTATCAGTGAAAACGATACTTAAAGCACTCTTTCACAAGAGCACATCATTCCTCAAAAAACACATTCTTCCTATAGCCCTAATTACAGTAGTTCTATTTGCTATCCTATTCGCCCTACACAGAGAATATGACTTAGCATACCCTTTTGATGAAGATCTATTCGGTAATTACGGAGACTTTATCGGGGGACTACTGTCGGTTGTCAGTATCTACCTACTTGTAGAGACCCTTAAGGAGCAGAGGGCTACAAGCAAGGAGCAACGGGATTTCACTAAAAAACAACAAGCCCTCATCGAGAAGCAACAAAAGAATGCCGATGGGCAGCAGATTAATTCTTTATTTTTCGACCTTCTGAAACACTTGCAAAGAGAAGTCGCTGACCTCAATATTACGACAGAAGGTGGTCAATACACAAATAAAGATTTCTTCGAGGAGCTCCGAAGGGAACTACAAGAAAGCTTTACCCCAACCGGCGCCTATAAGAAAGATGTTAACCAGGCTCTGCGCTCTTACTTCGAACTTTATGCGAAGCATCCTAGGCTTAGCTCGTATTTTCGGATACTTTATCGTATTTGTGAAGTTATTGACCAATCGACACTAGACGGAATAGAGAAAGCAAAGTACATCAAAATACTACGAGCTCAGCTAACCAATAGCGAGTTACTCCTGTTAAGGTACAATGCTCAGACTCCTCATGGCACGAAATTCAAGGACTATATCAACGAGTACAACCTACTCAAACACCTCCCCATCTTCGAGCTTTTGGAATTTAAGCGGTGGTGGGGGCCTCTGGAAGGTAACCCTGTGGACCGATTTCGAGTAAGCGTTTTTTGTGACGAATTTAAACACAAGATTAAAGAACTTCTGAAAGATCCAGAACGAAGTGAATCCCTCCTCCCCCGAGGAGGATGGAAATGCAGTATTACGAAATGTAGTGATATTAGGATTGAGATCAAGATTGTCAAACCTAGAAACCCTCTACCATATGATCCCTTCAGCGGGTTCAAAACCATGGATGATAGGAAGCTAATGGAGCAGCTAAGGATGCTATTTGAGAGTATCCTTATAGAAATCTTCTCTTACTCTAATTTCGGTCGCAAACGAAGAGCGGAATCTTTAAGCATAGAATGCCGAGTTGACCATAATACTCGCGCAATATGCAGTTCCCTTGAGGCGACCGACGGATATCCACTCTACCGTAGTTTCCAGAGATTAAGTGAACTACAGGAGCCTTGCTCTTAGTCAACCTAAGATGACTGGATAGATCTAGAAAGGCAAGTCCCCCCGACCGATGCGGCAGGCATTCGGTCGGGGGGACTTGTCACTTAGGCTGGGGGCGAAGCTTAGAGGCCGGAGTTGCTGCCTCCGCTGCTCGCACCAGGGCTAGAAGGGCTGTCGCCAGGGCTCGCCGAGGCACCGCCCTTTTAGCTGTAAAAAGAACACCCCCACAAGCTCTGATCAAGGAGCTTGTGGGGGTGATTCTTTGAATGATAGGGGGGGCTACCAGAAACGCCTGTAATTATCAGCGTTGTAGGGCTGATCTAGCCTTGACTGCATATCTACCCCGAAGTTATCTTTATCCAGTACTAGAGAGCCGTCACTGCCGTAGAGGAAGGTTCCATTGAGGTAGTTAGAGTTCGTCAGATTGGGCTGATTAAAGACATAGGGAGGGAAGATCTGACGTAGCTGGGCGGGAAAACCAGTAAACACGATGTAGCGACCGATAGAATTATAGAAGTTGCGGATATACCATGCTCCGTCAACGATTCTATTGGCTTGGCTACTTTTTCTATTACTCTTCTTGACAAGGAGGGGAATATCGAAGCCATAGAAGTTCATCGTCCCTGTATTGGGAGAGTAAGCCTCATCCACTCCCTTGACCTTCCCGTTATCTAGGGCCACGACGTAGCGACAGTAGCCCTTATCAATAGCTCTGGTCAGTGTCTCAAAGAGATAGGGGACACCATCAATTAGCCCTCGATTGGACTTGTTCATAGCCACCGAACTCTTTGCGTAACGACTCGATAGGAGTACGATCGTTTGCCCTGGACCTAGTACGTTCTTACCTCCAGGCTGTACGGGATGAGACCCAAGGATAGAGCTGAAGTCACGTACATGGGTCGTATTCTGTGGATAGCTCTGTGGGGTCGGAAGCGTCTCTACGGTGACAAGCGGAGAGGTATTATTCTTACGCTTGTAGTACGTGCCAAGGGATAGCCCTGGCCACTTGGGAGATATACCACTCACGAAATCTAGGGGCTGTACGAGGGCGTTGGCTAGGAGGGTCCCACGGGAAGGAGAGATATTGCTGACGTTGAAACCAGAGGTGGCATCATCGTCTTCGTTACCAACACCTCGATGGGTAAAGAGTTGATCCTTGAGCTGGGCGCTTACATTAGGGAAGACGCAGACCTGAGCATCGTTGCTGGGGGTGCCATACTGCTTGAGAGCCTCCGCATCTAGTAGCTTAGGGATAGCAATACGTACGATACCGTAGTCGGAGAGGTCGATATCACTGCGTGTCGGATTGTATATCTCGATCATTCCGTAGCCCTTCTTGCTAGTCGGCTCATTCTTCCATGAGGGTTGCCCTATCTTCCACATTGGCCTTTCCTCTTGGTAGTTGGCAATCTCGGAGATAAGAAGGTCAGAGGATACAGTCAGAGAGACAGTGTAGCAATGTCCTAAGCTGTAGGGGGTCGTGGAGGGACGCTTTGCTAGCTGAAGCTCAGGGATGCCATACTCTTCGTTATAGTTACCTGCAAAGTTCGGAGATACTGAAGGTACAGACCCTATCTTACCTATAGCATACTCCGGGCTGGAGATGCGCTCCGATTGGATGTTGCCTCCAGTGACATTGGTCATGCGATAGAGAGGCTCTGGGAGAGTCTTGATGGGGATAGAGAAGAGCGTCTCGGTATTGCTTGCATAATAGATGTCCTTGGGGTACACCCAGCAGTAGATAATATCGTCATAGTATCTACCTCCAGAGAGGAGCTTGAAACCCCTATCCTCCTTTAGATAGATTTTCATGTAATCCCTGTCTCGGTTACGATGGTCATCTGGGAAGGGATTCTTCCCTGAAGTAAGGTAAGATTCCTCCAAGAGCCCATTTTTGCCTTTGCCTGGCGTGTTGTATACAGGGGGCTTAGCCATGAGCTTAAACTCCGTGCTGGAGATGTTTAACTCGCTGATGGGGACATTCTCAATGAGATTACTGCGGATCTTGATACGCAGTAGCACACCATCAGGGGTGAACTTTAGGCGTAGGTTACGACCAAAGTCTGTACTTCCACCTATTTCCTCCCGAGAGCCACCAGTCTTAGATCCTGCTGTGAGATCTGGGCTACCCTTGGTGTAGAGGCGTGTCCAGCCACAGACGAGAGGGTAGTCAAACTCCACATTAGACTGCTCACTCTGAGAGAGGATAAAGTGATTACGCCATCTGCTCTGTGCCTGTGTGTCCGTTGGGCTTACAGCACCGTAGACACCACAGACGTACCATTCTCCATGCTCAAAGCTTTGTCCCGCACCTTGTAGCTGTACAGCTCCCTTATATCCAATGGTGTAGGTGCCATCATCATGCTTGGTAAGAGTAGGGGTGACGCTGAGGGTGGTGACGCTTGCGTTCTTTCCATTGCTGCTGACGTCACTACGCTCAGCAATATAGAGGGTAAGTTTCTTTGGATTACGCAGCTCTTCGTCAGAGATGGTGAAGCCGATAGGAGCGGCCTCATCCTTCTTTACCTTGACGAGGTAGCGTCCGCCTTCTTTGGGTTGCTCCGTCTCTACTGGGAGGGTTAGCACGGCCTCTCCGCTGAAGTCAACAGTGACTACAGCACCTTGGGGGGCTTGCTCTTGCTCGCTGGGGGCGATTGTTTTACGGTTTAGATCCTCCTTAGTGCAACTTACTGTCAGTAGTGTGCAGACGAGTAGCGATGATAGGAGGAATTGTAAGTTAATTCTCTTCATTCTGTCCTTTGTTTGTAGGTTTTCTTTGAGGAAATGCCTCTTAGTGTTCGCTGGTTAATATTCGTCCACTCCGAGTTCTCCTCCATCTTGCCATTCCCCGTTGACGTCGCCCTCTACTGAGAGCTGTATGAGTATAGACAATGGTACGCTTAGGCCGAAGGCTTGGGCGTAAGGGCTGGTATACTCCTCCTTGTTTTTGTTCTTGTTCATTTGTTGTACTTCTTTATAGTTTATATAAAAAAGGGACGATATGACTGGTTGTAAAAAGGGCTGCATGACACCAGTCTTACCATACAGCCCATGGTAGTTTATGTTGTTTGTGGATGCTTACTACAGCCCATATTCTCCGAGGTAGTGCTCAGTCTCAAGGGCTACTTTACAGCCGGAGGAAGCAGGCGTGATGGCTTGCCTGTAGAGTGGATCCGACACATCCACAGTGTATGCTGTTTATAAGTCAGCCTTACACAACTATCTTTTTTTACAAAGATAAAACTATTTTTCTTCTACCCAAATTGAAGGTTCTACATATCCACCCATAGATGTTATCTATGGCAAGTGTAGTATCACTCTATGGGGTTAAGGTGGTGCTGTCTGAGGTAGACGTTGCAGGTGGAGAAATAGCGACAGCAGAAGAAGCCTCGATGGACTGAGAGAAGGAAGACACTCCGCCTGCACACGATCTAGCAAAGGTCGAGAAATAGAGCTTCTCAAACTCTGAGGAGAGCACCTCCTTCCAGCAGTCCTCTAGTCGTAAGCACATTGTGTCTGTCTATGTGGAGTAGGTAGGATAAGTAAAGGGCATCCCCCGCCTATGATCAAGCGCCCATTATCCCCATCTTTTATTCAATCTTCTCGGAAGCAGGTCAGCCTACTTCCTTGGGTAGAAGGGAGGATGGGATTCGGACCTACGACACCTGGAGCCACAATCCAGTGTTCTAACCAACAGAGCTACAACCACCATGTTAGTATTTCCTAGACATCTCCGTCAAAATAAATGTAAATTTAGGAAGACTTTTTCAGATACAAAGCTCCTCCTTGCCCCTGCCTTAGGTGTACATTCCACCCATAAGTGCAACAGCCTGGATAAAAAGGCAGCCAGTGATCAAAAATCTCACTGGCCGGATGATCCAATGGTCGGATCGTAAAGGTTGCAATGACTTACCACCAATTGAATCGCGAGCAAAGGTACGCAATTGCTCAGCTCCACAAACAGGGGTAGATTCTATGGGTGAGATCGTATAGGACAGCCCAGATACAGCAAGCCCCCAGCAGGCGCCACGAGGACGGCTGCTGGGGGCTTTGCTTTAGCGGGAGTGACCCAAGAGCGGGAGGCGGCGGGGCACTACATGCGGGAGCGGAGCTCTTGGGCACTCTTGCGCTCGGACTTGCCTTGGATAGGAGCACCGAAGGAGTAGGTCACGCCAAGGTTGAGGGTTAGTATATTATTCTCGTTGTCTGCGTGCATCTGGGAGTCAGGTGTCGTGATGTCCATACGGAGATTATTGCGGAGGAGATTGTACGCATCAAGAGCAAGGCGAAGCTTCCCTTGGAGGAGCGTGTAGGATAGGCCCGCTCCGCCGGAGATGATGTGTCCCATATGGAAGCCTCCATCGTAGCCAGGTGTCCGATAGTAGAAGGAACAGGTCCCTTGGAAGGTCTTACTGCGATTGAAGAAGAAGGTATTGTTGAGACTGACATGATAGCTCAAGCCTGCTCCTCCGTAGAGTGAGGTGGACTCAGGGCCGATCTTCATATCGGAGTACCAGAGACGCTGGGAGATGTAGGTCTGGAAGAAGCTGACCTTATTGAAGAAGAAGCTATTCTCCAGGCCGAAGGTCCAGGTCTTCTCGGCATTGTCATGCATATAGCTCCCTTGATTCGTCACGGGATCGAGGCGCACGACCTGCGTGATACCATCCCAGAGATAGCCGCCGTCGAGCTGGAAGTTCAGCGCCCCAAGGAAGGTGTAGCCGAGAGCAAGCTGGGCACGCTTGGCAGCACGCAGATCTTCTTTCCCTCGCATGACGCTGTACTGGTTCTCATAGCTAGCGAACGGCGAGAGTTGGCCGAAGTGGGGGCGATTGAGGCGGACAGTACCATTGAGGCTGAAGGCATGGCGGTCGTTGGGGTTGAATCCCAAGAAGAGCGTGGGGAAGACATTGAGGTAGCTCTTGAGGTGCTCCAGACGACGGCCGTTGTTTTCGCCTGCCGTGTGGGTGTACTCCATACGAAGACCCGTGCGGAGATTCCACTTGTCGGAGAGCGGATGCTTGAAGTCAGCATAGAGCGCATAGACATGTTCGTCGAAGGTGATCTTGTCGTGGCGCTCACCCATGGAGCTCTTGGCATCGTAGTCGCTTCGGTTGGTGGTGCGGGTCCATGTCCCCTTAGCCCCAAAGCCCAGCGTCCCCTTACCAAGCGGCTCGGTATAGTCCAGGCTCGTGATGTAGGAGTCGGTGTGCTGATCGGTCAGAGCATCGAAGTAGAAGTCCGAGCCTGGGATGGGAGTACCATTAGGCATCAAGCCTCGGGAAGTAAAGTTACGCCCCTCTTGGCTTCGATAGCCTACATAGTCGGCATCCCACGAGAGACGACGCTTAGGAGCGGACTTGAAGCTCTTCTCAAGGTGAACATTCGCCGTCGTATAGCGACTCTTGTCCGTCTCGTCGGCGACACCGGGGAACAAGCGTAGGAGTTCATAAGCCTTACTGGAGAGGATACGATAGTCTCGGCTATCATTCTCTCGGCGAGAATTATCCTTCTGTGGGCTGTAGGATATACTCGCCCCCATGGAGAGCTCAGGAGTGAAGGCATAGTCTAGCCCCGCACGAAGGTTGAAGTAAGGACCCTGCCCCGAGTAGGCGGTCTCACTCGAATGGAAAGTACCCTGCTTGGGATAGGTGCGGTAGGTCCCTAGGCCACCATCATAGCCTGCCGAGCCTCCTCCGAGCTGGAGAGAAGCGGTGACCTTGTCCTTCTTGTAGTTGAGGTTGGTATTGAGGCTATACAGGACCTTATCGTTACGAAGTGCGAAGCGAGAAGCGATACTTCCTCCTAAGAAATCATTCTTGGCCTTCTTGAGGATGATATTCAGCACACCAGCATTCCCCTCAGCTTCGTACTTAGCAGGCGGGGTGGTGAGTATCTGGATCTCCTGAAGGTCGGACTGTGGGTAGGAGCGTAGGAGCCCGATGAGCGCAGCCCCCGAGAGACGGACACGCTTGTCGTTGATGAGGACGATCACCCCGCCCTTACCGATTAGGCTGACACCATCGTCGGAGACATTCACCCCAGGGGTCTGGCGAAGGACATCCAGAGCCGAGCTGGCAGCAGGAGCGATCTGTGTAGCGTCGAAGACCATGCGGTCACTCTTGCGGAGCATGATGGGGCGACGGCCTGTGACTTGGACAGCGGAGAGCTCTTTGGTCTCTTCGGTGAGGAGGAGTTCGCCTAGGTCAAGAGTACCCGTGACCGTCAGGGTTTTATGGAAGGGCTTGTAGCCTAGTGCATGGATCTCTAGGAGGAAGGTCCCTTGAGGAGCCTCGAGGCGGAAGCCCCCATGTTCGTCACTCGTCGTCCCTACGACGAGAGTACTATCGGCGGGCTTTCTCAGGAGGACATTAGCAAAGTCCACAGGGGTACGGTCGGCGGTCTTCTTCAAGGTGCCCTGTATTGGGAAGGTCGTCTGCGCCAGAAGGCTACCTGAAGAGAGCGCAAGGACGACACAGAGCATGCGAGCGTGTTTCATAACAGCAAGAGTGCAACAGTAAAGTGATACACAAAGGTAGCAACTTTATAATAGAAGAAAAAAAATCAGCACCATAAACGCCTATGAAACAACGCTATTATATAGTCCTCTCCCCACCTCCCGCAGTAGACGAATGAGCGACAGCGGAGCTACCTGAGCGAGGGAGATCCCATGGTGAGATCGTATAGGATAGCCCAGCTCCCCGATATACCTCTCCGAAGTGATACGCAAGCCCTTCGCCTTATCACGAGTATTCCTCTTATCCAGCGGAGGGAAAAGTCTCCTTCTCGTGAAAGAAAAAGCGCCATCACGCAGTGGTTTTTCTCTATCTATGTACGTAGTCTTAAAGACCAGGTACATCAATCTAAATATCCACGTACGTAGATATTAGAGCCACGTACATAGTCCAAACTTATCTACCACTCGTCCGCAACTTTTATCCCTACGCGGAGCAATAACTTAATAGAGGTCACTTCATAAAGCCATATAGCTTTCTTCACCATCCTATATAACTCTACCCACGTACTCATATAGGTCAGCCCGCCGACCAATATAGGTTCACACCACCCCTCCTTCCTACAAGGAGCATATCCCCCCATACGCTCCTCCCCCGAGAAATCACAGTGAAGACGAGGCTCTTACGAAGGGAGAAGGCCCCCGCCTGCTCTGTGGGGAAGGCCTAACCCAAGAGAGCATGCAGACTTTTAGTATCTTTGTCCTATCTGATCAGATTCGATGCAAGCTATAGGCCAGCTACACCATATATATAAAACCCTGGGTATGACCTACCGCCTCCTCCTCGTGGCGGTGGTGTATCTGTGTACCTATATGACGGGCGTCGCTGAGACGCCTCAGCCCCAGCATGACAAGACCTTCGGCCTCCCCCTCACTCTCTCACAGAGCGCTCAGATTAGCTATCTGGCAGCCCAGCCCAGCGCCGAAGACTCCTACACCCTCTACGGCCATGCAGGCCTACGCGTATGGGATGCAGAGCAGGGGATCGATGTGACCTTCAACTACGGTATCTTCAACTTTACCGACGACTTCTCCCTGCGCTTCACTCAGGGCAAGACCGACTACATCGTCCTGCCCATAGCGACCAGTGACTACATGAGCGAGTATCAGAGCCGTGGTGTCATCCGTGAGCTGGTACTCAATACCGACAGCGCGCAGCGTGCCCATCTCTGGCAACTCCTCATCGAGAACGCACAGCCCGAGAACCGCACGTACCGATACAATGCCTTCCGCAACAACTGCAGTACGCGCCCGCTGGATCTCTACTTCGCGACCTTGACGGACTTCGGCAAGCTCGACGAGCGCGGGAGTCAGCTGACCTTCGTGCTGGACAGCGTACCTGGCATCACGCCACTCCCCGACAAGACTTGGCGCGAGGCGATCAACGAGCTGGAGGCCTCCTCTCCCTGGCTGGTACTGGGGACAGATCTCGCGATGGGCCCCGAGCTGGATGAGAAGATGAGTATCCGCGACCGCTTCTTCATCCCCATGGAGGCCGCACGCCTGCTCCCCCATCTCGCTATGGGCATCGTCACCCCTGACCAAGAGATCTGGGGACGCCCCGTCCAGCAGACGCTGGAGTATGGCGAGCCCCGCCCTATCGCACCCGCAGGCCTCAGCGTGACCCATCCCCTCGTCATCTTCTCCCTCATCCTCCTGCTCTCTATCGGGGTCTTCATCTGGCGCTGGCTCAGAAAGCCCGTCGCTGGAGTCATCGAATTCAGCCTCTATCTCTCAGCAGGCCTCGGGGGGACGCTCCTCTGCTACCTCAGCTTCATCTCTGAGCACCCGATGGTATCGCCGAACTTCAATCTCCTCGCGCTCCATCCGCTCTACCTCATCATAGCACTCCTGATGCCCGCTGGACAGCGTACACGCCGTGTGCGCACCGTCCTGCATGCCGTCTGTCTCGTGCTACTCATCGCCTTCCCCATCGCAAGCCTCATCGCAGGACAGGTGATCAACCCGAGCGTCTATCTGATCGCTCTCAGCCTCGGCCTCCTTTCGCTGGGGCGTCTCCTTCACAAGCCTATATCTCATAAGTATGTCCAAGAGCCCACTGGAGCAGCGTAGCATGCGCTACCTACTGACCTCACTGCTGGCCCTTGTGGCACTCCAGCAGCCGCTACAGGCGGGGGACCTCCCTCGTGTGGTCGTCTATATCACCATCGAGGATCTCCGTGGTGACTACCTCGAGCAGCTACGCCCACTCTTCACACAGGACGGCTTAGGCCGAATGCTCTCCGAGGGGAAGATCTACCCGCATGTCCGCTTCCCTCTGGCGGAGCTGGACCGCGCCTCTGCCACGGCTACCCTGCATACGGGAGCCTATCCCCAGACGCACGGCATCGAGCGCACGACACTCTGGAGCAAGAAGGAGCATGCCTGGCGCTCGGTCTTCCATGACCCCAGCGTCACGGGAAGCTATACCCGCGACACCTATTCGCCCAAGGCACTCTTAGTCAATACCCTTGGCGACCGCATCAAGGAGGCCTCCTCGGGTGCAGGGTTGGTCTATGCCATCGCCTCAGACGCAGAGACCGCTATCGCCTCGGGCGGGTGGTTTGCCAACGGTGCCTTCTGGCTCGACAGCAAGATCGCCTCATGGGCCAGCTCGAGCTACTACGAGGCGATGCCCAAGAGCCTCGAGGCCTACAACCGCTCCGCCGAAGGGCCTAATAAGCGCCTCGTCGGTGGGCAGATGGCATGGAGTCCGCTCCGTAGCTACAGCTCGCCCTCTCGCACCTGGTCCGACTGGGGTGGTCGCTTCACGCACCGCTATCAGGGGCATCAGGCAGCGGACTTCAAGCGCAGCGCTCTGGCCAACGAAGAGGTCACGAGCCTTGCACTACGTCTACTCGACCAAGGGGGCTATGCCGAGAGCAAGTCGCCTGGCATGCTGGCCCTCTCCTACAGCCTTGATGTCGCACCACGCGAAGCTCAGGGTGAGCTGACCAGCGAAGAGGTAGACGCCTACGTACGACTTGACAAGAATATCCAAGCCCTCCTGCAGGAGCTCCGTCGTAAGTTCGGCGAAGGCAACTACCTGCTCGCCCTCTCGGGTACGGGCTATACCCACTATCGCCGTCCACGCCTTCGTGGTGCTGAGGCCCGCTACGGGCAGTTCAGCGCGAAGAAGGGTGCTGCGCTGCTCAACCTCTATCTCTCTGCCCTCTACGGTCAGGGGAGCTGGGTAGAGCGCCTCGCCGATGGACGCGTGTACCTCAATAGGAAGCTCGCTGAGACGAAGCGTATCGCACTCTCCGAGCTCCAGGATAAGTCGGCCGCCTTCCTCGAGGAGATGGAGGGCATCGGTATGGCTGTCGCTGGCGAGCGTCTGGTCACCCAGTCCTCTCTGAGCGATGCCGCCCGAGCGCTTCGCCGCTCGATCCACGTCCGCCATATGGCCGACGTCTACTGGACCCTCACGCCCGGATGGGAGGTCGAGGACCCCACAGACAGCCCCAACCTGTGGCTTCACTCCACAGCCATCAGCAGTCCCTGCATCCTCCTCGGAGCAGGCATCACGGCACGAGACTTCGACTACCCTATCGTCGAAGCTCCTGACGTAGCCAAGGCCATCGCCTACGTCCTCCGCATCCGCCCGCCGAACGCCGCTCGATAGTACACCCCGAGTATAGGGTCTCCGATGCCACATCGCCCTATACATTATTATACACATCGCCCTATACATTATTATATTTGTAGGGAGTACCCTTCCCCGCTTTCACAGCCCTAAGGAAGCCCTCCCACTCCATCATACAAGAAGAAATAAAACAAGATATATGGGATTCATAGACCTATTGTCGAAGCTATTCGGCAACAAATCACAGCGTGACCTCAAGGAGATCACGCCTTGGGTAGAGCGCGTCAAGGCCGTCTACCCCGAGATCGATGCACTGTCTGACGACGACCTGCGTGCCCGCACCGCCTCGCTCCGTCAGCGTATCAACGACTACGTAGCCAGCGAGCGTGCTGAGGTAGAAGCCCTCAAGGCCAGCGTCGAAGGCAAGGAGCTCGATGAGCGTGAAGCTATCTGGGCCAAGGTAGATAAGCTCGAGAAGGAGATCCTCGACAAGCTCGAGATCGTCCTCGACGAAGTCCATCCCGAGGCCTTTGCCATCGTCAAGAGCACGGGTCGCCGCTTCGCAGAGAACGCCGAGATCCGCGTCAAGGCTACGGACTTCGACCGCGACCTCAGCGTCAGCCACGACTTCGTCCGCATCGAGGATGATATGGCTATCTATCAGAACCACTGGCTCGCTGGTGGCAATGAGATCACCTGGGACATGGTGCACTACGACGTGCAGCTCTTCGGGGGTACCGTCCTGCACAAGGGTAAGATCGCCGAGATGGCTACGGGTGAAGGTAAGACCCTCGTCGCTACGCTCCCCGTCTTCCTCAACGCCCTCACGGGTAATGGTGTCCACGTCGTCACGGTGAATGACTACCTCTCCAAGCGTGACTCGGAGTGGATGGGCCCGCTGTACATGTTCCACGGCCTCAGCGTAGACTGTATTGACAAGCACCGCCCCAATACCCCTGAGCGTCGTGCGGCATACAACGCTGACATCACCTTCGGGACGAACAATGAGTTCGGCTTCGACTACCTGCGCGACAACATGGCTACCAGCCCCGAAGACCTCGTGCAGCGCCGTCACAACTACGCTATCGTCGACGAAGTAGACTCCGTCCTCATCGACGATGCCCGTACGCCTCTCATCATCTCAGGCCCTGTGCCCAAGGGTGACGATCAGCTCTTCGAGCAGTTCCTCCCCAACGTAGAGACCGTCGTCGATGCGCAGCGCAAGCTCTGCCAGCAGCTCCTCATCGACGCGAAGAAGAAGATCTCTTCGTCTGACAAGAAGGAGAAGGAAGAAGGCTTCTTCCTCCTCTTCCGCGCCTACAAGGGTATGCCTAAGAGCAAGCCCCTCATCAAGTACCTCAGCGAACCTGGTATCAAGGCCGGTATGCTCAAGGTCGAGGAAGAGTACATGGCGGACAACATGCGCCAGATGCACATCGTCACCGATGAGCTCTACTTCGTCATCGACGAGAAGCACAATAGCATCGAGCTCTCCGACAAGGGTATCGACCTTCTGACGCGCGGTACGGATGATCCCACCTTCTTCATCCTCCCCGACATCGCAAGCCTCTTGGCTGACCTGTCGAACCAAGGTCTCTCCCCCGAGGAGCTCGCCGAGCGCAAGGAAGCTCTCCTCTCTGACTATGCTATCAAGAGCGAGCGCGTGCACACCGTGAACCAGCTCCTCAAGGCCTATGCCCTCTTCGAGAAGGATGACCAGTATGTCGTCATGGACAACAAGGTCATGATCGTCGACGAGCAGACGGGTCGTATCATGGACGGCCGCCGCTACTCCGACGGCCTGCACCAGGCTATCGAAGCTAAGGAGCGCGTCCACGTCGAGGCTGCCACCCAGACCTTCGCCACCATCACGCTGCAGAACTACTTCCGTATGTACCATAAGCTCTCTGGTATGACGGGTACGGCAGAGACCGAGGCAGGCGAACTCTGGGACATCTACAAGCTCGACGTCGTCGTCATCCCCACGAACCGCCCCATCGCTCGTCAGGACCTCAACGACCGCATCTACAAGACGGCTCGTGAGAAGTATGCAGCAGTCATCGAGGAGATCGTCCGCCTCGTAGGCGAAGGCCGCCCCGTACTCGTCGGTACGACCTCGGTCGAGATCTCGCAGCTCCTGAGCAAGATGCTTGACCTGCGCAAGATCCCCCACAACGTCCTCAACGCTAAGCTCCACCAGAAGGAAGCTGAGATCGTAGCTCAGGCAGGTAAGCCCGGCGTCGTCACCATCGCCACCAACATGGCTGGTCGTGGTACCGACATCAAGCTGACGCCCGAGGTCAAGGCAGCTGGTGGTCTCGCGATCCTCGGTACCGAGCGTCACGAGTCTCGCCGTGTCGACCGCCAGCTCCGTGGTCGTGCAGGTCGTCAGGGTGACCCAGGTTCATCCGTCTTCTTCGTATCGCTCGAAGACCACCTGATGCGCCTCTTCGCCTCAGACCGCCTTGCCGCTATGATGGACAAGATGGGCTTCGAGGAAGGTGAAGTACTCGAGCACAGCATGCTCAACAAGGCCGTCGAGCGCGCCCAGAAGAAGGTCGAGGAAAACAACTTCGGTATCCGTAAGCGCCTCCTCGAGTACGATGACGTGATGAACTCCCAGCGTGAGGTCATCTACAAGCGCCGCCGCCACGCCCTCATGGGTGAGCGTATTGAGATGGACGTCATGAACACGCTCTACGATGCAGGACGCCTGCTCATCGACACGCACCAGCCTGCCGAAGATTTCGAGGGCTTCACGATGGACATCATGCGTACTTTCGCTATGGAGTCGCCCTTCGACGAGCAGACCTTCCGCCGCACCAAGGCTGATGACCTCGCCGACCAGCTCTACGAAGCTGTAGAATCGACCTTCATGGCTCGTGCTAAGCAGATCGCCGATATCGCTTATCCTACGCTTCATCAGGTCTTCACTGAGCAGGGCCACGTCTACGAGCGCATCATGATCCCTCTGACCGACGGACGCATGGCCTACAACGTCAGCTGCAACCTCCGCGAAGCTGATGAGAGTGAAGGTCGCACGATCATGCGTGAGTTCGAGAAGGCTATCGTCCTGCATATCATCGACGAAGCTTGGAAGGAACACCTGCGCGAGATGGATGAGCTGCGTAACTCTGTGCAGAACGCCAGCTACGAAAACAAGGATCCTCTCCTCGTCTACAAGCTCGAGTCTTACGAGCTTTTCCGTGCGATGATCGAAGACATGAACCGCAAGACGGCCTCCGTCCTCATGCGTGTCCGCCTCAACATCGCTCCTCCCGAGGAAGAAGCTCCCCGTCAGGTAGAGATCCGCGAAGCTGCCCCTGAGGTACAGCGCCCTGCGCCCCAGTACCACGAGCAGCGTCACGAAGTCGGCAGCCCCGAGGACCGCGAAGAGCAGCGCCGTACGCCTGCTCAGGCAGCCCACACGATCGGCCGCAACGACCCCTGCCCCTGCGGTAGCGGTAAGAAGTTCAAGCACTGCCACGGCAAGGGCTTCTAAGCACTAAGGTCCCTACACCTTATATATAAGCTCGCCCCCAGCTCCCGATCGGGAGCTGGAGGCGAGCTTCTTTTTTGAGGCATTCCCCACTCATCTCTAAGTGCTATTCGTGCCTTGTGAGTAAGGCTTGTTGATAGTGTACCACGAAAAAACGTATCTTTGGAATGCTTTGTACACACA
>ERZ651108.746-NODE-746-length-15520-cov-10.337084_pt1 | contig 15520 bp, 12 predicted proteins | sample MGYA00512173_ERZ651108 | MGnify/ENA metagenome assembly ERZ651108 | reverse complement strand
AGCAAGAACAGTATCTGAAAGAGATACTGAACTATCTCAGCGAGAATGGTGACCTGCAAATGAGTGACTTTATGGAGTACCCACTGAACCGAAACAAGTGGCGGGATGTCTTTGGCGAGTATTTTGTGGGACTAAAAGACTTTGTGAATGAGCTGCATAAGGTGATTAGTTGACAAGTAGACGAGTTGACAAGTAGACAAGTTGCTTGCGATGTTGGCAATCATTTAAGTTTACGAGTTGATAAGTTGACAAGTAGACAAGTTGCTTGCGATGTTGGCAATCATTTATATTTTCGAGTTGATAAGTTTACAAGTAGACGAGTTGCTTGAATGTTGGGGGTCAACCTGTTAACTCGTGAACCTATTATCCCATCACCCCATTAATCCATCAACTGAACAATGTTACAAGCAATTTGTCCACTTATAAATTCGTTATTTTTCCAATACTTGGTAGGATCTGCAGTTATGCTGTTAGGCATAAAGGCAATGATATACTTGTGCAATTTTATTTTCTACCGTTTCTCTCCTGTTCGTTCTTTTCCTGATGTGACAACACTCTCAGGATGGGCAATGGTAGGACTTCTTGTAGCCTTTGTTTGTCCTGTCGCCTTTTTTTTCTGCGAATTGGGAGGATTATTTTCTGATCAACTGGTCAGGACGCTACTTCCCATTATAGTAATACTGATAGTAGTCTCGCCAATAGGCATCTTCAAGCATGAGAAAAGGGCTTGGTTGCGCCGTAATCCTAAGCATAGCAGACTGTTTCTGCCAAAATACAATAAAAGAGTCAGAAATTTTGGTGTGTCAATCAGCAAGGTTGATGATATCACTTATGGACGTGGCGTAAGTTTCTCGTGGTTTGATGGATATTTTATCGCTGCCGGAAGGCACAGGGTGACCTTTCAATTCTATGAATACAGGTTTTTGAAACGCCACGCTGCTCATAAGGTTATCTATAAGAAAGAAATGGAATTCAATTTCCATCCGGGTGCAGTCTATGTGATAGAGGTCTTGCCGGATATACAGACATTCCATATAGTTGAAGATAAAACACGGTTTGTGTAGGGATAGAACGATAAGGACTGTGGTTAACTGCTTGGGTATTGAAATAACATGATATAGGCTTTTTAACATGGGAAAAGTTTCATTCTACAAAATAAAACACTATATTTGCAAAGAATCTTTTGTGTTAACTAACCCTATAAATAGACATACGTATGAAACATTGGAAATCAATTAATTGTCTGGCTATATGCTGCCTATCAGTGTTGATGTTATCTTGTTCAACGGAAAACACTGTTGTTGGTAGTATTGGAGTAAGTGATGTAAAGTCGTCAGGCTGCAAAGCCTCAGCCTCTCTGATGGAGTCTCGTCCTGATTACTATAATCATTTCATAGGGCAGCGGTCTGTGTTGCACCTTTTGCTCGGTAAAGAGTATACTGTCACGGCACGTTTTGCAGACGTCATGGATAACTGTGCTATCGACCTGTTCCATGTAGGAGCAAGCAGCAGTGAGGGTAAGATAGTTCTCATCCTGTATCCCGATAAGGACATGATGACAAACTGCATCTGTCGCTATGATGTTGATTTCAAGATAAATAATATCCCTTCTGGCAACTACCAGTTGGAGGTTTATCACACTACCGCCGATAAACAGATTAACAAAGACAACCAGATCTTTAGCGGAACTGTAAACTTAGAGAAAGGGAAGGAACTTATACTGACAATGAGTCGGTAGGAGGATAGTGTGAAAAGCATGGAAGTGTTATCCTTTTATTTAAGGACTTCTTCCATGCTTTCTATCCATGCTTTGAATCTTGGACATTTCTCCAGCAGTTCATTCATCCCCACAGTATTAATGATATCTATCCCATGTAACACTTTGTTATAACCAGAGATAAGTTTTTTCAACCGCACAGAAGGGGCAGTGTCAGGATGGTTGTTAATATCTTCTGGATTAGGATATTGTTGAATGACATTCATTAACCCTTTATAATCCATTTCGCTTCTTTCAAACAAGGAGTCTATTCCATTGATGGAAGCAAAGACCAAAGCTTCAAATTCATGAAGTTGGATATAGGGGATGAAGTTCTCGAATAGCTGTTTTTGAGAATTTTCTAAGTCTTTCTTTATTCTTGTTTCAAGTAGATTTGCTTGTTCTTGATGTGTTTGCGTCGCTTTCAAGTCAATGAAGCCAGGAAAGTCTGAAGGTAGGCGATAGAAATCTATCATCATTGATACTACTACATCTTTTTCGTATATTGTATTGAGAATGTCCTTTTTGATGTAAGAGTATTTGGACATTCCCCCATGAGAGTGTTTTGTCTTAAAGCATTGTATGGTATTATATAGCCCTTTTGAACAGAAATAAGGACAAAGTATATTGTTGACGAAACTTTCTTCCGTTTCGCCTTCTACTATTATCACCAGTCTTTTCATAGTAATGTCGGTTGTCCGTTAATCACACTTTTTGTCCATAATTCTCCTAAAGAATAATCGTCTAACCAGCTTTTCAATGTATCGCTGTTCAGTCTTTTGAAGGTAGATTGCTTATCCTTGCGATCTACAGTGATAATATCGTCAGCATCAAAGTTGTTGATAAGGTTTACTGACTGTGTGGATATGATAACCTGACAGTCTCTGGAGGCAACAGATTTTATCATACCAGCCAGCTTGACGATAGCTGTTGGGTGTAGACCCAGTTCAGGTTCGTCAATGATAATAACTTTGGGTAAGACAGGTTGTTGCAGGAGGGTAGCAAGAGCGATGAATCGAATGCTACCATCAGATAAATCATTAGCATCGAAATACTTCTCGTTATTCTCCATATCATTCCACTGGAGGTTGATTTGACTTTCATCAAGTAGAGATGGTGACAAAGAGAAGTTTCCAAAGTAAGGCATAACAGAACGAATCGTCAGTTCTATCCTTTTCAGTGTCTTGGGATATTTCTCTTGCAGCATATAGAGAAAGGCAGGAAGGTTACTTCCGTCTGTCTTGAGAAAGCGGTTGTCGTTGATATTTGCACTACTTCTCAACGGTGCACCTTTACTTGTGTCATGGAAGTGAAAAATCTTGTAACTTTGAAGGTATTCTCTCAGCCACTTGTCTCTATAGGTCGTTGAATCTTTAATATAGCTTTCATCTATATTAGACATACTGTAACAGCTTAATTGGTAGTAGCTGCTTTCTTCGGCAATGAACAGACTTCCGTTGTCCCGTGCCTGAAGAGTGACGCCATAAGCATTGTCGCCAAACTTTAGATAGCCTTTCAGTTCTTTGGTTTGCTTTCGGCCATAGTGGAATAGTCTTTCTGCACTGTTCTGCATTGTATAGTTATGCAGTCGCTGCTCATAGATGATATTTATCAGCTTGAAAAAAGAAATGAAGTTTGTTTTGCCAACACCATTTGAGCCAATCAATATATTGATTGGTCTCAATTCCAAATCTGCGTGGTAGATAGATTTGTATCCATCTATGGTAACTTTATTCAGCATTATGAAAATCTTATTAAAGGATAATTCCTCTGCAAATATACGATAAATTTATTATCTTCACAACTATTTCTTTCTGATAGCGTATTAAATGCTATTTCTTATTGAGTGGTTAGCTGTTATGTCAGCTTGAAGTTGCTTTTAAGCTACTGGTTCAATTGTTCTTTGAGGATAAGAAAATTCCTAAAAAATATTTTCCTGTCATATCTGTCATACAAAAGTAGTGCTTAACTTGTTGGTTGATAGCGTAGTTACTTGAAATGTTAAATGTGACAGCAACTAAAAACAAAACTATTTTAGTAATAATAGGTATTTTCTTACTAATGTAAGTAGGTTTTATTGCTGCCTATTTTGAGGAAACTTATAAAGTAAAAGACAAAAGAATAAAACGGTAAAAGAGTATTTTGCTGTTTTATTCTTTTGTCTTTTTGTTTTCCAATCTTAATTCGCAGTAAGAAACACATTAGACACAGGTAATCATAATTATGAATTAAAAAGGTTCTCTCACAGAGTTCACAGAGTTACACTGAGGTTTAGACAGCACTTAAGTCCACAGAGTGACCATGCGGTCTGGGGAGTTCACAGAGTTTTTTGCAAGTGAACAAGTTTACAAGCTTACAAGTTCATAAGTAAACGAGTTTGCAGGTTTACAAGTGAACAAGTTACTTGTAGCAATAAACACAGCGTATAGTAGTAATCATAATTATGCATTGTGAATTATTCATTGTGAATTATATCAGTAATCATAATTATGAATTGTGAATTATGAATTATGAATTCTGGATGAATTAACCTTGTTCTATTGCACCTGCATTATGCCGTCTTTGTTGACACTCGTCACACCCTTTACTTTCTTGAAATCAGCGATAGCTTGATCGATGTCGTGTTTCTCGTCAACTTTGACTGCTACACCACTGAACTCCTTGTATTTGTAGAGTAGGGTACAGCCCTGTTTCTTGATGGCTTTCAGTAGTGGTTTGCTGCCTGTCTTCTTGTCGAAGAAGATAATTAGCGTGTGGCTGACAGGTGTTTTCTCTCTTTCACGCTTAGCCTTCTCTAAGCCTTCACCACCATCATCACCATTCATTATCTGCTCCTTGATAGGGCATTGTGCAGATGCTGTTGTTGACTGGATGAACAATAAACCCATTAGCAACATACTTGCTTTAAAATATTTCTTCATCTTGTTTTCTCCTTTTAATATGAATGACAAAGATAGTTATAAATAAGCAGATAACTACTAAGATTTATAATTATTTCAGTTTTCTTTCTCCTCGTTCTGCATATTACCTTTGCAAATGAAAGTATTTGGTGGGGGATGATGTTAGAATTCTCTATGTGTGAATATTAGTTGTTTATAGTGATTCAACAACCTCTTTTCCTATGCATTGTACAAGTTTTGCTCTGAAAAAATCAGAGATCTGTATCTTTTAGATGATTAAGAGAATAAGAAAGGATAAAAGGTAACTGGGTTACGAGTTGGAAACAAGTGATTTTCTTATTCTTTCTTTACTCTGCAATTTTGCAACCGAGTTGCAAAAAGAAATTTCTACCTTTGCAGCGTGATGAAGAAGAAAGTTTACATATTCTGTATTTGGTTGGCAACATTACTAATGTTGTCAACGGCATTCTTGCCTCACCATCATCACTTAAAAATGCTATGTTTTACCCAAGAGAAGTGTCAGGTAGATAATCGTGTTAATGACCAGCACACAACACATCAAACTACTGGGACGGAAAGTGGATGTGCAATAGAGCAAATCAAACAAGCATTTACAACCGAGAAGAACTTACATCAGGGCGAACAATCTCTTTTGCATGAAATATGCTTGCTGTATTCTGTCCTGTCTGCACTCTTTTATTTTCGAACAAATAACTTATCTCTTAGAAAGTTCTTCCGTAATCCTATAATTCTTCTACATGACGGATGGATTACGTCGCGTGGACTACGGGCACCACCTACATTATAATTATATACAGCATTATTTTTTCAGGAAGTGTTCAATTTTCAAATACTTTCTGTTGATGTAGCATATAATTATATATAAACATGATAAATCGAATTATTTATTTTTCAATCAAACATAAGTTTGTGGTGGGATTACTATTGGTTGCCATCATCTCAGGTGGTATTTATTCGTTACGTACCATCAATGTAGACTCAACCCCTGATATAACGAATAACCAAGTACAAGTTATTACGGTGTCAGAAAATTTATCAACAGCTGATATTGAGCAATTTGTTACTTATCCTGTTGAACTTGCAATGTCGAATCTTCCTGGTGTGGAAGATATCCGTTCGGTTTCTCGATTTGGACTATCGGTAGTTACCATTATTTTCAAAGATGATATGGGTACTTATTTGCCTCGGCAATTAGTACAGGAGAAATTGGAAGAAGTGCGTAATGAGATTCCCAAGGATTTCGGAACACCTGAAATGGGACCGATAACAACTGGTCTGGGTGAAATTTACCAATATACGCTTGTTCCTAAGGACACAACTCGCTATACACCACAAGAATTGCGGACAATGCAAGACTGGATAGTCAAACGCCGATTGTCCATGCTACCAGGTGTGGTAGAAGTGAACTCATTTGGTGGCAGTATAAAGCAATATGAGGTAGCACTCAATCCAGAAAGGCTCAATGCAATGAAAGTGAGTATTGGCGAAGTTTACGAAGCTTTGAGTCAGAATAATGTAAACACAGGAGGTGCTTATATAGAGAAGAGTCACATGGCTAATTTTATTCGTGGAGAAGGACTTGTTAAGTCGTTAGATGATATTAGGAATATCGTTGTGAAGAATAATAATGGTCGACCAATTCTTATTGGCGACATCGCAGACAAAGTAGACTTTGGCTCTCAGGTTCGTTATGGTGCATTCACACAAGATGGTCATGAAGCCGTAGGTGGTATGATATTAATGCTAAAAGGAGCAAACTCGGATAAAGTGGTGACAGCTGTGAAGGAGAGAATGAACGAAGTTCAAAAGTCGCTTCCATCCGATATAGAATTAAAACCATTTCTCGATCGTTCCAACCTGATAGAACGCACGACAAGCACTATTTCACGCAATCTGATAGAAGGTGCGCTTATTGTTATTTTTGTACTTGTCTTATTGTTGGGTAGTGTTCGTGGAGGTCTTATAACGGCATCCGTTATACCACTTTCACTACTTTTCGCTTTCATCTTAATGAAAATCTTTGGTGTATGGGCAAATTTAATGAGCCTTGGTGCTATAGATTTCGGTATCATTGTAGATGGAGCAGTAATTATTGTCGAAGGAATCGTTTTCGAAATTGAAAGGAGAATAAGCCGTCAGAAAGCTGTACTCAATCGTGCAGAAATGGATAAAATCAGTTATGAGGCTGCTTCCACAATGATGCACTCTGCGTTTTTTGGACAGCTCATTATCCTCATCGTGTTTACACCAATATTGTTCCTTGCTGGTGTAAGTGGGAAAATGTTCGCACCTATGGCTTATACGTTCTCGTTCGCTGTACTCGGAGCGCTCATTCTCTGCCTAACCTATGTACCAATGGTATCTTCTTTATTGATGAAACCAGCAGCAAATGCTAATAGCCGTATGGCCCGCACAGAACGATGGTTAGAAAAACTGAGTAATAGGTTGGTCGCTGTAATCACCCATATATATCAACCTATGCTTCGTTTTGCATTGCGACATAAGCAAAGTGTTATCATATCAGCCGTTGTTTTGTTTACTTCCTCTGCATTTGTTTTTGGTAAGATGGGAGGAGAATTTATTCCCGAACTTGATGAAGGAGACATAGCTATGCAAACATTTTTAAGACCAGGAAGTTCTCTTTCTGAAACCATTAAGAGAGAAAAGGAAGTGGAAACGCTATTACTAAAAAGTTTTCCGGAAATTAAAACGGTATGTGCACGTATTGGCGTTGCTGATATTCCTACAGATCCAATGGGCTTCGACTATACCGATAGTTTCATTATTTTAGAGAAAGACAAAAGCAAATGGACCTCGGCAAAAAACAAAGAAGAACTGATTGAAAAAATAAAGAAAAAGTTACAAACCCTACCAGGATTGAACTTTTCTTTCTCTCAGCCTGTAGCACTCCGTTTCAATGAATTGCTTACAGGCGTTCGTGAGGATGTTGCTGTAAAACTCTATGGTGACGATCTTGACAAACTAAACGAACTGGGAGAGCAAATGGTGAATATAATAAGTAAAATACCAGGTGCAGAAGATGTGGCACTTGAACGTACTGCAGGACTTCCACAAATTACTGTGAGATATGACCGCAAGCGCTTAGCACAATACGGATTACAAATAGAAAAACTCAACCGATATGTGAGTGCTGCTTTTGCAGGTAGTTCAGCAGGTGTAGTATTTGAGGGAGAAAAGCGCTTCGACCTTGTCATACGCTTAAATGACAATTACCGAAAGGATATCAGCAATTTGAAGAATCTGTTTGTTGACCTCCCCAATGGGATACAGATACCTTTACGTGAAGTGGCAGATATAAGTTACCAAGCAGGACCGATGCAAATCTCTCGTGACCAAACTTCTCGGCGTATTTATGTAGGAGTTAATGTGCGTGGAAGAGACGTTGAATCTGTGGTAGCCGATATCCAACAACAATTGGGAAAGCAATTAAAATTACCCGCAGGATACTATGTTACGTATGGAGGCGAATATCAAAACTTGCAGGAAGCCAAGGCACGTTTGATGATTGTTTTGCCTATAGCATTATTACTCATCTTCTTGCTACTTTATTTTGCACTGAAATCGTTTAAACAAAGTATAATGATATACATGGCCGTTCCACTTGCAACAATGGGAGGTGTCTTTGCATTGGCAGTGCGAGGAATGTCGTTCTCTATTTCTGCAGGTGTAGGATTTATTGTCTTGTTCGGTGTAGCCGTACTTAACGGACTTGTACTCATCAATCGTTTTAATTCATTAAAACAAGAAGGAATGAACAACATCAATAGAAGAATATTAGTTGGGACACGTGAGCGCATTCGTCCTATATTACTTACTGCAACTGCAGCTATGCTTGGTTTCTTACCTATGGCTGTTTCTACATCAGCTGGCGCTGAGGTACAACGACCATTAGCGACAGTTGTTATCGGCGGACTCTTCACTGCCACATTGCTCACATTGATTATTATTCCAGTTCTTTATGCTTTGGAAGAGAGAATGAAAAAAATATCGTTCAAACGAATACTTCCTCTTTCTATCATTGCTGTCCTATTTTTGGTAAATACCCCTAATCAGGCACATGCGCAACAAAAGGTAAATTTGAAACAAGCACTAATATTAGCTGAACAATACTATCCTTCAATGAAAGCTGCACAATTAAGTGTGAAACGTGAAACGGAAATGAAAGCGGGTGTGAACGATATTGGAACAACTGAGTTCTCATCAGGAGCAGATGAGATAGGAAAAGGCAAAGATGGAATTTTCACACTTTTGTCTGTGCGTCAAAATCTCAATATACTTGGTAATAAAGTACGAACTCGCTATCAGGAGCAGGCTATCACGACTGCACAAGCTGCAGTTGAACTCACACGGCAACAGCTTCAGAAAAGTGTTTGCCAAGCCTATGTTGCTGCATACGTGACAAATAAACGAATGAAAGTATATGCTATAATTGACTCTATCTATCGCAATTTCGAACATGCAGCTAAAGTAAAGTATGATGCTCGAGAAATATCTTACTTAGAGTATCTTACTGCCAAGAAGAAATCCAGGCAAATAGTAGAAGATAAACTACAAGCTACAGACGACTATCATGCAGCAGTCTTACAGCTTTCACAATGGCTGGGAAGTGAGGTTTACGAACCTACAACTGCACCTGAAGAACACCTGATGGTGGTTAAAAGCGACAGTCTGATAGGTACAGCTTTGACTAAATTCTATGCTGAAAAGGTAAGGTTAGCAGATGAAGGAATTACTTTGGAAAGGTCGAAGTCTCTTCCTACATTCTTCGTGGAAGGTGGAACAAAGATGTTGGGTAATCGAGCTGGATATTGGAGCATTAATGCAGGCATTAGTATTCCCTTGTTCAAGAAGACTTATCAGGCACGTGAAAGAGCTGCACGCTTAGAACGGGATATAGCTCAGGCCAATTATGAAACAATAGAGATGACAATTCGAGCTGCCAAAAGAGTTACTGAAGCACAGTATGATAAGTTACAGCGCAAGTTAGTGTATTATCGTCAAACAGCACTACCCACAGCACGTGAGCAACAAAAAGGAGCCGCAGCAGCCTATCAGTTAGGAGCTACAGACTATGTAGGATTTATTCAGACAATGGGAGATGCTGTGCAAACTGAGCTTGACTATTGGACTGCTTATGAACAACTCCTCCAAACGCAAATAGATTTACAATATCCAAATATATAATGATAATGAAAAAAAATATATTCATATACATAGTTGCCGCCTTGTTTGTAACATCGTGTGGCACAAAAGAAGTAAAAGAAAATAAAGAAGCAACAGAATCGACCTCGAACACTGTTGAACTTACTGATAAACAACTCAAACAGCTTGATATTACTACGGGTACATTAGTTTATACATCCTTTCAAGGAAATGTTGAAGCAAGTGGTCGATTACAGACCTCTCCTCAAGGAGAAGCATCGGTAGCACCAAAGATAGGAGCAACTGTGCAACGTATTCTTGTGCGTGAGGGACAAGAAGTTAGTAAAGGACAAATCTTAGCTTACTTATCCCATCCCGACTTAATAGACATACAATCCCGCTATCTTACGGCTGTTAATCGTCGCGATTATCTTTACAGAGAGTATATACGACAAAGTAAGATGATGAATGAGCGTGTGGGGGTTGGTAAAGACTTCGACCGCACTAAGTCTGAACTTCAAATTGCCAATAGTGAACTAAGTATGCTCTCTACACAAATGCAACAGTTAGGTATATCTCCATCAGCAGTGCGAGATGGGAAAGCATCTACAAACATTGCTGTGAGGAGCCCCATCGCTGGTACTATAGAGCAAATAAATGTAGAGATAGGACAATATGCAGCACCCGAAACGGTGATGATAAGAATAGTAAACACGCAAAGTATTTTTGCCGAACTGCAGGTATATCAGCGTGATATACCAAAGCTACAAAAGAACCAAGAGGTTATTTTACAGACACAAACAGATGGTGGACAGGTTTATAACGGAAAAGTGTTTTCAATAGGAAGTACTTTTGATAGTAATACACAAGCAGTTCCCGTAAGAGTGAACATCTATAGCAAGAAAGATGCACTTATTGCAGGGCTCTATGTAGAGGCTCGTATAGCAACAAAGGCAACCAAAATGAAGGCTGTCCCTGCAGAAGCCATAGTAGACGATGCTGGGAATTCTTATATTTTTACCGCAACCAAAGTAAAAGGCAACTGGAGGTTTACTCCTCTTGCTGTCAAAAAAATAAAGGAGGAAAATGGTATGGTAGCTGTGCAGCCTGTTCAGAATAATGCGAAAATAGATATCGTTGCATTATCTGGTGCCTACTACCTGCTTTCTGATATGAAAAAGGGAGAAACTGGGGAAGAATAATAGCGGAAAGTCTACTTTTATATTATCTTTGCAAAACAGTCTACAATAGAGGTTGTAATTGTGCATTAATCAATTAAAACGATAAGTTTTGATAGGAAATCAAGAAATAATTTAGATTTATAGTCTTGCCTATCCAGCTCATCTTAGCTGTTATGGAGGAAAAGTTAGCGGCATTCAATGTTTTGCAATTATTATAAATAAAAGCGAAGGGAAATAGTTCCTCCACCCTTCGCTTTTATTTCATATATTGTTTGATATTTATGCTTCTTCTGTCTCTTCTTCCACAGCCTTGAACTGCTCAAGGTCTTCTGGGTTGAAGGCTTTGATATAAGCAGTGTGACCGATAACTTCTTCCTCAGCCATGCGAACGAAGACGTGGGCAGACTTCTTGAAGAGTTCTGGTGCCTTAGAAGCATCCTCGATAAGGAGGAGAGAACCGATGATATCGGCTGTCATGTTGTAAAGACGGCGTGCAAGGAAGTCGTGAACATCCTGATTGTCGCTTGCGTTCACCTTCTCAACAGCCTCTTCATAGAGTTGGACAAGTTTGGCAACACGCTCACGCAGACCCTTCATGCAGTCGCAAGAGAGTGCGCCCTCAAGCATCTCCTTCATGATAGAGAGGTAGGTGCCGTTGGTGATGTAGCGCACGGCAGCAACAACCTGCAACTGTGTTGTACCCTCGTAGATAGAGAAGATACGTGCATCACGATACAGACGCTGACACTTGTACTCCATGATGAAACCAGAACCACCATGGATAGAGATAGAGTCGTAGGCTGTCTGGTTAGCATACTCAGAGTTGATACCCTTTGCCAATGGTGTAAAGGCATCAGCAAGGCGGGTATATTTCTTCATTTCCTGACGCTCTTCAGGGGTGAGCTTCTGGTCACGTGCAATATCTTCCAAAGCCTTGTAGATATCAACATAGCGAGCAGTCTGGTATAAGAGAGAACGACCAGCATCGAGTTTTGCCTTCATACGAGAGAGCATATCGTAGACAGCTGGGAAGTTGACAATCTTCTTACCGAACTGTGCACGGTCCTTAGCGTAAGCCAATCCCTCGTTGTAAGCCTCCTGCTCAAGACCGACAGACTGTGCTGCGATACCAAGACGAGCACCATTCATCAATGCCATTACATATTTAATAAGACCCATGCGGACGTTACCACAGAGCTCTGCCTTTGCATTCTTGTAAACAAGCTCGCAGGTAGGAGAACCATGGATACCGAGTTTATGCTCAATATGGCGTACGTCAACACCGCCATCACGCTTGTCATAGATGAACATTGAAAGTCCACGGCCATCACGTGTGCCCTCTTCTGAACGTGCAAGGACGAGGTGGATGTCTGAGTCGCCATTGGTGATAAAACGCTTCACACCATTGAGTAACCAGCAACCCTCCTCTTCACTATAAGTAGCCTTCAGCATAACGCGCTGCAAGTCAGAACCTGCATCGGGTTCAGTCAAGTCCATTGACATGGTCTCACCTGCACACACACGAGGAATAAAGCGAGAGTGCTGATCTTCATTACCAAACTCATAGAGCGTCTCGATACAATCTTGCAAGCTCCAGATATTACCGAAAGCTGCATCTTTTGCTGCAACAATTTCAGCACACATCGTGTAAGGAGTGATGGAGAAATTGAGACCGCCAAAGCGACGCGGCATCGTCATACCGTTCATACCTGCGCTCACCATCGCCTTCAGATTAGCTTCTGTTCCCGAAGCATAACGAACGCGGTCGCCTTCATGGTGAGGACCTTCAAGGTCTACACCTTCAGCGTTATCGGCAATGGTGGTGGCAGTAATCTCGCCAACGATGTCAAGCACGCGATCGTAACTATCCATCGTATCGGCATAGTCCAGCGGTGCGTAATCAAATTTATCTTTGTCTGCAAAGTTGCGTTCTTTCAACTCAACGATGCGCTTCATAAGAGGATGGTTCAGCTCGAACTTCAGTTCCTCATGATCGCTATAACAATTTGCCATATCTCTTACTTGCTATTTTCTTTGTAATACTTAATAAGTTTGGGAACTACTTCCTCTACTGCACCCGTGATAACGTAATCAGCGATTTTATTGATAGGTGCTTCGGGATCGGTATTGATGGAGATGATGATGCCACTCTCTTGCATACCTGCAACGTGCTGAATGGCACCGCTGATACCGCAAGCAAAATACACCTTCGGACGTACTGTTACACCAGTCTGACCAATCTGTAGTTCGTGTTCGCAAAAACCTGCATCGACAGCAGCACGACTGGCACCAACTTCACCATGAAGCTCTTCAGCCAATTTGCGAAGTAAGTCGAAACCTTCCTTGCTACCAACGCCATAACCACCAGCTACAACAATTGGAGAGGATTTCAGATTGTTCTTAGCCTTCTCTACATGACGCTCCAGAACTTTTACGATATAATCTTCCGCAGGTACAAACTTAGCAACATCTTCATAGATAACTTCTCCCTTGTATTCGGGATCCACTACCTCAGCCTTCATCACGCCACTACGCACCGTAGCCATTTGAGGACGGTGATCGGGATTAACAATCGTTGCAACAATGTTACCACCGAAAGCAGGACGAATCTGATAGAGCAGATTATCGTAGTGCTTACCAGCTTTCTTATCGTCATAATCGCCAATCTCAAGTGCTGTACAATCGGCCGTAAGACCGCTAGTAAGAGAACTTGAAACGCAGGGACCGAGATCACGCCCGATAACAGTAGCACCCATCAAACAAACCTGTGGTTTCTCTTGCTTGAAGAGATTCACGAGAATGTCCGTGTGAGGCTTCGTTGTGTATGGATAAAGACCTTCTGCATCAAACACATGGAGCTTGTCAACACCATAAGAAAGAATTTCTTTCTCTACATGTCCCTTAATGCCAGCACCAGCAACAATAGCTTCGAGCTGTACACCTAACTGATTTGCCAACTTACGGCCTTTTGTCAGAAGTTCAAAGGAAACTTCCTCTACCGTAGTCTTATCTATTTCGCAATATACAAATACGTTATTCATTGTTTCCTTTTTAATTTATCCAATTGTATGGCTATCTAACAATTCTTTAACAAGGCTCTCCACATCGGCATCAGCAGCTGTGAGTTGCTTGCTTTCTTTTGGTGCTCTGTCACCCAGGCTGGTGTGCAGTGGCATGATCTTAGCTCGTTGGAATACAGAAAAAGCCTTATTAATATCCGAAGATACTAATAAGGCTATATATATTATTTATTCTCTTTCAACCACGCAATAGCATATTCCGCATACACCGCCGATGCAGCAGATAGTACGCTATCGTCCATGGTGAATCGATTGTTATGGTGATCAAAGGTGGCGCCTACCTCTGGGTTCTGAATACCGATAAAGGCAAAGCACCCTGGTTTTTCTTGCAAGTACCAAGCAAAGTCTTCCCCTGGCATCACCTTGCGCATTTTGGAAAGTTTTTCCTTACCAAGTGTATCGATAACAACGCGTTCAGCCAGTTCACTGGCTGCTGCGTCATTAATGGTTGGAGGCACTTTCTTTTCATAAATCAATTCAGCAGTTGCTCCATAAGCTAATGCTGTATGTTCTACAACGCGGCGTATAGATTCTACATAATGGTCCTCTTGTGCAGGATCAAAGAAACGGATGGTACCACCCATTTGTGCTTCGCCTGGGATAACGTTCCATTCTGAACCAGAGTGAATATTGCCGATGGTGAGCACAAGAGAGTCTAAGGCACTCACATTGCGAGATACTACGGTTTGCAGATTCATAACGATAGCACTGGCTACGACAACCGCATCAATAGCTTGATGCGGTTGTGCCCCATGACCTTGTTTGCCTTTTACGCGGATTGTAATTTTACTGCTAGCCGCCATGCGTGGCCCTTCTTCAACGGAAATGAGACCTGCTGGTAAATCAATCCATACGTGACCACCAAAGATAGCATCGATTTTTTCAAACCAATTATCAAACTTCATGAAATCAGGAGCGCCTGCACCGGTTTCTTCGGCTGGTTGGAAGGCAAGGTATACGTCACCTTCGATACGGTCTTTCATCGAGGTAAGCATCTTAGCCGCACCGAGTAATATCGCCATATGGCCGTCATGACCACAGGCATGCATCTTGCCATCTACATCGGATTTAAAATCGAATGTATTATGCTCTTGTACAGGCAAGGCATCGATATCTGCACGAAGGGCAATCGCTTTACCAGACTTAGCACCATGGATAATGCCGATGAGACCAGTTCCACGTTCTGTATCTACATGAACCTCTACGCCCATGGACTCTAGTTCTTTGGCTAATGTTTTAGTTGTTTCGAACTCTTCATTACTGAGTTCTGGATGTTTATGAAAATACCTACGCCAATCTTGTACATAGGTTTTATATTGTTCAATTAAATCGCGACTATGCATGATATCGCCTCCTTAGCTTTTAGCACAGATTAACAAAATATACTGGAAATCCCCATATTTATGGGAATAACAGGGT